>Ga0075421_100011722_pt1 | contig 10868 bp, 6 predicted proteins | sample SoiMetdeltSBSDD5_FD_75292 | JGI IMG/M metagenome (GOLD analysis project Ga0075421, IMG submission 75292) | Bulk soil microbial communities from a Populus tree surrounding site in Tennessee, USA - Soil MetaG P. deltoides SBSDD5 | ecosystem: Environmental > Terrestrial > Soil > Tree plantation...
CCGCCTGCCGGCGCGCCGGCGCGCCCCGGCAGGTCGCTGCTCACCGCCTGGCAGGGCGCGCCCGACTCCTACTTCGAGGCGCTCTCGGCGGCGCTCAACCGCGGCTGGGCGCCGCTGCGCGGCCTCCTGCGGCAGGGCCGCAAGTTCATCGCGCTGCCGCTGCCCGAGGCCTACGACCTCGCGCGCGACCCGGGCGAGGCGAAGAACCTCGTCGACGCCGAGCGCCGCGCCGCGCGGGAGGCGTTCGATCTCCTCCCGGCGGAGTCGGCGTGGCCGCCGCCGCGCGGGACCATCACCGCCGAGGAGGAGAAGCGGCTCCTCGCCCTCGGCTACGTCACCGGCACGGGCGGGGGGCGCACTGGTTTCGGTTCTGGGAGCTTCGGTCCGGAGGACGACCCCAAGCGGCTCGTCGCCCTCGACCGCACGATCCACGACCTGCTGCGGACCGTCTCGACAGGGGATGTCGATCGGGCGATCGTGCTCGCGCGCCAGCTCGTGGCGACACGGCCGATGCCTCTCGGCCACGCCCTCCTCGCGACCGCCCTCCTCGAGGCCGACCGCACGAGCGAGGCGCTCGACGTCATGCAGCGGGCGCGGGCGGCCGGCATGGCGACCGACCCGCTCCTCCGGCAGCTCGGGCTCACGCTGGCGGGCACCGGGCGGCCGGACGAGGCCGTGGCGGTGCTCCAGCCGCTGGCCGACCGCGGCGACGTCGACGCCGCCAACGACCTCGCGCTCGCTCACTCCGAGGCGCACCGCCAGCGCGAGGCGTTCACCATCCTCCAGCGCGTGCTCGCCGACGAGCCGGACAACGCCAAGGCGCTCGAGCTGCTCGGCCTCGTCGAGCTCCGCCTCGGCCACTGGAAGCAGGCGCGCGACGCCTCGCGCCGCGCCGTCGACCGCCGCGCGGGCCTGGCGCGCGCCTGGAACAACCTCGGCGTCGCGAGCTACCAGCTCGGCGACGTCGCCGCCGCGCTCGACGCGTGGAAGGAGGCCGTCGCCCGCGAGCCGGACCTCTGGGACGCGCTCTGGAACCTGGGCGCGAAGGCAGCCGAGGCGAAGCGCGGCGACCTCGCGGTGCCCGCGCTGCGGCGCTTCGTCGCCGAGGCGCCGGCCCGCTATCGCGAGGACCAGGCCCGAGCCCGCACGTTGCTCGCCGAGCTGGCGGCGAGCGCGCACTGAGACCCGCGGGACACTCGAAAGCTACAATCCCGGTCGCCATGGCAGCGGCGCGCACGTCCGGACTCCGGCTCCTCGGCATCGCCCTGCTCGCGGCGCTGGCGAGCGCCACCACTACGCGCTGCGCTCCCGAGGCGCCTGCCGCGCCGGCCGCACCCGCGAGATCCAGCGGCCGCCCCGACGTCGTCCTCGTAACCATCGACACACTTCGCTACGACGCCACGGGCTTCGACGGCAACAAGGCGGGGACGACGCCGCTGCTCGACCGCTTCGCCACCGCCGGGCGGGTCTTCACCAACACGCACGCGCACAACGTCGTCACGCTCCCCTCGCACACCAACATCCTCACCGGGCTCTTCCCCTACCAGCACGGCGTGCGCGAGAACAGCGGCTTCGCGCTGGGTCCGAAGTTCTCGACGCTCGGCACGATCCTGCGCGGCGCCGGCTACGCGACGGGAGCCTTCGTCGGCGGCTACCCGCTCTCCGCTCGCTACGGCCTCGCGCGCGGCTTCGACACCTACGACGACCGCTTCACGAGCGGCGGCCTCGACGACCAGTTCGCCCTCGCCGAGCGGCGCGGCGACGAGGTCGTCGCCGCGGCCAACGTCTGGTGGAAGGGCGCTGCGAAGAAGCCGCGTTTCCTCTGGGTCCACCTCTACGACCCGCACGCCCCCTACGTTCCCCCCGCAGCCTTCGCGGGCCGCTTCCCCGACAGGTACCTCGGCGAGGTGGCCGCCGCAGACTCGTTCCTGGCGCCGCTTCTCGGGCCTCTCCTGACCGCCAAGGGCGGACGGCCGGCGCTCCTCGTCGTCACCGCCGACCACGGCGAGGCGCGCGGCGAGCACGGCGAGATGACGCACGGTCTCTTCGCCTACGAAGGCACGCTGCACGTGCCGCTCCTGCTCTGGGGCTCCGGCGTGGCGGCCGGCCGCGACGACCGCCCCGCCGGGCACATCGACGTCTTCCCGACCGTGCTCGCCGCCACCGGCGTGGCGCCGGCGCTCGGCGGCGAGCCGGCCCGCCCGGGTCGCTCGCTGCTCCGCAACTGGACGCCCGCCGAGCGTGGCGTCGACCTCTACTTCGAGTCGCTGTCGGCGGCGCTCAACCGCGGCTGGGCGCCGCTTCGCGGGCTTCTGCGCGGCGGCCGCAAGTTCATCCACCTGCCGCTGCCCGAGCTCTACGACCTGCCGCGCGACCCCGGCGAGAAGACCAACCTCGTCGACGCAGACCGCCGGGCCGTGCGCGCCGCGTTCGAGGCGCTGCCGAAGGTGTCGCAGTGGCCGCCGCCGCGCGACACGGTGTCGAGCGAGGAAACGGCCCGCCTGCGCAGCCTCGGCTACATCACCGAGGGCGGGTCCACCAACCTCGCCTTCAAGCCCGAGGACGATCCCAAGAACCTGATCGCCCTCGACCGCCAGATCGAGGCGGTCATCGACGCCTACTCGCGCGGCGCCCTCGCCGAGTCGGTGAAGCTCGGCCAGCAGCTCGTGCAGGCGCGGCCGTCGATGCCGCTCGGGCACTCGCTCTACGCCCAGGCGCTGATCGAGGCGGGCCGCGACGACGAGGCGCTGCGCGTCATGCGCGCGGCGCGCGAGAAGAAGGTGGCGACGCCCTCGATGCTGCGCCAGCTCGGCCTCTCGCTCACCGAGCGCGGGCTGCTCGACGAGGCGCGCGCCGTGCTCGGCCCGATGGCCGCCGGCGGCGACCCGGAGGCGGAGGTGGCGCTCGCCCTCGTCGACTCCGAGGCAGGGCAGCAGAAGGCGGCGCTGGCCAAGCTCGAGCGCGCCATCGCCGCCGACCCCCGCGACGCCGGCGCCTGGGAGACGCGCGCCCTCGTCGAGCTGCGCCTCGAGCGCTGGGCCGCCGCGCGCGACGCCGCGCGCCGCGCCGTGGAGCTGCAGACGGTGCGGCCGCGGGCGTGGAACGACCTGGGCGTGGCGCTCTTCCAGCTCGGCGACGTCCCCGGCGCGCTCGACGCATGGCAGCGCGCCGTCGAGCTCGACCCGCGCCTCTGGGACGCGCTCTGGAACCTCGGCGTCCAGGCGTCGCGCAATGGGCGGCCCCAGGTGGCGCGCGCGGCGCTGCAGCGCTTCCTCGACGCGGCGCCGCGCGACCGCTACGGCGGCGACATGGCCGAGGCGAAGCGCCTCCTCGCCGCGCTCCCGGCGGGGAGCGGCCGGTGACCTGCGGTCCGCGCTTGCACGTGGCGTGTTCTCGACGCGTCGCTCGTCGAGTCCCGTTCGGGCGGCGCTCGCAGGGCGCGCTTCGGGCTCGTGCCGCGGAGATCCTCCTGCTCGCGATCCCCCTGCTCCTCGCTGCGTGTCATCGCGAGCCCACCGCGTTGAAGCTGCGCGAGGGCACCCCGGTCATCATCGTCTCGATCGACACGCTGCGCTCCGACCACCTGCCCATCTACGGCTACGACGGCGTCGAGACGCCGGCGATCGACGCGCTCCGCCGCGAGGGCGTGCTCTTCCAGCACGCCTACACGCCGACGCCGCTCACGCTGCCCGCCCACGCCTCGCTGCTCACCGGCACGCTCCCCGAGGTGCACGGCGTGCGCGACAACGTCGGCTATTCGCTCGACAAGGCGCGCCGGAAGAGCAACCAGGTGCCGCTGCTCGCGCCGATGCTCAAGGAGCACGGCTACGCCACCGCCGCCGCGGTCTCCGCCTACGTCCTCCAGGGCACGACGGGGATCGAGGAAGGCTTCGACCTCTACGAAGACGGCATCGAGTTCCAGAGCGGCCGCGGCCTCGGCCAGCTCCAGCGCCCCGGCGGCGAGTCGCTCACCCGCCTCCTGCCGTGGCTGGAGGAGCACGCGAAGGAGCCGTTCTTCGTCTGGCTCCACCTCTACGAGCCCCACACACCCTACGAGCCGCCGCCGGCGTTCGCCACCGCCGGCAAGACGCCCTACGACGGCGAGATCGCCGCCGCCGACGCCGTCGTCGGCCAGCTCGCCGCGCAGCTCCGCGAGCTCGGCCGCTGGGACGACGCGCTCGTGGTGCTGCTCGCCGACCACGGCGAGGGGCTCGGCGATCACGGCGAAGACGAGCACGGCGTGCTGCTCTACCGCGAGGCGATCCAGGTGCCGATGGTGGTGAAGCTCCCCAAGGGCGAGCTCGCCGGCCGCACCGCCGAGGCACCGGTGTCGCTCGTCGACGTGGCGCCGACCATCGCCGACCTGCTCGGCATCGCGCGCCCTGCCGCCTGGAAGCGACCGTCGCTCCTGGCCGCGCTCGACGCCGGCAAGGCGCCGCAGCCGGCGGCCTATGCCGAGACCTTCTACGCGCGCCTCCACTTCGGCTGGAGCGACTTGGCGGCCGCCGTCGACGGCAAGCACCACCTGGTGATGGGGCCGCACCCCGAGCTCTACGACCTCGCCGCCGATCCCGGCGAGAAGCGCAACCTGATGCCCAACGAGCGCCGCGCCTTCGGCGTCCTGCGCCAGGAGATCGAGCGCCACGACCGCCGCCTCGCCCCTCCCGCCGAGGTCGACGAGGAGTCGCGCAAGGCGATGGAGGCGCTCGGCTACGCCGGCAGCGCGGCGAGCCCCGCCGAAGGACCGCTGCCCGACCCGCGCGAGCACCTCGCCGAGCTGCGCGACCTCAAGGACGGCTTCGCGCTGATGAGCAAGAAGGACCCCGCGGCGGCGGTGGTCGCCTTCCGCCGCGTCGTCACCGCCAACCCGGGCATGGTCGACGCGTGGGAGTTCCTCGGCCGCGCCTACGAGCGGATGGACCGCGCCGACGACGCGCTCGCCGCCTACCAGGAAGCGTTGAAGCGTTCCGGCGGCTCGCCGCACATCGCCATGTCCGCGGCGTCCTTGTTCCTGGCACAGGGCCGGCTCGCCGAGGCCGAGGAGCACGCCAAGCTCGCCATCGCCGCACACCCCTCGTTCGCGCACGGCCTCCTGGCGCAGGTGGCGCTCGCGCGCAAGGACTTCCCGACGGCCGAGCGCGAGGCGCGCCGCGCGACGGAAGGGAAGGGGAGCGAGGACCGCGTCGGCCCGTCGCTGACGCTGGCGCAGGTCCTCCACGCGCAGGGGAAATACGAGGACGCGCTGGCGACGACCGACACCGCGCTCGCGGCGTGGAACGCTCGCCAGGCCAAGGACCCCGACCTCATCCGCGGCGCCTACGTGCTGCGCGGCCGCATCTTCGCCGACCTCGGTCGCGCCGACGACGCGGAGAAGGCCTTCCGCCAGGAGCTCGCGCTCTTCCCCGACGACACGCCGGCGTACACCAACCTGGCGCTGCTCTACGCCCTCACCGGCCGCGGCACCGAAGTCCCCGCCGTGCTCCGCGAGCTCATCGAGAACCACTCCTCGCCGCGCGCCTACAAAGACGCCGTGCAGACCCTGCGCGTGCTCGAGCTCGGCCCGCAGGCCGAGCAGCTCCTCGCCCGCGGCCGCCGCCTCTACCCGACGAGCCCACTGCTGCGCTCCGCGGCGGGCTGAAGCCCCGCCCCCATCGACCGAGCGCTCCCGTAGGGTGCGCCGTGCGCACCATCCTCTCTCCGCCGACCACCTCCAGATGGTGCGCAATGCGCACCCTACGCTGCGGTCCCGCCGCGCCGTTACCGCCGACGGCCGCTGGCGCTCTTGCAGGGTGCGCAGTGCGAACCCACGCTGCCGACCGGTACCGTCAACGGCCGCCCTGGCGCTCTTGTAGGGTGCGCAGTGCGCACCATCCCCTCTTCGCCCACCGTCACCGGATGGTGCGCACGGCGCACCCTACGCCGCAGCGGTCGCTGCGCCTTCGTCGGTACCGCGAAGGTGGCGGCGTCTCAGCGCCGCCGATTCCAAAAAAGGTGGCAGGGCCGGGGGAGGGGGCCCAGCCCTGCCTTCGCAGCGAAGAGGGTCGTCGCGGCCGCGCACCGGGCGCGCGCGGCCGCGCAAGCGTCACGGGCAGGTGCGGAAGGCGTCGACGTCGCGCACCACGTCGGCGGCCTTGCCGGCGGGGTTGTGGAAGGCCCACGTGCGACCGGTCTGCGTGTCGCGCACGGCGACGTCGAGCTCGAGATCGGTGACCGCCGCGAGGTAGACCCAGAAGTGGTCGTTGACGGCGCAGCCGTCGAGCACGTTGAGGATCCCCTGCAGCTCGCCGTCGGGCGCCGTCCCCTGCGCGAAGGCGAAGAGACCCGAGCGTCGCGCCGGCCCGACCTCGATCGACTGCGCGGCGCGCAGCGGAGCGCCGTCCGCGCTGCGGTAGCTCACCTTGGCCTCGAACCGCCCGTCGCCGAGGCAGAGCGTGCCGGCCGCGCAGGCGCCGGTACCGCCGTCGGTCGCGCCGGCGACGATCTCCGACCAGCTCGACGTGCCGTCGACGCCGACCGCGCGCAGCCGGTACTGATAGGTCGTCCCGGCGTCGAGACCGCCGTCGACGAAGCGCAGCGCGCCGGCGGGCACCGCGGCGATCTCGCGGAAGGCGCCGCTCTCCATGCGCCGCTCGATGCGCACCTCGCGGGCGACCGAGGAGTCGGCGCCCCAGCTCACCAGCACCTCGCCGGTCGACCGCCCGACCGCCTTGACGCCCGAAGGTGCGAGCAGCGCGGCGGGCGAGCAGCTCGGCGTGTCGTCGTCATGGATGGTGATGGTGGAGCTGGCCGCGCCGAGCGCGGCGCCGCCTGTCACCTTCGAGAGGAGCACCGGGAAGGTCTCGTCCTGCTCGAGCGCCGTGTCCTGCTTGATGGTGACCGCGAACGGCTTGGCCTCGCCGTCGCCCGGGTTCCACGTCAGCACCGCGGTGCGCGGCAGGAAGTCCTTGCCCTTCGCCGCGCTGCCGGTGCCGGTCGCCACCTTGACCGTCACCTTGCCGTCGGTGCCGCCGGTGCGCTCGATGTTGAGCACCACCGAGCCGGCGCTCTCGTCGACCGTCGACGCCTCGGGATTGACCGCGATCGTCCCCGGTCCCGACACGGCGCCCGCCTCCTGCACGATCACCGTCCCGCGCATGCCGCTCGTCGGGCTGCCGTGCACCTGGCAGTGGAAGCCGAACGTGCCGGCCTCGGTGAACGTGCGCTGGAACGTCCCGGTGCTGGCGGGCGGGCCGCTCGTGAACGAGTTGTCGTTGCCCTTCACGTTGTGCGAGGTGTTACCGGTGCTCCACGTCCAGCAGACGGGCTGCCCGACCTCGATGGTGATCGTCGACGGCGCGAAGGAAACCTGGTTGCCGGTGATCTGCACCTTGTTGGCAGCGCCGACGCACCCTTCGGGCACGTCGCGGTCGCCGCCGCCCGGGTCCGGGTCGTAGTCGACCTTGCCGCTGTTCATGTGGTGCTGGGCGAATGCGGGAATGGCGAGAAAGAGGCCGAGGGCGAGAGCCGGCATCGTGCGGGCAAGTTTCATCACGAGTCCTCCTGGTGTGACCGGCGTCACGGCGATCTCCACGCCACCGGTTCAGGGAGTAAGTGCCCATGGAACCCCGGCGGGTTCATCCTTTCGTTGCCACGGGCGGCCCCAGCGGCATGCCGTTTGCTCCAATCTCGGCTCAGCGACGGCACGACCTTCATGAACCAACGCGGTAAGTGTCAGGTCGTGTGCAACTTAGTCACAAGGAGGTAGGGAAGATGAAGAATGTAGTTCTTGCCATCGCGGTGGCCCTGGTTCTAGTCGCCATTCCGGCGGCCGCGCAGTACGACACGAGCGCGCCGGCAACGACGACAACGACAACCACGTCGTCGACGACGACGACCCCCACGGATGAGGCGACCACCGAGACGCGTACCAACGCCACGGCGCCCATGCACTCGAACGATCCGGGCCTGACGGCCAATGGGACCGTGGTTTCTTGGAACGACGAAGAGGTCGTTCTCAAGTCCGCCAGCGGCCTGCTCCACCTCAAGCTCCTGCCGACGACCACCGGCAGCCGCACGTTCTCCGAGGGGCAGAGCCTCAGCATCGACTATTCGCGCAACGAGCAGGGCGTGCTCCTCGCCAAGCAGATCCGCAGCGGCGGTGAGCTGACCACCCCGGCGACCACCACGCCCGGCGCGGCCGTGCCCGGCTCCGTCGGCGCGACGGCGTCCAACGTCGGCGAGGCGGTCGAAGAGGGCGTCGAGGAGACCGTAGGGGCCGACGTCGACAAGGACGGTGCGATCGGCACGCGCGGCGCGCCGACCGGCAGCGGGACCGACACCGCCAGCACCACCACGACCACCACCGAGTCGACCGCGGTCGACACTTCCTCCAACCTGCCGGCCACCGGGAGCAACGGCCCCCTCGTCGGCCTGCTCGGCCTGCTGGCCCTCGGCGGCGCCGCCGCCATTCGCCGGCTGTAAGGCGAGCATCCCTGGGCCCGAGGCTCCCCGCCGCTGGGGAGTCTCGGGAGCCAAGGGACCGGACGACGGCACGGCGCCGCCGTCCTGATCTCCAGCGCAGAGCGAACAAGAAGCGAACCCAAGAAGCGAGCTCAAGAAGCGAGCTCGAGAAGCGACTCAAGAAGTCAGTGAGCCCCGTTCCCAGAACCCCGCGCTCCCGAATGGCTCGCCGCCTCGAGGCAGTCCTCTGGCTCGCCGGCGCGCTGGCCATCGCCTGGGTGGCGTGGAGCTGGATCGACGCGCGGATCTACCAGCGACACCAGGAGCGCCTCCTCGCGTCGTCGCTCGTGAGCGAGACGCTCGCCCCTGCGGAAGGTGAAGGCGCGCCCCGCACTCCCGTCGCGCACGGGGACGCGGCGGCGGAGAGCGACGACGATCCGATCGGCATCCCCGCCGACGAGCTCGCGACGGCGGCCAGGAACGCGCCGGCGGCTCGTGAGGAGCGCGCCGCGCGCGTCGCGACCGAAGAGCGCGCGAGAAACGCCGCGGCGCGTGCTGCCGCGGTGAATGTTTCCGAGAAGGGGAGTACAGAGCGCGCGGTAGCGCTGCGAGGCGAGTCGCTCGGCCGCATCGTCGTGCCCCGCCTCGGCATCGCGGTCATGGTCGGCGACGGCATCGACAACAAGACGTTGCGCCGCTCCGTCGGCCACATCCCCGGCACCTCGCGCCTCGGCAGCGCCGGCAACGTCGGCCTCGCCGGGCACCGCGACAGCTTCTTCCGCGGATTGAAGGACGTGCGCCGCGGCGACGAGGTCCTGGTGACGACCCCGGGCGCCATCAGCCGCTACAAGGTCGAGTGGGTGGAGATCGTGCCGCCGAACGACACGAGCTCGCTGCGCCCGACGACGTACCCGGCGCTCACGCTCGTCACCTGTCACCCGTTCTACTACGTCGGCACCGCCCCTGATCGCTTCGTCGTGCGTGCGCGGCTCGTGGAGAGCCGGGCGGCGACGGCTGCGGACGCGGCCTTGCTGCGTATCGGCCGCGGGCGCTGAGCCTCGCCGCCGTCGTCGCGCCGCGCTGACGGCACAGGCCCGGCGGGCCAAGGCCTCGCAGGGCTTGCGCGCTCGGCCGCGCCGCATCCCGAGCCTACAGCCAAGGAACCGCTGTCGCCATGTCCGTCCGGTAGGGGAACACCAATCCAGCGTGTGTTTCTCGACAAGAGGAGTGGACGACATGAGAGACAGCTCGATCGTGCCGTGTCAGGGACTGTCGGGGCTAAGAGGACGGACGAATCTTGCGCGGGCCGTCGCCTTGGCGATTCTCGCCATGAGCTCGGCGTTCGCGGCGCACGCCGACGAAGGCACCTCCTGCGAGGAGCCGCTGTTCTCGGTGAGCTGGGACTCCTTCCACATCGCCAAGCTCGATGTCGCCTCCAACGCCGACGACGCCCAGGCGTTCTGGGTCTTCGTGAAGTACTTGAACGGCAATGGCGGCCATAGGCCGATCCTGGAGAACGTGCCTCGCGTGCCCAACAATCTGTGCGGAGCCCCACGTCCGGCGGACCCGACCGAGACGTCGTTCTGCATTCTGTCGGCCCCGGGCGGTAGCACGGCTCTCCTGAAGCTCAACCGGAACGACCTCCTCTCCCATGCCGGTGGATGGCTGGGGCTGCGCTACGAGGCGGCCGACCAGGCCGGCACTTGTCCGGAGAGGCGTTCGGGCCCCGTGAATCCACAGTGCGACCGCTGGTCGACGGCGGGGAAGCCGTCCGCAGACGGGAAGTGGCGCCCGGGCTTCCTCAGCGGCGCGGACATCCGCTACTCGGCGATCGGCGCCATCGACGAGCACGCCAGCGACGAAGCGGCAGACCCGGGCAGCGGAGACGGCGGCGAGCCGGCCGACGAAGAGCCCTTCAACCCGCTCGCCGCGGGAGGTGGGGTCCTGGAGGCCAATGTCTTCGGCAGCCTGAATCTCCTGCCCAGGTTCGCGATCGCGACGGGCTTCGGCTTCACGACGGTCCCGGGTGAGGCGGGGTCGGAGCTCGAGACCAAGACCAAGTACTACGTCGCCCTTCGTGGAGAGGTCGAGGGCTACAACGCCGGCCAACCGGCCGACAGTCTCGCGGGCTCGTCCTCATGGGCCCAGGCGGGCACCATGAACAACGACCTCTTCGAAGCCGTGGTGCTGGAGACGGCGACGGACACCACGCCCGCGGTGCTCAGCGACGAGTCCAAGCGCTACTTCCTCGAGGGCGAGGTCGAGCTGCCCCGCGTCGGCACGGAATGGCTCCGCATTCTCGTCAGGCTCTACGCCAGCGTTCCGACCAGCGGCGATGGCCCGTCGGACGTCCGCGTGAGCGCCCTCGCGAGCGTCGATCCGCGGAAGTGGTTCGGGGGAGTCGGCAAGAGGGAGTGAGGGTCCGAGTG
>Ga0075421_100011723_pt1 | contig 10867 bp, 7 predicted proteins | sample SoiMetdeltSBSDD5_FD_75292 | JGI IMG/M metagenome (GOLD analysis project Ga0075421, IMG submission 75292) | Bulk soil microbial communities from a Populus tree surrounding site in Tennessee, USA - Soil MetaG P. deltoides SBSDD5 | ecosystem: Environmental > Terrestrial > Soil > Tree plantation...
TGACCGCCTGACCGCCTGTCCGCTTTTCCCCCGCACCTGCGCATCAGATCATGAGTACTGGAGGACGAGCCTCCGGCCCTCACCAACCCAGTCCGGCTCCGGGCCGCGCAGCGGACGAGCCAAGGAGGCAGCAATGCATACCACTCTCAGGAGTGCAACCCGTCTTCTTCTCGGCCTGACCGTTGTGGCGGCCGCGGCGTGTGGCGGCGAGGACGGCGGCAGCATCGGTCCCAATCCCAATCCCGATCCCGGCCCGGCCAGTGAGATCCCCGCCAGCTACGCCCTGACCCAGGTGCGGACGCTGGGCAATCTGGGCGGCGGTGGCAGCGGTCTTCCCGTCACCTTTACCGATGGCTCGGGCGACCAGCTCGTCTTTCTGAGCGGGACCCTGATCCTCGGCTCCGATGGCAGCTTCGACATGAAGGTGCAGGTCACCTTCAAGGGCAATCCGTCCGAGTTGACCGACTACGGGACCTATTCCGAGTCGGGCGGAGCGCTGAGCTTTCAGTCCCAGAAGTCGTCGCCGCGCCTCTCCACCGGAACGATCAGCGGCAACAAGATCACCGCCAATAGTCAGTTCGGTGGCATTCCGTTCGAGATCGACGCCGAGCGGTAGCCAGCACCTCCATCCCGAGCGTAGGGATCCCTCGCTGCGCTCGGGATGAGGAGTTATTGTGTCCGCTCACCGCTCACCGCTCACCGCTCACCGCTCACCGCGAAGCCGACACCTCCGTCATCCAGATGTCGCTCTGCTGATCGGGCTTGCCGAAGAAAATCTGGTTCCCCCGCACCCGGAACCAGGGGCGGATCAGGTTCGATTTGGTTCCTTCGTCGAACCAGAGGGCGAGCTGGGGGTGTCGCCCGGCCACGGGCACCCGCCAGATCCCACTTTTCCGGCTGACCTGATCCTGACTGATGTAGTACACGTACCTGCTGTCGGGCGACCAGTCCCAGATGACTCCCGGTCCCGCCTCGGCTCCTCGAGGCAGGACGATTGGAACCGGAGTTCCACCGCTCGCCGGCACGATCACGACCGAGATGCTATCTCCCCGCCGCATCGCCGTCAGGATCCTCTGCCCGTCGGGCGACCAGATCGGGAGGTCACCGCCCTTGACGACGGTGTGCGGTCGGCCCCACTTCCCGCTGGCATCCCGGCTCACGATCTCCGTCGTGGCCGACGGCTCGAAGGCGTTCTTCTGAAAGGCGAGTGATCGGCCATCGGGCGACCAGGACGCCATCCGGTTCTGGTCGCTGTCGTGGGTGACCTGGACCGGCGTTCCTCCTTCCACATCCATCACGAAGACCTGGCGGATTCCGTTGCGGAAGGTGTGGTAGGCGATCTCCCGGCCATCGCGCGAGAGTGACGGGCCCATGGACGGAGCGGACTCGTCCGTGAGCTGCTCTACCTCGCCGCCCTCGACCGGCATGCGGTAGAGCTGCTGGGTCCCACTCCGGTCGGAGTCGAACAGCAGCCAGCGCCCGTCGACCGAGACGTCGAACGCCTCGATCTCCTGGGTTCCGGCGGTCACCGGCCGGGCCTGGCTGAGCCGCGCCGGCCCCGACCTAGAAATCGGGCTCACCCACACGTTCGAGGTCCTGGTGTACGCCGCGTAGGCCAGCCTCCGCCCATCGCCAGACGCGCTCACGCTGGCCGCGTTGGCGCCGGTCGTGAGCCGCACCGGGTCACCCGAAGGACGACCGGAGCGCCCAAGCGCTACCTGATAGATGTCGCGGCCGCCGTCCCGATTGGAGACATAGAGCAGCGAGAGCGGGCGGGGGAGCCAGGCGGGGCTGGTGTTCAACGACTGGTCATCGGTCACCCTGACCGGCGTGCCTCCCTCGGCCGGGATGATCCAGATGCTGCTGGAGGCGATGTTACCGAAGTCCTCGTTGACGACGAACTGGCGATTGCCCGAGGCGCACGCGATCCATTGTCCGTCGGGCGAAGGACTGCACGAATGCGCCTCGGCGAGCCGAGCCAACCCGCGGCTCGCGCCGCCATTCACCGGCCGGGTGAAGACCGAGTCGCGCAGCACATATACGATCGATTCTCCGTTGGGTAACCAGGCGGCATCCATCCAGGCGTCCCGAGGACGCTGCACCAGCACCCGAGGCACCCCCCCGAACGCCGGCGTCATTTCGATCCCGCGCTCCGAGCCGAACACCAGTCGCTGACCGTCGGGAGACCAGCGGGGCGCGCGGGCGTACCCACCGCTCTCGGGCGTCATCCCTACCGGAGTGCCGCCCTCGACCTGCCGCATGTAGAGGCGAGTAGCGCCCAGCGTGCCGGCGACGAAGGCGACGAACTTTCCGTCGGGTGAGAGCGCCGGGTCCACCTCCAGTCCGGGTGACAGCGTCAGCTGCAGCCGCCGGCCCAACCGGAGCTCGGGTGGCCGGCGGGTCAACAAAACGAGCGCCACCGCGGCAACAGCGAGAACCGCAACAGCCAGAGTAATTCGCCGGCCCCAGTTGGCCCGACTCGCACGGTCCGCCACCGCCCGCATCGGCCGGGTGGCGGTCGGGGTGATTCCTCCGCTCGGCGTTGCCAGCGGCTCCAGCTGTGCCAGCAGCTCTTCCGCCGTCTGCCAGCGATCGGCCGGACGCTTTTCCAGGCACTTCATGATCACCGCCTCGACTCCCGGCGGGCATGCCGGCCGGCGAACCGAGAGCGGCTCCGGTGGCTGGGTCACATGGGCGACGAGGACTTCCTGCGAAGTCCGCCCCACGAACGGAGCCCGGCCGGAGATCAGCTCGTAGCCCAACACACCGAGCGCGTAGATGTCCACCCGCTGGTCGATGTTCGACTCGGCGGTGGCCTGCTCCGGGGCCATATAGGCCGGCGTGCCGAGCGCGACCCCCGCGCTGGTAAGCTGATGGCCTCCGGTCGCTTCGCTCAGCGCCTTGGCGACACCGAAGTCGGTCACCAGCGCGTGGCGTCCCGAGAGCAGCACGTTGTCCGGCTTGATGTCGCGGTGCACCACGCCGCGGGCGTGGGCGTAAGCCAACGCGTCGCACACCTCGATCATGATCTTCACTGCCTCGTGCACCGTGAGCTCCCCGTGGTGGTTCAGCCGGTGCCGCAGGTTGTGTCCCTCGACGTAGGGCATCACGTAGTAGAGGAAGCCGTTCGCCTCGCCCGAGTCGAGCAGGGGCAGGATGTGAGGGTGCTGGAACCGGGCGGCCGTGGTGATCTCGTGGAGGAACCGTTCAGCGCCGACCGAGGCGGCCAGCTCCGGCCGGAGGACTTTGACGGCCACCTTGCGCTGGTGCTTGACGTCCTCGGCGAGGTAAACGGTTGCCATGCCGCCGCTCCCCAGCTCGCGCTCGAGGGCGTAGCGATCCTGCAGTGCTTCCTTGAGAGGTGCGTTGATCACGATGGTCCAGTGAGGGACCAAAGAATGTGGGGCAGGCTGGCGGCGAAGGGAAGCGCGCCGTAGCTCGAAGACGCTACCAGTACGGCTGCACCTCCGGTAGCGCCGCGCCGCACTGGCAGGTCCCGGTCTCCACCTCCGCCGTAACCATGCGATCGCACGAGAGACACCGCAGCCATCGCGGACCGATTCGGACCGGCGCCCAGATGCTCGTGTGGAAGGCGGTGCCGAGGTTCCCCCTGAATATCGCTTCGACCGCCTCCTTGTGCGCCTCATTCGCCATGATCTGGTGCGCCTGCTCCGGAGCGGTCCAGGCGCTCAGCGTATACAGCCGGCGCCCGACCACTATGCCCGTGAAGCTCAGGAAGCCCGGCATCGGCGGCATGCCGAGCATGATGCGCCGGCTCTGGGTGCGGATCTCCTGTACCTCGTCGTCGGTGCGAGCCTCGATCATGGTCAGCGCCAAACCGCCCGGAGTCGCGGTATCACCGGAGCGCACCCGGGTGCTCACGCCAAAGCTGACCGGCCCGGCCTGATACGGCTGCACCACGACTTGAAGGCCGAGCTGTTCCAACATGGTCTGGCGGTCGAAGTAGCCCCGCACACTCGCGATCCTGCCGCCACTCACCCTGATGACATCGATACCGGGTAGTGCGATCCGCTTCTCGGTCGGCGGCAGCACACCCCGCAGGCTACCGGTGTTGGTGCCGGTCATGATCCACTCGAGTACCACGCCTGCGGCGGTCTCGACGTTGCTGGTGATCTCGAAGCTGAGGTCGGGAAAGGCAGCAAGAAGCCCCTCGGCGTACCTGGCGATGGCTGAACCAATGAGTGGGCCGTTGGTGGCCGGGTCGATATAGGTTCCGGCCTCTTCGAACTTCTCGGCTATCGCCGCAGGCGACCGGCTGTTCCAGGCGTCGATGTACCGACGAGCCACGTCGGTTGCCGGCACGACCTGATCAGGGCTCTGGACTGTTGCTGGGCACATTCAGCTTCTCCAGGATTCGGGTCATCCGGGGGTGGTTTCGCGCCACCCGCCAGGCGATGTCGCTCCCCATCCAGGGCAGGATGGAGGAGTGCTGTTCGTAGGCCTTGTCCATCAAATCGAACGCGGTCGCTTCATCCCCAACGGCGTAGTGCGCGACGGCCAGCTGATACAGTGGCACGTGCTCTCGACGGGAGAGCTCGATCAGTGTGCTGAGCATGCGACGGGCCTCCTCGGTCTGCCCCAGGTGAGCCAGCACGAAGGTCAGCTCCGTCAGGACGATCGGTCTGTGACCCGCCAGATCCTGCGCCGTCCGAAGCGTGGCCAGCGCCTCCTCGTGGCGTCCTAGCGCCGTCAGGCACTGAGCCAGCATCACGTTGGTGGTGAAGAACCGCGGCTCCAGCGCCAGGGTCCGGCGGAACTGCTCCACTGCCTCCCCGTAACGCCCGGCGTATTGAAGCGCCCGGCCCATGTTCTGGTTGATGATGATCGACAGCGGATCCAGCTCGTGGGCCCGCTGGATCTCTCTCAGGCTCTCCTCGTGGCGGTTCCTGGTGGAGAGGAACAGTGAGAACCAGTGGTGCGCCGGCGCGTGACCCGGGTTGATTTCGATCGCTCGGCGGAAGCTGGACTCGGCGCCGCTCCAGTCCCACTCGTAGAGCACCCGAATCATCCCCAGTGCGGTGTGGGCCTCGACTAGATCCCGGTTCAGCTCCAGGGCCCGCGTGACCGACCGCCTCGCCAGCGGCCACGCCTCGAGCGGAGCCATCCCGCCGTACCAGTCGAAGCCCAACATGGCGTAGGAGTGAGCGATGCCGGCGTGCGGAAGCGCGTACTCGGGGTCCTTGGCGAGCGCCGACTGGAAGAATTCGATCGCTGCGCGATAGCCCTCCACCGTTCGGCGGTTCAGGTGATGGAGACCCTTCAGGTAAGAGGTGTAGGCGTCGATGTTCTCGGTCGGTGGCTGGCTCGGCGGCTCGGTCTCTGGTGTGAGCCGGAGTTTGAGGCTGGCGGTGATCGCGCGCGACAGCTCGTCCTGCACCTCGAAGACGTCCATCATCCCCCGGTCGAAGGTCTCCGACCACATGTAGTACCCGTCGGCCGAGTTGATCAGCTGCGCCGTAACCCGAAGCCGGTTTCCAGCCCGCCGGACGCTCCCTTCCAACACCGCTCCCACGTTGAGCTTCTGTCCGATCTCCTGCACATCCAGGTCCTTTCCTTTGAAAACGAAGGCGGACGCGCGGGCGGTCACCCGAAGACCTTTCACCTTGGTGAGGGCGCTGATCAGCTCCTCGGTCATTCCGTCGGAGAAGTACTCGCTCTCCGGGTCGGCACTCAGATTGACGAAGGGGAGCACTGCAAGACTCACCGCTTGCGGTATGGATTGAATGCTGGTGGAGGTTGCCTGGGGCTGCGACAGCTCGCCCTCGATCAGCACGAGCTGCTCCGCCAGCTCGGCCGCGGTGGAGAATCGGTCCCTGGGATCTCGAGCGAGCGCGCGAGCCAGCACGCTCTCCAGGCGCGGCGGAGCAGACATCCCTCGGTCGGAGAGTCGAGCGGGAGCTTCGGTGAGGCGCCGAGCCAGTATCGCGAGCGGTGACGATCCGGTGAATGGGGGCGTGCCGGTCAGGAGCTCGAACAGCACGCAGCCGAGCGCGTAGACATCGCTCCGGCCGTCGACCGGTTGCTCGGTCGCCTGTTCCGGGCTCATGTAGGCCGGTGTCCCGACCAGCAGGCCGGGCTGAGTGATCCTGGTATCGATTGCCTCGCTGACCGCGCGGGCGATCCCGAAGTCGGCGATCACCGCGTGCCCCTCGTCCAGCAGGATGTTTTCCGGCTTGATGTCGAGGTGGATCACTTTCCGACGGTGAGCGTAGTCCAGCGCTTCCGCTGCCTCTCGCGTCAGCCGGAGCGCGGTCGGCGTGGCGAGTCGGGTCTCGCGGATGAGCCGGTCGCGCAACGAGCCGCCTTCCACGTAGGGAACCACGTAGAAGAGCGAGCCATCCGCGTCGCCCGAATCGTACAGCGGCAGGAGGTGAGGATGGTGTAGCTGGGCGGCCACTCGGATCTCGCGCAGGAAACGTTCCCGGCCCAGCACCTCCGCCAGAGGGGACTGGAGCACCTTGAGCGCGACGTCGCGGTCGTGCTTGAGGTCGCGCGCGAGGTAGACCACTGCCATGCCGCCGTGGCCGATCTCCCGGTGGATTGCGTACCGGCCCCGGAGGGTGGCCGTGAGTCGGTCCTGGAGTTCGGGCAAACCGGTTTCCGGGAGGGTTTCCCGCTACAATACCACCCCCCGGCGGGGCCAGCCAGATGACCGCTCTATGGTCATTGCGAGCGGTCCAGGCTCCTGAAACAACCCGCTCGCGCATCACGCTCGTATGGCAGCGGCCAGTACCGCCGGCACCCGGGTCCAGCTCGAGTTCTCCTCCAGCGCCGTCATCCGCTGCATCAGCAGGTGAGCGCTCCGATGAGTGGGGAAATACGAAGGCTTGGGCATTGCGGTGACCGGATGCCGCATCACCGCCTTCTCGATCCCCTCCAGCATCGGGGTGTTGTGCACCCAGCCTCGGCCGCTCTGAATGTCGGCCAGGGTCGAGCTGGGATGGGCGCCCCAGGGCGGGGTCCCGAAGGCGAAGAGATAGCCGGACCAGGCGTTCACGCTGACCGAACCGTAGCGCAGGTTGGTGATGGCCCGCTCTACCGCTGCGCCGAGTGTGGGGTCCTTGCTGGTCTTGGTATGGACTACCAGCCCGGCGGAGAGCGTTCCCCAGAGCCGCTCGTTGGCGAAGGTCACTGCCTGGTCCAGGAACTCCACCGGATCCGGGCTTCCGATCTCGGTCTGGAACAGGATGGGGCAGAACGATTCGGAGGCGAAGCCGGGCTCGCTCCGGTCATCGGGATCTACGTTACGGACCAGAGTCCAGGGGAGCACGTCTTCCGACTCGGAGCCGAACCGCCGGATCGACGAGCGTCCCTTGGAGTAGGCGAGCCAGCGATCCCGCGCGCCGGGATAGAACGCCCGGCGGGCGGCAGCCTTGGTGAGGGCGTGCTCCACTCCGGCCAGGAACTTGTCCCGCTGGCCCCAGCCCTTCGGCAGGATCAGCACCTTGTTGGCGTTGCAGTCGAACGATGCGTTGAAGGTGAGCCCCGCGGCGACGTCTTCGGCCTGATAGGCCAGCTCCTTGTCGCTGTAGGGTCCCGGTACCACGATCACCGGCGACACGTTCCCCAGCTCCGCGGTGATCGGCTTCTGGAGCACCGGTTTCCCCTCGGCCTTCCGACGCTCGCGATCCGGTCCTGGCGGTCCCCACACGATCTGATCGAAGGTCTTGTCCGATCCGGTAAGGTGCACCTCGTCCACGTCGCGATGGTTGGCCACGTACGCCCCTTCACCCGGGCCGCCGTAGACCACGGCGAGGAACCCCTGGCGGATCGGGTCGGCGAAGGCCTCCTCCAAGAACGGGCCGAGGTAGGCGTTGACCGGGTTCATCTTGAGGACGCAGACCTTTCCCTCGTTGAACATCTTGGTGAGCAGGTCCTTGGTGGGAATCCCGCTGATGTTGCCGGCGCCGAGCACCAACACCACTCGGCCATCGTGATCTGGCGACTTGTAGAACCTGGCTCTGCTGGCATTCATCTCCTCTTCGGTGACCCCGGACTGCAGGTGCACGTCCACCCGGACTCCCTTGAACAGCGTCCCGTCTATGGTTCCTGCGGGGAAGACCTGCACCGCGAGCCGCTGGTCGGCGGTGCGGCCGACCGCTCCGATCGGGGTGTTGCCGGTGTGCTTGAGCGAGAGGAGCGACTGCCGAATCAGACGGAGGGTGCGGACCACGAACCAGGGGCCGAGGGTCCACTCCTCGCCTTCGAGCGGGGTTCCCAAAGGAATCCCCTTGGCGGCGCAGGCGGCCTCCACGCTGGCGCGGGCGACGCGGAGATAGCCGGCCTGCATCGAGCGGGCGAGCTGCGCCCGGTCGTCGAGCGAGAGTTTGGTGAACTTGCGGGCGTTCTCGCGGAGCCGAGCCACTGCGGCCTCTAGCTGCGATTGGCCAGTGGAGGCCGGAGTGGAGACCGGAGACCCGCGGGTCTGCCTGGGTGAGGCTACTGTCGAAGCGGTCATGGTTCATCCTTCCTAGTAGGAGATCTCGCCCACCATGGTGAGCTCTACCTGAGTCGCAACCGGGGTCTGTGAGAAGTCCGCCTGCTCGGTGCCTGACATAGTGGTGGTGCCGGTCGCTCCGGTGAACCTCCCGGTGCCGCCGGTGAAGGTGAGCGTGCCGTTCACCCTGAAGATCCCGACCGGCGATGGGGGCTGGATCACACTCGAGTTGCCGCTGTAACTGCCGAACAGCTGGTCGCCATTGGCGACCGTCTTGAGGAAGGTCCCATTGGTCAGGGCGCCGGTAGCCGGATCGAGGCAGTGAGAGTTTACGATATCGTACTTGCCGGCATGCGTGGCAGTACCGCCGCCCTGGTAACTCTCGAGCAGGAGGGGTGACGGGCACCGGGGGTCAGCCGTGATCGTGCCGGTGGAGTGGTAAGACTCCTTCCAGGGCCTTGCCCCGGCAGCAGTCGCAATAGGTATGTCATCCTGTGACGAAGCGGCCGACTGCGAGACCGGTGAGGTCTGGTCGCAGCCGAGGAGGAGGCCGAGTGCCAACAGGCTAGCGATGGATGGACGATTGGAAAGCATGAGCCACCTCCAGTACGATGTTTCTTGCCGGGTGCATTGACGAGGGCTACAATAGTCGAGGCCCATCAGAGCACTATCAGATCAATGTCAGAAGCGAGTCGTCTCAGGCTGAGACTGCGGACCTTCGGCGCTCCCGTGGTGGAGGGGCCTGTTGGTCCACTGGGTGGAACTGCGGCGCAGCCCCAGTCTCTGGCGCTGCTCACGCTGCTGGCTGCCGCGGGTGAGCGGGGGATGAGCCGGGACAAGATCATCGCGCTGCTCTGGCCTGAGGCGGACGCGAAGCGAGCGCGCCACCGATTGAGCCAGCTCTGCCATGCGCTGCGGCGAGGTCTGGGCGAGCACATCTTCGCCTCTGCCTCGGCTGAGCCCCGGCTCGATGGTGGCCAGATCACCAGCGACGTTGCCGAGTTCAAGGCAGCGTGCGGCAGGCGAGACTTTGAGGGCGCGGTGGCGTGCTATGGTGGGCCGTTCCTCGACGGGTTCTTCCTGACCGAGGCGCCCGCATTCGAGCGGTGGGTCGAAGCTGAGCGGGTGGCGTTTGCCCGGGCGTTCACCGAGGCGCTGGAGACCCTCGCGATCGATGCCGAGAGCAGAGGCGATAGGTCCGAGGCTGCCCGGTGGTGGAGTCGGCTGGCGGAGCACGAGCCGCTCAGCTCCCGGGTGATCATCAAGCTGATGGCTGCTCTGGCGGCTCATGGCGACCGGGCCGGCGCGCTGGAGCAGGCTCGCCGCTATGAGAAAGGCGTCAGCCGCGAGCTCGAGGCCGACCCCAATCCGGCAGTAGTGGCGCTGGCAGACCGGCTGCGCGCGGCACCGGTTGATGGTTCCTTACCAGCTGCATCGAGACGGCGTATCTCCATCGCGGTGCCACCCATCACCAAGCTGGGCTCGATTCCAGACGAGTATCTGGCAGAGGGGTTGGTCGAGGAGATTACCAATGGATTAGCCCAGCTCGAGGGTGTACAGGTAACGTCGGTGATCTCGCCGGAACGGCTGAGCCGGACGAGCGCCAGTGCGATTCTGGAAGGGATTATCCGACAGATCGGTGATCGAGTCCGGCTGATTGTCCGCCTGGTCGATTCCGCGGATGGGTCCTACCTCTGGTGCAGTCGTTACGATCGAGCCGTGGACGACGTGTTTGCCTTCCAGGATGAGCTGAGCAGAACCATCGTCGAGGAGCTGCGGGGGTTCCTGAGAGCCAAACGCGTTCAGCCATAGCGGGTTTGATTTGGCGTCAGTACCCTACAGCATCCCTTCCCCGGAAGCCCAGCTGACCGAAACCTCCAATCGCGTAGATCCCGCCCTCGAGCAGGCCGGGCCAGTCTCCGCCACCGGCCGAGGCAGGCTGCACCGGGTGCTGGGCATCTCCTTCGGCCTGGCGGTGCTGATCGGCAACACCATCCTGATCGGCATTCTCCGGACCCCCGGTGAGGTGGCCGCCCAGCTGCCCCATCCCGCGCTCTTCATCGGGATCTGGATCCTCGGCGGTCTCTACGCCTTGATGGGCGCCGCCTCCCTGGCCGAGCCCGGTGCGATGTTCGCCCGGTCCGGCGGGCAGTACGTGATCGTGCGACGGGGACTGGGCGAATACCCCGGCTTCGTGGTGGGCTGGAGCGACTGGATCTCCACCTCCGGGACGGTCGCCCTGGGCGGCATGGTTTTCATGGAGTATCTCGCGCCGCTGGTGCCCGGACTGGCCGGGCGGAGAGCGGAGGCCGGCGTCGCCCTGGTGCTGCTCTTTGGTCTCCTGCTCTGGCGCGGCATCCGGGTCGGCGACCTTGCCCAGCAGATCCTGAGCGCCTCCAAGGCGTTGGC
>Ga0075421_100011726_pt1 | contig 10866 bp, 11 predicted proteins | sample SoiMetdeltSBSDD5_FD_75292 | JGI IMG/M metagenome (GOLD analysis project Ga0075421, IMG submission 75292) | Bulk soil microbial communities from a Populus tree surrounding site in Tennessee, USA - Soil MetaG P. deltoides SBSDD5 | ecosystem: Environmental > Terrestrial > Soil > Tree plantation...
GCCGCTTCTGGAAGTCGACCGCCGAGGTCGTGAGCTCCTTGCCCGCTTGCATGACCTCCTTAGGCTGGTCGGCGCGATCGAGCTTCTTCTCGGCCTTGGCGACGTCCTCGCCGGCCGCCTCGACCGCTTTGGCGTTCGACTCCGGGAGGCGGGGCCGCTCCTCGCAGGCGGCGAGGGCGAGGGACGAGACGATCGACAGCAGGGTGGAGGTTCGCATGAGGGCTCCTGTCCAATCCGGTGGAGCAACCGCCGGACCAGAGCCGCATTCGCGCGGGATCCCATGTCGTCGCCGCACGCGGAATCGCGCCGCTCGGCTGCGGCGTGCGCCGATGCCACACCGTGGCGGAGGCGCCTGTTTTTGCGACACCCATCCGTCGATCCGGGAGCGCCCCGCCGGCATGGACGTTGCTGCATCGCCACCGACGGAGGTCACGACGATGCCCCGGTCTCCTCGCAAACCGTCAGCGCCAGATGCGCCTCACGCCGCGCCCCGGTCCTACCAGGATATCGTGCGCGCCACCGTACCGAACCCCGACGGCTCGTACCGGCCCACGTCCTGGTCGGTCGAGGCGGCCCACCACCGCAACCAGCCGGTCGAGGGCCAGACCGCCGACGATGCGCGCATCCGCGAGGCGATCTACGAGCGGCTCGCGGTCGAGCCCGCTCTCGAAGGCTCCGGACTCTGGGTGGATGTGCGTGAAGGTGTCGTCGATCTCCGCGGCTCGGTGTCGCGCGCCGCCGATCGTGCGATCGCAGAGGCCCTCGTCCGTAGCATCGAGGGCGTGAACGATGTACATAACGAGTCGGTGGTTCGGGAAGAGCCGACGGCGGGCGACGCCGCGAGGAGGTGACGCTGTGATCGCGATCTCGGGGTCTGCTCGATGCGAGGGGTCGCTGCCGGCGACTGACGGGAGGACCGACAGCGCGGAGGCCGACGCCGAGCCCCGTGTCGTCGGGCCGCGCGCGGTGCGCCTGGCCCGCAGCTCGACACCACCGCTCTCCGAGAGCCGCGACGGCGCGCCGCTCGTCGATCCCGCCGAGCCGCGCTAGCAGCCCACGTAGTCGTCGCCGGCCTCGGGCGTGAGCGGCACCGACGTGCCGTCGTCGAGGTCGAGGCTGACGATGCCGTGCTCGTCGACGTGCGCCCCCACGACCGCGTCGTGCTCGGCGATCGCGAGCCCCAGCCACGACAGCTCGCCGATGGCGGGCGCGCGGCGCGGGCGCCAGCGCAGGATCGTGTGCGCGACCCGGCTGCGGCCGTCGAGCGCGACGATCAGCTCGTGCGCCTCGCCGGCGCGCTCGACGCGGAAGCGCAGCGCGCTCGCGCTGGCGGTCGCGAGATCGACCGCGTCGGCGTCGATCAGGATCTCCGCCAGGAGCCGCTGGGCGGCGGCGCCGCGGGCGTCCAGGACCGGGTGGGCGGCGTCGGCCGCGGGCGCGGCGGTCGGCGACCCGGCGGCCGCCGACCCGGTGGCGAGGGCCGAGGCGACCGCGAAGGGGAGGAGGAAGACAGGCACCATGGCCCGGGAGTAGTGCGAGCCGGGTGCCAGAAAATAAGACGAGGGATTTCCAACGGCTACCGATGAGCGTGGGCGTGGAAACACGCCCTGCGTGGCCCCCGCGCACGCAGGGCGCTCTCGCTACACCTCGCTACGCCGCGGCGGCCAGGTCCTCGCGATCGACCAGGCGCGAGGCCTCGAGATGCGCGCGTGCGGCGAGGCGCGCCCGGTGTGCGCGGGTCTTCACGGTCGCCAGCGACAGTCCGAGAATCTCGGCGATCTCGGTCTCGGTGTACCCCTCGAGGTACCGCATCCAGAAGATCGGGCTGTACTTCTCGCCCAGGCGCGACACGCCGTCGGCGATCGCTGCCAGGACCTCCTCACTGGCCACCTGCTCCTCGGGATCCGACGCAGGGTCGGGCCGGGAGTCCAGCAGGCTGGCGCCTTCCTCGTCAGGGCCCCCGCCGCTGGCCGGGATCTCGCGGGAGATCCGGCGCTGCTTGCGGAGATACATCAGGGCGGTGGTCGCCGTGATCCGATAGAGCCAGGTCGAGAACTGGGATTCGCCGCGAAAGCTCTCGCGGTGCCGGTGGGCCAGGAGCAGGGCGTCCTGGGCCACGTCGGCGGCAGCGTCCTCGTCCTTCACGTACTTCATCGCCACCGAGAACACGTAGTTGCGTACTGCGGCATCGAACGGGGGCAGGCAGGCCATCGCTAACTCCTTGCAGGGTCGATGGACCACCGCATACGCAAGCTCCATTCCACGCTGGTGGACCCGCGTTTCGGCCCGGTTGTGCGCGCGGATGGCACACCGATCGTACGAGACGGTAGACAGTGTCTAGACGGCTAGACAGCCCGGGGGGGCGGTGGTAGACGCGAGCCATGGGCGCCCGCGTCCTCGTGGTCGACGACGATCCGACGTCGGCCCGGGCCGTGGAGACGCTGCTGGCGGAGGAGCCGGGCCTCGAGGTCGAGGCCGCCTTCTCGGTTCACGAGGCGCGCGCGATGGCGGCCCGGGCCGTGCCCGACGGTGTGATCGTCGCCGTGCGCGGCGCCGGCACAACGGACGACGGCCTCGCCTTCATCGAAGAGCTGCGGGCCGCTGACACCGAGCTGGCCGCCGTCGCCATGACCAGCCAAGCCGACAGCGAGGCGCAGAGCCGTGCCCTCGCGGCGGTCGGCCCGCTCCACCACGTCGCGCGCCCGCCCGAGCGCGCCGAGCTGCTGCCGCGCCTGCTGGCCGCCCTCGAGCGCCGCGCGCTGCGCCGCCAGGTCGCCGCCCTCGAGTCCCAGCTCCACCGCGAGGGGCAGGCGGCGGCGCGCGCGGTCGCCGAGCTGCGATCGACCAGCTCCAGCCTGGCGACCGCGACCGAGCGCCTGGTCGAGGCCGAGAAGCTGGCCGCGGTCGGGCGGGTCATCACCGGCATCGCCCACGAGCTGTCGCAGCAGCTGGCGCTGGTCGGCTACGCCGAGGCGATCAAGTCGCGCATCGCCGACGACCCGGAGCTGGTCGAGCTCGCCGACGTGATCGTGCGCGCCCAGAAGCGGCTGGCCGCGATGGTCGACGAGATCCGCGACTTCGCCGGCGTCGGCGGCGCCCGCCGCGGCCTGGCCCGCGAGCCGGCCGACCTGGCGGCGGTGGTCGACGAGGCGCTGGCGATCATCAGCTACGACCGCGACGTCCGACGGCGCCGGATCACGCGGCGCTGGTCGGCGCGGCCGCTGGTCGCGCTCGACCACGATCGCTTCGTCCAGGTCGTGGTCAACCTGGTCCACAACGCGGTCCTGGCCACGCACCCGGGCGACGAGGTCGTGGTCGAGATCGGCCTCGCCGACGGCCGCGCCGCGCTCACCGTCGCCGATCGCGGCGTCGGCATGCCGCCCGAGGTGCTGGCCCGCCTCGGCGAGCCGTTCTTCACGACCCGCGGCGACCGCGGCTCCGGCCTGGGCGTCGGCATCTGCAAGCGGATCGTCGAGGAGCACGGCGGCGAGCTGACCTTCGTGTCCGGGGTCGGCGCCGGCACCACCGCGCAGGTCCGCCTGCCGATCCTGGAGGGCACGTGATGGCCGCGGCCGAGGCGACGCCGGTCCGCCAGATCCTGGTGGTCGATCCCGAGCCGCACATCCCGCGGCTGGTCGCGCTCCTGCTGGGCGCCGGCTACCAGATCGACGGCGCCGCCAGCGGCGAGGCCGCCCTCGAGCGGATCCACGCCACCCCGTACGACGCGCTCCTCCTCGAGCTCCACGCCGACGGCGACGCCGGCGCCGACGCCGACGCCGGCCTCGCGGTGCTGCGCCGCCTGCGCAAGGTCGCCCCCGAGGTCGCCATCCTGGTCTTCACCGGCGTGCCGACCGTGCACGAGACGGTGGCGGCGATGCGCGCCGGCGCCTTCGACGTCCTGCGCAAGACCGCCGGCGCCGACGAGCTGCGCGCCGCGGTCAACCGCGCCGTCGAGCACGGCAACCTCGCCCGCGAGGTCCAGCGCCTGCGCTCCGAGGTCGATCGCGCCCGCGGCCTCGGCGAGATCGTCGGCGAGTCGGCGCCGATGCGGCAGCTCCTGTCGCTGGTCGAGCGGGTCGCCACCTCCGACGCCACCGTGCTCATCCTCGGCGAGAGCGGCACCGGCAAGGAGCTCCTGGCCCGCACCGTCCACCGGGTCGGGCCGCGCGCCGACCAGCCGTTCGTCGCCTTCGACTGCTCGGCGCTGGCGCCCAGCCTCCTCGAGGCCGAGCTGTTCGGCCACGAGAAGGGCGCCTTCACCGGCGCCGGCAAGGCGCGCCGCGGCCTGTTCCGCGAGGCCCACGGCGGGACGATCTTCCTCGACGAGATCGGCGACATCGCGCCGTCGGTGCAGAACAAGCTCCTGCGCGTCCTGCAGGAGCGCGAGATCAAGCCGGTCGGCGCCGACCGCTTCGTCGCCGTCGACGTCCGCGTGGTCGCCGCCACCAACAAGGATCTCAAGCAGCTGGTCGGCCGCGGCGAGTTCCGCGAGGACCTGTACTGGCGGCTCGCGGTGGTGCCGATCCAGGTGCCGCCGCTGCGCGAGCGCAAGGAGGACATCCCGCTGCTCGCCGCGCACATCCTGGCGCGGCGCCGCGGCGCGGCCAAGACCTTCGCCGGCTCCGAGGCGCGCTACCCGACGTCGCTGACCGCGAGCGCGCTGGCGCGGCTGATGACCTACCACTGGCCGGGCAACATCCGCGAGCTCGAGAACGTGCTGTCGCGCGCCGCCATCCTGTGCGACGGCGAGAAGATCCGCGCCGACGACCTCGATCTGGTCGGCCTGCCCGGCGCCGACGACCTCGCCCGCGGCAGCCGGCCGGAGTCGACCCTCGAGCTCCCGGCGGTCGAGCTCGATCGCCTCGGCGAGGGCAAGAGCCTGAAGAACGTGGTCGACGACACGGTGCGGATGGTCGAGAAGGCGGCGATCCAGGCCGCGCTCGAGCGCGAGGGCGGCTCACCGGCGCGCGCCGCGCGCGTGCTCGGCATCAGCCGGGCGTCGATCTACAACAAGATCAAGGAGTACGGTATCTCCACGGAGGAGAGTGGCCGGTGACTCCAGATGCCGGTGAAGGCGGCGACCGCTTCGTGACGGTGGCCCACGTCGGCGCGCTCGCGCCCGGCGACGTCGTCGCCGTCGAGGTCGCCGGCCGCGCCATGGTGCTGTACCGCGACGGCGAGCGCTACTTCGCGGCGCAGCGCAAGTGCCTGCACCAGGGCGGCGACCTGGCCGACGGCATCGTGTCGCGCGGCTACCTGATCTGCCCCGTTCACGGCTGGCGCTTTCACACCGCCACCGGTATCCACGAGGCGTCGCCCGAGACCTGCCTCGCCACCTACGCGGTGCGCGTCGTCGACGACGCCATCCAGATCGACCCCACGCCGCGGCGGCACCAGGCCGCGCCCCCCGATCCGTAGATCGACCAAGGAGAACGCTGATGAGCAAGACCTTCCCCGAGCGACCGACCGCCACGCTGATCGAGGGCGACGGCATCGGTCCCGAGATCGCGGCGGCCACCGTGAAGGCGATCGATGCCGCCGGCGGCCGCATCACCTGGGACCCGCAGCTGGCCGGCCTCACCGCGGTCGAGAAGGTGAAGGATCCGCTGCCGCAGGCCACCATCGACTCGATCAAGACCCACCAGCTGGCGCTCAAGGGCCCGCTCGCCACGCCCAGCGGCGGCGGCTACCGGTCGGTCAACGTCGGCCTGCGCCAGCAGTTCGATCTCTACGCCAACGTCCGCCCGGTCCGGACCATCGCCGGCGTGCCGTCGCACTTCGACAAGGTCGACATCGTGCTGGTCCGCGAGAACACCGAGGACCTGTACGCCGGCGTCGAGCACTACGTCGATCCGCGCCGCACCGCCGCCGAGTCGATCGCGATCATCACCCGCTTCGGCTCCGAGCGGATCTGTGTCTACGCCTTCGAGTACGCCCGCCGCCACGGCCGCAAGAAGATCACCCTGGTCCACAAGGCCAACATCCTCAAGATGACCAACGGCCTCTTCCTCGACGTCGGCCGCGAGGTCGCGGCCCGCTACCCGGACATCCAGTTCGACGACATGATCGTCGACGCCACCGCCATGAAGCTGGTGGTGATGCCGGAGCGGTTCGACATGATCGTCACCATGAACCTGTTCGGCGACATCCTGAGCGACCTCACCGCCGGCCTCGTCGGCGGCCTCGGCGTGGCGCCGGCCGCCAACATCGGCGACGGCGGCTGCGCCATCTTCGAGGCGGTGCACGGCACCGCCCCGGACATCGCCGGCAAGGGGCTCGCCAACCCGAGCGGCCTCATGCTGTCGGCGGCGATGCTGCTCGATCACGTCGGCCAGAGCGAGCCGGCCGAGCGCCTGCGCAAGGGAGTCTACGCGGCGCTGGGGAAGACGGAGTCGCGGACGCGCGACCTCGGTGGACAGGCGGACACGAAGGCCTTCACCGAGGCGGTCATCCGGTCGTTTTAGCTCACGCCGCCAGCGGCTGCGCGAAGCGCTTCAGCATCGCCTCGATGTCGCCGAGGTCGAGGAAGCCGAGGGCGGTCGCGCACTCGCCGATGCGCAGGTTCGGGTAGCGGTCCTGCATCTGGAGGGCGAGGAACAGCTGCTGGCGCGAGAGCAGACCCTGGCTCACCAGGAACTCGCCGAAGCGCATCGGGATCGGCGGGTCCTGCTCGACCGGCAAAGTGATGCCGGCCGAGGAACCGCGGGCGAAGTAGTTCCGTACAATGGTGGGTCGGGTGGGGTCGACAGTCGGAAGGCGCTGCGGAATCGCATCAGAGGCGGGCTGGAGGGCGTGTCCCATGGCAGTACTCCTGCCGTGACCCATAAGCAGGATCCGATCCACATAGTTTACCAAGGTGGATCAACAGGTTGGAACGGCCGCTTGTCACAGGCGTACATGTCGGCCGCTCCCGGCGAGACGGCTCGATCCAGGGGTGGTGGCGGGGCGTGTACGACATCGAACCACCTGGGATCGTTGGCTGGCCGGCGCCGCGCCGGCTACCGTCCGGTCATGGGCTCGCGCGCCGTTCCGGCGATCTTCGCCGCGATCCTTGCCGCATCGTGCCAGGGGGACGCCGCACCGGCAGCGGAGCGGACGCCCCCGGCTCCCGTCCGAAAACCGGACGTCGGCGCGGCGCCGGTCGCGCCGGCCACAACGCCGCCGACGCCGGCTGCGCCCGCCCCCCCACCAGCCGATCCCTTACTGCGCGACGTCCCCACCGCGCTGCGCGGGCGGGTCGCCTTGCGAAAGGTGCTGAGCGGGCTGCGCCGGCCGGTGCTGGTCGCGGCCGCGCCCGGCGATCGCGAGCGGCTGTTCGCGGTCGAGCAGCCGGGGCGGATCCGGATCGCGCGCGACGGTCAGCTGGCGCCGCGGCCGTTCCTCGACCTGACCGGCAAGGTCTCGACCGGCAACGAGCAGGGGCTGCTCGGCCTCGCCTTCCACCCCGGCTTCGCCCAGAACGGCCGGCTGTACGTGAACTACACCGATCTCGACGACGACACCCACGTCGTCGAGTACCGGGTGAGCGCCACCGACCCGGACCGGATCGACCCGTCGAGCCGCCGCGAGGTCTTCTCCCTCCGCCAGCCGTACGCCAACCACAACGGCGGCGACCTGGTGTTCGGCCCCGACGGCAAGCTGTGGATCGGCCTCGGCGACGGCGGCTCGGCCGGCGACCCGCACGGCGCCGGCCAGGACCCGGGCAACCTGCTGGCCAAGATGCTGCGCCTCGACGTCGACGCCGCGCGGCCGGCGCCGGAGATCGTCGCCCTCGGTCTGCGCAACCCGTGGCGCTACGCCTTCGACCCGGCGACCGGCGACCTCTACATCGGCGACGTCGGCCAGAACAGGTGGGAGTCGATCTACGTCGTCGCCGGCGACGACCTGACCGGCCACAACTTCGGCTGGAACGTCGTCGAGGGCGCGCACTGCTTCGAGCGCAAGCGCTGCGACCGGTCGCGCTTCACCGCGCCGGTGGTCGACTACCCGCACACCGAGGGCTGCTCGGTCACCGGCGGCGTCGTCTACCGCGGCGCGGCGGTGCCCGAGCTCGCCGGGGTCTACTTCTACGCCGACTACTGCACCGGCCTCCTGCGCAGCTTGCGCTGGACCCGGGCGTCGGGTGTCCGCGACCACTGGAACTGGAAGCCGGTCCTCGATCCCGGCAACCGGGTGTCGAGCATCTCGTCCTTCGGCGTCGACGCCGCCGGCGAGCTCTACATCGTCACGCTGGTCGGGGACGTGTACCAGCTGGTCCCGGCCGGCGCAGCACCGCCGTGACCGCGATGGCGATCGCCGCCGCCTGCGGAACGAGCGAGGCGATCACGTTCCCGATCTCGCCGAAGTAGTCGGGCGGGCCCTGGAGGCAGATCCACGCGACGACCACGGCGGCGGTGCGCCAGGCGCGGCGCGGCACGTCGCCGATCCAGAGCGTCAGGAGCCACAGCGCCGTGATCGCGCTGTAGGTGGGCGCGAACGGGCTGCGCAGGGTGGCCACGGCCAGGACGCCGAGCCAGAGGATCGCCTCGCCGGCGCGGTCGCGGCGGTGGCGGGCAGCGAGGGCGACCAGGCCGACCGCGGCCAGTCCGTAGATCCAGGCCACCCGCGACGCCATCGCCTGGTCCATGCCGGCCACGCCGAGGCGGTCGAGCTTGAAGACGAGGCCGTACGGCGACGCGTTGTCGAGGTTCCACTGCGCGTTCGGGAAGGCGTCGCCGCTCGCCATCGCCGGCAGGTGATCGGTGACGAACGAGGCGAAGGTGGCCGGGCCGAGGATCGCGACCGCGATGGCGACGAGGGCGGCGCCGGCGGCGGCGGTCGCGGCGAGGGCGCGCCACTGGCGGCGGACCGCGAGGTGGACGAGGAGGAGGCCGGGGAAGATCTTGGTGGCGACGGCGCCGGCGAGGAGGACGCCGCCGGCGACCGGGCGGCCGCGGGCGAAGAGCAGCATGGCGGCCACCGACGCCGCGACCACGAGCATGTGGGCCTGGCCCCACTGCAGATTCGCGAGCAGCGGAAACGACAGCGCCAGCGCCGGCAGGAGCAGCAGCGCGGCGCCGCCGGCGCGGCCGCCGACCCAGGCGGCGAGGGCGAGGGCGACGATCAGGAAGGCGAGGCCGTTCAGACCGAACCAGGCGGCGCGGACGAGCTGGTAGTCGTCGGTGACGGCGACCGCGGCGCGGAAGCCGGCGGCGAGCGGCGGCGGGTACTCGTACGGATCGTCGAGGCGGTCGGCGAGGCCGCGGATCCGGGTCGCGGGCGGCGGCTGGTCGTCGAAGGCGTGGTAGTCGGCGGGCCGCCAGAGGTTGGCCTGGCCGCCGGCGGCGAGCTCGCCGGCCCGGACGTACGCCGCGACGCACTCGTGGCGGGTGAGGCCCGGCTCGGGCGGGAAGAACGACGCCCAGGTCGCGGTCGGATCCGAGATGAAGACGCCGACGCGGGCCAGGTTGCCGACGCCGAGCACGGCGAGGACGAGCCAGAGCGCGGCGGCGATCCGGCGGCGGCGCGCCCAGCCGTCGAGGTCGGCGGGCAGGCGGGCGGCGACGGCGCGCAGCGCGCCGGCCGCGATCGCGACGCCGACGAGGGCGACCGGGCCGACGACGGCGACGATGATGGGCGGGACGACGTGGTCGACGGCGCGGCCGAGCAGCGACAGGCCGGCGGCGGAGACGACGGCGGCGACCAGGGCGAGCCAGGCCAGCGCGACGGCGCGGCGCTCGACAGACACGGCGGGAGACGGCGACGGCATCGGCCCATCAGGCACCGGATCCGGCCCGGCGCGAGCGGACCACGCGCTATTGCCGAGGCTTGCCGCCGCGGCGCAGCTGCTTCTCGAGGGCGGCGATCGCCGCGCGCTGCTCCGCGATCGCGTCGTCGTCGCGCAGCTTCTCGGCGACCGCCAGGGCGTCGCGGCGGCGGCGCAGCGCGTCCTCGGGGCGGCCGGCGCGGGTCAAGTCGTTGGCGAGGTCGGTCAGGCAGCCGAGGGTGTCCGGGTGGTTGCGGCCCATGGCCCGGTCGTAGACGACCAGCGCCTGCTCGAGGAGCGCGGCGGCCGCGGCCGGGTCGCGCTGGTCGATGCCGGCGGCGTAGTTGAGCAGGGCGACGGCGCGGGCGCCGCTGTCCTCGGGCAGGGTGGCGACCGCGATGTCGTAGGCGCGGCGCAGCGTCGCCTCCGCCGGCCCGGGCAGGCCGATGTCGCGCAGCGACAGGCCGAGGCTGTACAGCGTGTCGAGGAGCTCGGCGCTGCTGGCGCCGAAGTGCGCCTCGGCGAGGGCGAGGGCGCGGCGGGACGCCGCGATCGCCTCGACGTGGCGGCCGGCGTTGCCGAGGATGACCGCCTTGGAGTTGAACAGCGTGGCGAGGCCGGCCGGGTTGGTGCCGGCGGCGTCGAGGGTGGCGATGCCGCGGTCGATCGCGACCAGGGCGTCGTCGATGCGGCCGTCGGCCTCGGCCGCCATCGCCTCGATCTGATCGAGGGCGACCCGGTTCTCCGGCGACAGATCGAGGTGGGCGGCCTCGGCGCGGGCGTGGGCCGCCCACTCGGCGGCCGGGGCCAGGTCGCCGCGGCGGGCGGCGTCGAAGGCGAGCAGGCGGGCGGCGTCGAGGGCGATCCAGGCGTGGCCGACCGCTCGCGCCTCGAAGAAAGCGGCGCGCAGGTGCTCGCCGGCGGCCTTCTGGTTGCCGGCCTTCTCCTCGACGTCGCCGAGCTGGTACAGCGCCCAGCGCCGGATCCGGCCGTCGCCGCGGCGGGTCGCCTCGGCGAGGACCGCCTGCGACCGGGCCAGCGCGTCGGGGACGTGGCCGGCGCCGGCGGCGAGCTCGGCGTCGGCGAGCTCGGCGAGCAGCCGCTCGGTGACGGCGCGGCGG
>Ga0075421_100011727_pt1 | contig 10866 bp, 8 predicted proteins | sample SoiMetdeltSBSDD5_FD_75292 | JGI IMG/M metagenome (GOLD analysis project Ga0075421, IMG submission 75292) | Bulk soil microbial communities from a Populus tree surrounding site in Tennessee, USA - Soil MetaG P. deltoides SBSDD5 | ecosystem: Environmental > Terrestrial > Soil > Tree plantation...
AGCTCTCCGTCCAGGACCCGGTTGACCAGGGGATCGATCGGCTTCATGGCTCTGCTTTCAAGACCTCCAGCAATGCCGCCCGGGCCCGATGCACCCGCATCTTGAGCGTCGGAATCCGCTCGCCCGTTGCCGCGGCCATTTCTTCGTAGCTCAATCCTTCCACGTGCTTCAACAGAAACGCCTCACGCTTTTCGGGGGACAGTGTCTGTAGCGCCCGCTCTACGCGCTCCAGCTGATCCGCTCGCTCGGTCTCGGCTTCGCTGTCGCGGCCGTCCACGATCGGCGGCGCATCCTCGAGCGACACATCGGTCGACGAGCGGCGCGCGAGGTGGCTGCGACACCGATTCCCGACGATGCGGTACAACCAGCTCTTCAGGCGGCTCGGGTCGCGGCAACCGGCCAGATGCCGGTACGCGCGAACCAGGCCTTCCGCCACCGCGTCGGCCGCCGCGTCCGCGCTGCCGAGCATCCGCGTCGCGTAGCGCAGCAGCCCACCCTCGTAGCGGCGGATGATGAGCCCGAACGCCTCCGCATCACCCCCGAGAACGCGGGCAATGATATCGGCGTCGGAAGGCTCTCCCCCCCGCGCCGCTGACGACAAGACCTCGCTGGGATTCAACCGGTCACCGTTCGCGCGGCACCGCCAGGGCGTCCCGCGCGACGAGCAGGAAGCTCGACGCGCGGACGCCTTCCCCGGCTACCGCACCGGCGAAGGCTTCGAGTGTGGCCTCGGCGCGGCGACGGTAGTCCGGATCGCCGGTCGCCGCCGACAGGCCGAGCAGCATGTGGGCCGCCCACGCGTTCGCGCCCGGCAGCAGATCATCGAGCACCGGCTTCACGCGATCGTCCACGGGCGCCGCCGGATCGTCGCGCGCGGCCACGTCGTAATACCCGCCGGAGAGATCCGCGAAATCGCGGTCCATCACCGCGACCAGATCGCGGGCGATGTCCAGGTACCGGATCTTTCCCGTGGCGTTGTACGCGGCGACGCAGGCGTCCGCCACCTGCACCTGATCCTGCAACAGGCCGGTCAGGGCGCCGGCACCGGCGTGACGCACGCCCGAGCCGTGGGCGTAGACGCGCCGCAGCAAGGTGTCGAGAGCGGCGATGGCCCGGCGCTGGCTCACCGAGTCGCGCAACGCGTCCGCCGTCGTGATGGCTGAGGCGAGCGCGAACCCATCGCGGTCCGCGAACAGCGCGCGCCCGTCGCCGAACGTGACGGACCGCAACAGCGCGTTCAGCTGATCGCGGCTCGCATCCCGATAGCGCGGCTCTGCGGTGAACACCCACGCCAGCGAAAGCGCCCGCGCCAGCGACGCCCGCACCAGCTCCGGCGGCTCATCCAGCGCCGCCGCCGCGACGGCGCCGGAGTCGAGCAACGCGTCTAACGCGCGCGTCGCCGTCGCGCGCGACGCGCTGTCACCGGTGCGGCTGAACTCCGTGAGCAGCAGCACCGTCGCCTGTGTGGGGGCCAGACCGCGCAGCGGGCGGCCGGCCTGCCGCGCCGTCTCCAGCGCGGCGCGAACGCTGCCGATCTCGAAGGCCAGGGCCTGCGGCCGGAGCACCCCGTGCGCCCCAAGCCCGCGCGACAGGGCGAGCTGCCGCACGACGGCCGCATGCCGCAGCAGGAATTCGCGCCGCTCCCGGAAGTCGCGCGCGATATCGGGGAGCAGCTGCTTCAGACCCCGGCCGGTCACCGGATCGTTGGCGGGGAAATACGTGCCCCCGAAGAAGGGGGCGCCATCGGGCGTCAGGAACACCGTGAGCGGGTAACCGCGCAATCCGGAGAGCGCGAGGATCGCGGCTTGATAACGCTGCGCCACGTCGGGCCGCTCGTCCCGATCGACGCGCACCGGCACGAACAGCGAATCGATCAAGGCGCCCAGTCCGGGATCGGAATAGACCTCGCGGTCCATCACCGTGCACCAGCGACAATCTTCGGCGCCGACGTACAGCAGCACGGGACGATCGAGTCGCGCCGCGAGCGCGAACACCTCCCGGCTCCACGGTTGCCAGCTCACCGGCTGGCGGGCGGCACGCGCCAGATACGGCGTGGCGGTGTGCGCCATTTGATTGACCAGCGCGCCGTGCTCGCTCGCGCAGGCGAGAGAGAGTGAAACGAGGGAGATGACCGTTGGCGCGCGAGCAGGCATACGAGGGGGCAATGTACAATACCCGCCCGTGCAGGCTGCGGTCCCGCCGGGAGCGCTAACGGTGCAGAATGAGCCCGATCGTGAAGCTCGGCACGGGGTAGCTCTCCCCCTCGACCATGAGACGGCGGTAGGTGTAATCCAGGCGCACCCCCATCGGGCCAACGCCCCCAACCAGGAGACCAGCCCCGACGTGGTATCCGCCGATCGCCCCGCCCCCGCCTCCGCCGACGCCCGCCAGCGCGCTGCCGCCGGCCCGGAGCTCGAGCCGCGCCTGCGGCGCCAGCGCGACGTTTCCGGCGAGGGAAAGGTCCGCCAACGCGATGAACGCTCCGGCCGAAAACGCCTGCGGAAGCGCATCGAACGAGAATCCCACGCCGACGCTATTGGCCCGGGAGGGACTGAACCGTACGCCGACTTCGAAGGCGTTCAAGTCTGCACTGGTGATGGCGCCAGCCTGGAGACTGACGCTGGATTGCGCAGCGAGCGCAACCGGCGCCAGGGCGAGGGTCAACACGGCAAGCGGGAGCATGGGACGCATGAGGGTCTCCGGTGGAGGACCCTATGACGTTGGGTGTCCCGTCTCAAGCGGGGATCAAGGTGCCCGGGCGCCGGATCGGCACGATCCGGGAGGGTGGCGCAAGTCGTTGTCCTGTGGGACCGTGGCCCCCGGGACCGGGGCCCTGGCTCAACAGCCTGTAGGGAGGGGTGTTATAGTTGGTGCCGGTCCCGGGCCCGTGAGGCCCTACCCTGCCCCGACCTTGGAGGAGACGAGCATGGCGAAGGCTGGAAAGGTCCCGATGGCGGCCGACGAAGGCTACTGCGTGAAGTGCAAGACGAAGCGGAAGATCTCGAATGCCCAGGAAGTGAAAATGGCCAACGGCCGTCCCGCCCTGAAGGGTGTTTGCCCCGTGTGTGGCACGGGAATGTTCAAGATTCTGCCGCCCAAGCCGTAGAACGGCCGAAAACGATAAATGATGACGGCGGGGACCTCACGGTCCCCGTTTTTTTTCTCTATTGCTCGGCCATGAAGGGATAGGCGAAATCCACCGGCGGAGCGAAGTTCTCCTTGATTACCCTCGGCGACACCCACCGGATCAGGTTGAACAGGCTTCCCGCCTTGTCGTTGGTCCCGCTGGCGCGTGCTCCGCCGAACGGCTGTTGCCCGACCACCGCCCCGGTCGGCTTGTCGTTCACATAGAAGTTGCCCGCCGCGTACCGCAGGGCGACCTGGGCATCGTTCACCGCCCCGCGATCGCGGGCGAACACCGCGCCGGTGAGCGCGTAGGGTGACGTGGTGTTCACGAGCTCCAGCGTGTCCTTCCACTGGCGCTCCTTGTAGACGTGCAGCGTCAGCACCGGACCGAAGATCTCCTCGCACATGGTGCGATACAGCGGATCGTCCACCACCAGGACGGTCGGCTGGATGAAGTAGCCGTCGCCGTCGTTGCAGCCGCCGCCGAACAGCACCGTGACGCCCGGTGCCCGCTTCGCCTCTTCGATGTAGCTCTTGATCTTGTCGAACGCCTTCCGGTCGATCACCGCGCCCATGAAGTTGCGGAAATCGGCGGGGTCGCCCACCCGGATGCGCTCCAGCATCCCGACCACGCGCTCGCGCACCGCCGGCCAGAGACTGTCGGGCACATAGGCGCGGGAGGCGGCCGAGCATTTCTGCCCCTGGTACTCGAACGCGCCGCGCACGATCGCCGTGGCCAGCTCGTCCGGATCGGCGCTGGCATGAGCGGCGATGAAGTCCTTGCCACCCGTCTCACCCACCAGCCGGGGATAATCGGCATAGTGCCGCAGATTCTTGGCGACCGTGTCCCACAACGACTGGAACACCTCGGTCGATCCCGTAAAATGAATTCCTCCCAGATGCCGGTCGGAGAGCAACGCGTCGGAGATGGCGGACGCCGGGCCGGGAAGGAAATTGATCACGCCGGGAGGAAGACCGGCTTCCACCATCAGCTTCATCAGGAAGTAGTTCGAATACACGGCCGTGCCCGCCGGCTTCCATATGACCGTCGTCCCCATCAGCGCCGGAGCGGAGGAGAGATTGCCCCCGATGGACGTGAAGTTGAAGGGACTGATGGCGTAGACGAACCCTTCCAGCGGCCGGTAGTCGAGCACGTTCCACGCGCCGGGCGCGGACAGCGGTTGCTCGGCGTGAATCCGCTCGGCGAAGTGCGCGTTGAAGCGGAAGAAATCGATCAGCTCGCACGCGGCGTCGATCTCTGCCTGATGCGAGGTCTTGCTCTGCCCCAGCATGGTCGCGGCGTTGACCGTGGCCCGGTACTTCCCCGCCAGGAGGTCGGCGGCCTTGAGGAATACCGCCGCGCGCTGCTCGAGCGTCGTCCGGGCCCAGTCGGACCACCCGGCGCGCGCCGCCTGGATCGCGGCGTCGATCTCCTTGGGCCCGGCCTGGTGCACCTTGGCGAGCACGTGCTGATGACAATGGGGCATCACGGCGTCGACGGTCTTGCCGGTCCGCAGCTCTTTTCCACCGACGATGATGGGAATCTCGATCGGGCGGGCCGACAAGTCCTTGAGCGTCCGTTTCAGCTCTTCGCGCTCGGGGCTTCCCGGCGCGTGGCCTCGCACGGGCTCATTCTGGGGGACGGGGATCTTGAACATGGCGGAAATCTAACGACGGCCTTTCACCATGAGACTGTCGGAGACCTTCGTCGCGGTCATCGGACTGACCGGCCGCGTGGAGCCGCGCGAGATCATCCCGTTCAGGTTGGCGAGCTCGAGAGCGGTCACGGCCATCACGGTGGACGCCTGCCGCAGATCCCAGTCGATGGCCTTGTCCCAGGTGTCGGACTGCGAGTGATGGGTGTGGTTGTAGCCCCGGGTGATCTGATTGAAGTTGAACCCGGGCACGCCGTAGGGCAGGAACGAGAGATGGTCGGTCCCGCCTTTGTTCGCGTCGGTGACGGTGTCCGCGTTCAACGAGCGAACCGGGGCGAGCAGGGACCGCCACAGCCCGTACAGGTCGGGCCGGCCCTGCAGCGCCTGCCCGGTGATCGCACCCACGCCGTTGTCGAGCACGATGACCGCTTGAATCGAGTCGGCTTCGGCCGCGTGGGCCTCGGCGTACTTCCGGGAGCCGATCAGGCCCTGCTCCTCACCCGTGAACAGAATGAAACGGATCGTCCGCTTGGGCTTCAGGCCGGAGCGCGAGATGATCCGCGCCGCCTCGAGGGTCGCGATCGATCCCGTGCCGTTGTCTGAGGCCCCCGTGCCCAGATCCCAGGAATCGAGGTGGGCCCCGACGATCACCACCTGGCCCGGGTGCTCCGTGCCGGCGATCTCAGCCACCGTATTCCACTGGGGGACGGAATCGGTGGTCATGGCGTTGGTCACGCTCGCCTCGACCTGAGGGGTAGACCCCGAGGCCAGCAGGCGATCCAGCATGGCGTAGTCCTCATGCGCGATGACGATGCGCGGGTGCGGATAGATCCGGTTGGGCGACCCGCTCATGTTCAGGAGGTCCTGCTCCTTGGCGGCGTCCACGAGCTGGCCCAGCGCGCCCAGGTTCTTCAGAATGAAGGGCAGGTCGTTCTGAAACTGCTGCAGCTGGGCGCGGCGTGCCGAATCCAGGCCAGGTTGCTGCTGGAACGCCGCGCGGAAGAAATCCCGCTGCCGCTGCGAATCCGCGGCGGTCATCGCGGGACCGTCGTTGTTCCAGACAAAGGCCGGCGCGGTCAGCATCACCCAAGCCCCCCTGACGCGCGCCGAATACGCCGCCAGGCTTTCGGGCGTGCTGGCGTTGATGCGGACCACAGGCCCCCGCACGGGCTTGCCGCCGGTACCGGGCGACCACGCCCAGCTCGCCGCGACCAGGTCGTGCACCCGCGGGACCACCAACCGCGCCCACATGGCCCCTCGCGTCCACGTCCCGCCGAAGTTCCACTGCTCGAGGTGAGCCGAAAGCCCGTACTCCTGAAACCGCTGGGCCGTCCAGTCGTTCGCGGCGCGAGCGGCGGGAGATCCCGTGAGTCGCGGCCCGATCACATCGGTCAGGTACTGGAGGTTCTTCATGGCCTCGGAGCGGTTCATCCCCTCGTCCATCAGAGCGCCCACGCCGGCGGTGTCGACCGTCAACGCCTGGGCGGGAGGCTGTTGGGCCGAAACTGCCCGAGCGGAAACGACGGCGGCCAACAGCGACACGACGCGCATTCGATTGATTCGCATACGCTGCCTACCTCTTGTAGTGGCTGACGGCCCGGTGGGAACTACTTAACTATCAGTCGTAAAGAAGGGTGGCAATGCCCCGCGTTGAACCGGGATGGGAAGCGACACGGCGAACGTCGTGCCCGTGCCCTCCGTGGATTTGACCGCGACCGTTCCCCCGAACACTTCCTGGGCGATTTTCCGGACGACCAGGAGGCCCGCCCCTCCCTCGCCGGGCGCCTTGGTCGTGAACCCGGGCTCGAATACCCGGTCGACCAGATGCGCCGCGATTCCCACGCCCCGATCGGTAACCGACAGCCGCAGCGTTTCTCCGTCGCGCTCCAGGCGAACCGTGATCGGGGCGCGCCGCTCCTTCGACGCCTCGGCGGCGTTCCGGACCAGATTGATCAACAGCTCATACAATAGATTGGGATCGCCATTCAGGTGGACCGTCTCCAGCTTCGACAGCAGCTCCACCTCGATCCCCTCCTGGCGCAGCACGCGTCCCTCCAGCGCCACGACGGATCGGACCACACCCACCACGTCAAAGCGCTCGCGGCCGCGGACCGTGCCGCGCGCGCGATCCTGCACCGCCTGCAGGAAGTCGAGCGCCCGGGTAAGTGCTTCGAGGACCTCCCCCAGCTCTTCCAGCAACTCGAGGCGCCGCAGCACCGGGAGGTCTTCCATGCGGCCGAGGGAATCCATGGTCAGCTGCAACCCGGCGCGCGCACCGGTCAGCGGATTCTTGGCTTCGTGCGCGACGACCGACGGCAACGTGAGCAGGTCCTTGAGCGGATCGACCGTGATGGCGGGCAGGCGCTCGACTTCACCGGTGTCACGCCGATCGGAGAGGCCGAGGCAAAGGCCGGCGAGCTCGAGCGTGAGTCGCGTCGGGCTGCGGCGCTCATGGCCACCCGGCGGTCCCGCGGCAGGGCGCAGCCGCACGGGAGCGACGACCCAGGGGCCATCGTCGGACACCCGGCATCCGACATAACGACTGCCGCTGCGAATCGGGATGCCCCAGCGCTTCAACGTGGAATCGAAATCGATCTGCTGATATCGCGGATCGGGATTGGTCGAGGCCTTTGGAACCAATGAAGGACCATCCCCCAGCTCCCACAACGTCACGGGCCGGCCATCGAGGGCCACGCTCGCCTGCCGGAGGATCTCCCCGGCATTGCCACGGAAGGTTTCCGTCGCCACCCCCACCACACTTTTATGATCGGGCAATCTGCCGGGGACTTCTAACGCGCACCTAAAGTAGCAACAATGCTCCGCAAAGGGTACAATCTCGGTGACTCTCACCACGGAGAGTGTGTTCTCATGTCGACACTTCGTCGGACAGTTACGATGCTCGGCGCGTTGGCGCTGGCCGGTTGCGGCGGTGGCGGAGGGGGCCCGGGCCCCGGACCGACACCGGTGATCACGAAGACGGGGGGGGACAACCAGGTTGGCCCGGCCGGCCAGGCCCTCGGCGCCCTCGAAGTCACGGTCAAGGACGGCTCGGGCGCTGCCCTGTCGGGGCTCACGGTCACCTGGTCAGCGGCGAGCGGCGGCGGGTCGGTCAGCCCTCCCACCTCCGTCACGGGGGCGGACGGCAAGGCGACCACCGTCAGGACCCTGGGTTCCGGCGCCGGGGCCCAGACCACTTCGGCCAGCGTGACTGGTGCCACTGCGGTCACGTTCAGCCATGTGGCGCAGATCCAGGGGGCGACGCAGATCGCGGTCAGTGGTGCCGTGACGGGTCCCGATAGCGTTTTGAGTACTGTGCAGCTCTCGGCAATCGTTCGAGATCAAAACAATGCCCCTGTCCAGGGGGTTGTCGTGTCGTGGTCGCTCACTGCCGGAGCAGGAACGCTCAGTCATCCCACGTCTACGTCCAACGCCAGCGGAATCGCGATCGACAGCCTCACCGTGACCCAGGTTTCCGGCGATCGCACCGTCCAGGCAGCGGTTACCGGCCTCATCGGTTCGCCGGTGACTTTCACCCACAACGCCAAGGCTGGCAACGCCGTTTCGATGACGTTGAACGGCGGCAACAATCAGGCGGGACCGGTGAGCACGGCGTTGCCGACTCCCCACTCGGTCATCGTGCGAGACTTCTACAACAATCCCAAAGCAAACGTCAACGTCACTTGGGCTGTCGGGCTGGGCGGCGGGTCGATCACCCCTCCCGCCGGAACCACAACCGACGCTCTTGGCATCGCGTCCGTCACCCGGACCCTGGGTGCCGTGGCCGGCGTCCACACCGACACCGCCAAGGCAACCGGTCTTACCGGGTCACCGGTGGCCTTCACCGACACCGCGGGCGCCCTGGCGACGATTTCTGTGGGCAACGACTTTTTCAACCCGGTGCACGACACCGTCACCGCGGGAACGTTCGTGAAGTTCGTCTGGGCCGGCGGCGCGGTGCACAACGTCTTCTGGGACAGCGGGCCCAACCCCCGCCCGACGAACTCAACCGACCTGAGCGCGTCCGGAGCGACCTACATCGCCCGGCCATCACAGCTCGGGACGTATGGATATCACTGTACCCATCACGGCGCCGCGGGCAGCGGCATGTTCGGTGTGATCGTGGTCCAGTAGCTCCGCTGGAAACGCGGGTGGCGAGAGACCTCCCTCGCCACCCGCGCGTTTCTTCACCAGATTTCCCCCCGATCTTCTTCCCAGGAACCCGCGTGCTCCGCTCCCTTTGCGCCGTCGTGGCGCTGGGCATCACTCCGCTCGCCGCCCAGCAGCCCTCTCCGCCCGCACCGATCCGCGGGTTTCCTTCGAGCCAGCTCGCCGCACAAGCCCGCCGCGAAGCGCAGGCCCGGGCCGTCCCCAACCGCGATACGGTGCGCGCCTTGGTGCGCCGGATGGCGGCCGTGCCGCACGAGGCGGGGACCGATCGCTCGCTGCACGTCGCTGAGTTCCTGCTGGCCCGATTCAAGGCGCTGGGATTCGACGCCCGCATCGAGCAATTCGAGGCCTGGATGCCGCGACCGGTGTCGCGCTCGCTCGAGATGGTGGCGCCCGAGCGGTACACGGCCGGGTTGCGCGAGCCGACCCTGCCCGAGGATCCGACCACCGGGCAGACCACGCAGCTGCCCACCTTCAACGCCTACTCGGCGGACGGCGACGTGACGGGCGAGCTGGTCTACGTGAATTACGGGCGCCCCGACGACTACCACGTGCTCGACAGCCTGGGAATCAGCGTGCGCGGCAAGATCGTGATCGCTCGCTACGGGCAGTCGTGGCGCGGCATCAAGCCGAAGGTGGCGGCCGAGCACGGCGCCATCGGGTGCATCATCTACTCTGATCCGAAGGACGACGGCTTCTTCGTGGACGACGTCTATCCCACAGGCCCGATGCGGCCGGGGACGGGCGTGCAACGCGGCAGCGTGATGGACATGCCGGTGTATCCCGGTGATCCCCTCACGCCGGGCTGGGCATCGGTTGCCGGGGGGCGGAAGCTCGCGGCGGCGGAAGCCGTCACCCTGCTCAAGGTCCCCGTGCTCCCCATCGGGTACGAAGATGCCCTGCCGCTGCTCAAGGCCATGAAGGGGCCGGTCGCGCCGGAGTCCTGGCGCGGCGCGTTGCCGATCACCTACCACATCGGACCCGGCCCGGCGGCCGTGCATCTGGCGCTGCGCTTCGAGTGGCGCAGCCGTCCGCTCTACGACGTGATCGCGACGGTGCGCGGCGCCCGATTCCCGGATCAATGGGTGGTGTACGGCAACCATCACGACGCCTGGGTGAACGGCGCCGAGGATCCCATCTCGGGTCAGGCCGCGCTGGGAGAGACCGCGCGGGCCGTGGCGGCGTTGCTCAAGACCGGATGGCGGCCGGCGCGCACCCTGGTGTTCGCGGCCTGGGACGGAGAGGAATGGGGTCTCCTGGGCTCGACCGAATGGGCGGAGGCGCACGCCGCCGAGCTGCGCGCCAAAGCCGTCGTCTACTACAACTCGGATACCAACGAGGCCGGGTGGATCGATGCCTCAGGCTCCCACTCGCTGGAGCAGTTCGTCACCGAGATCGCCCGCGACGTAACCGATCCAAAGACGGGTCAGAGCGTGCTCGCCGCCACGCTTGCCCACGACCGTTCGCAACGCGCCCCCAAGGACACGTCGTCCGACACCACGTTCACGCTCGACGCGCTCGGCTCGGGGTCGGATTACACCGCGTTTCTCGACCACGTGGGCGTGGCCGCGGTGAACGTGTCCTACGGCGGCGCGGCGCACAGCGGGATCTATCACTCGATCTACGACAGCTACACGTTCTACGAGCGATTCCTCGACACCGGCTACGTGTACGGCGTGACCGAAGCCCAGACCATGGCCACGGCGGTGCTGCGGATGGCCGACGCGCCCGTGCTGCCGTTCGAGTTCCTGGCGCCGGCCCGCACCTACCGCAAATACGCCGACCAGCTCGCCAAACTGGCCGCGGACAACGACACGATCAAAGGACTGGATCTGACGGCGCTGCGGACGTCGCTCACCCGGCTCGACAGCGCGGCCGCCGCCTGGGACCGGGCCAGCGCGCGGATCGCGTCTGCTTC
>Ga0075421_100011728_pt1 | contig 10866 bp, 3 predicted proteins | sample SoiMetdeltSBSDD5_FD_75292 | JGI IMG/M metagenome (GOLD analysis project Ga0075421, IMG submission 75292) | Bulk soil microbial communities from a Populus tree surrounding site in Tennessee, USA - Soil MetaG P. deltoides SBSDD5 | ecosystem: Environmental > Terrestrial > Soil > Tree plantation...
TGGAGGAACAAGGCGGAGAGAGCGATCTTCATTCGGATCGGAGAACTGCTCACGCGGGATGGGATTGGCCTGTTCGAGTTGGCGGTTGATTATTTCGAGCGCGGCCTGCGCCTGAACCACAGAAACGCCCTGTTTGAGCCTTCCAATGGCGTTAAATTGATTTTGACGGTTGCTCAGAAAATCTTGCGGGATCGGAGGCATAGCCGGCCGCGGTACCAGTATCTCTCTGTACATCATGACCGGGGCCCACAAATTGACTTTCATCGGAGGGGTCTCGCCGTCGAAACCGGCGGCCGCAACGCCGACGACGGTGAATCGATGGCAATTCAAAACAATCGTCTGGCCTACAAGCGCCGGATCGCCGTTGAAACGGCTCCGCCAAAAACTGTGGCTCAGGACTACGACCGGATGCGCGCCGGGAATATGATCTTCCTCGGGCAGGAACGTTCGCCCCAAAGCGGGCTTGATTCCCAGCGCGTCGAAGTAATTCCCGGAAACCAGAGAGCCAAGCACGACTTCGCTGCGCTCGCCATTGCCGAAACTGATCTCCGAAGGCATGTTGGAGAGCGCCAACCCCGACAACACTACGTTGCGTTCACGCAAGACCCTGAAGTCAGGGTAAGAAAGCGAGTCCTCCGAATTGCCGCGCATGATCGTGACGAGTTGGTAGGGCGCTTCGACGACAGGCAAGGGTCGAAAAAGCGCGGCGTCTACGAGGCCAAAGATCGCCGTGTTCGCGCCTATGCCTAGCGCCAATGTAACCGCGACCACAAGCGTGAACCCGGGGTTTTTCGCTAATATCCGCGCGCCGAAACGCAGGTCTTGAAACATTTCGTCCTCCATTCTTCTTGGTTGCATCCACAACGCGTCCATAAACGCGCCCAGGCCGTGCCACAGCAGGGCAAGTTTGTTTCGCCGATCAAGATTGTCCCATTCGGCCAACAGTCCTTCGCGGTAGCGCAACTCGGCTTCCCACTCCTGCCGCCAATCGGCGCGCAAGCGGCGAGGCACGATCACGCCGACGGCGCGGATCAGCCAGAGCCAGAAACGAAAAGTTCGTAGTCCCGCCTTTAGGCGGAATCTTGCCGAGCCGAAACGATCTTTTTTCATGGACGCTCTCGCCCCTTTGAAGTAGCGGAATCAAGGGATTCAATGAAGAAGGTCTCGCGTGAATTCGTAACACATCTCCTCAATTCGCAGCCGCCTAAAGGCGGGACTACGAACTTCACTCGAGCCGGAGCGCGACCATCGGATCCACCTTCGTCGCCCGCCGCGCCGGAACAGAGCATGCCAGCAGCGCCACCGCCGCGAGCATGAGCGCGAGCAGGGCGAAAGTCAGCGGGTCGCGGGCGTTGACGCCGAAGAGCAAACTCTCCAGCCATCGAGTCAGCGCCAACGCCCCCGCCAGCCCTAACCCCACGCCCAACAGCGCGAGTTTCATTCCTTGCCAGATAATCAATCGCAGTACATTGCCGGCTTGCGCGCCCAACGCCAGCCGAACACCGATCTCGTGCGCGCGTTGTGTGACAGTGTAGGACAACACGCCGTAAATCCCGGCCGAGGCCAACAACATAGCGACTCCGGCGAACAGGCCGAGCAGCAGCAGGTTGAAGCGTGGTTGCGCAATGGTCTCGTAAACCACCTGCTCCAGCGCGCGGACTTCCGTGACGGGCTGTTGGGGATCAATCCGGCGCACAGCCTCGCGCGCGGCGGCGGCGAGTTGTTCCGGTTCGACCGCGCTGCGGATGACGAAGGAAAGCCCGGTCGGCGAAGCCTGGCTGTACGTCGCGAAGAATTCCGGCTCCGCTTCCTGTTTCAAATCCAGGCTGCGCACATCGGCGGCGACGCCGGCGATCTGAAACCAGAGCGGCTCTCCCCGCTCGTTAGTGGCGAAGTTGATGCGCTTACCGACCGGGTCTTCAGCCGGAAAATCGCGCCGAGCGAGCGTTTGATTGATGACGATCACATCAGTCGCATTGGCGTGGTCGCCCGCGGTGAACCCGCGGCCTTGCGTGATGGGAATGCCGAGCGCGCGGAAGTAATCGGGGCTGACGATGCGGTAATTGGCGCGGGGTCGTTGATCGGGCGGCAACGGCGGGCGGCCTTCGATCCTGTAGCCGGCTTTCCCACCTGCCGACAGCGGCAGCGTGTTGATGGCGCCGACGACCTGCGCGCCGGGCAAGGCGGACAGGCGTTCTATGACTTGGTCGTAATACGCCCGCCGGCCTTCGATCTCTCGATAGCGGTCGCCGGAGGGCGCAACACGAAGCGTCAACACCTGCTGCGGATCAAAACCAGGTTTGACCGCCTGCAAGTTGATGAAGCTGCGGAAGAGCAGTCCGGCGCCCGTCAGCAACACCAGCGACAGCCCGACCTCCGCCACGATCAAAGCGCCGCGCAGACGGGTTTGCCGCGCGCCGCCGCCGCCGCCACGCCCCGTCTCATTGAGCGCGGCGTTGACTTCGACACGCGCCATTTGCCAGGCGGGGGCCAGACCGAAGAGCAAACCGGTTAGCAATGAGAGCGACAGCGTGAAGCCGAACACGCGCACATCCAATCTGACCTCGGCGAGACGCGGCAGATCGCCAGGCGACAGCGACGGCAATAATTCAACCCCAAACCAGGCCAGGCAGGCGCCTAGCGCGCCGCCAATCGCCGCCAGCAACAGACTTTCCACCAGCAATTGGCGCAACAACCGCGCGCGGCTCGCGCCCAGCGCCGCGCGCACCGCCAGCTCTTTTTGCCGGGCGGCGTTGCGCGCCAACAGCAGGTTCGCCACATTGGCGCAGGCGATCAGCAGCACGCCCGTCACCGCTCCCAACAAAATCCATAAGGCCGTCCGGACTTCGCCGACAATGAATGTGCGCAGCGGCACGATGGTGTTGTAGCGGGCGCTGTTGCTTTCGGGGTACTGCGCCCGCAGCCGCGTGGTTATCGCGTCCATCTCGGCCTGAGCCTGCGCGACGTCGATGCCCGGTTTGAGCCGCGCAATGACTGACAAATAGCCAAACCCCCGTAGCGTGGTGACGTCGAGCTGAGGACTCCATTCCGGCGCCAGACGCAACGGCGTGATCCACGCTTCGGTTTTGTAGGTACTTACGGGATCCGGCGGCCAGTCGAAACCCGGCGGCGCGACGCCGATCACAGTGTAATTCCGCCCGTCGAGCGAGATTGTCCTGCCGAGGACGGACGGCTCGGCGCCAAAGCGCCGCTGCCATAAACCGTGACCGATGATCGCGACCGGCGTATGCCCCGCCTGTTCCTCTTCAGGCAAAAAAGCTCGCCCGAGCGCGGGCTGCGCGCCAAGCAACTGGAAAAAGCTGGCTGACGCGGTCGTCAACGTGATGCGTTCCGCTTCGTTCGCGCCGGTCAGATTGACCGGGCGCGTTAACGTCGCAGCCATTTCCGAAAATACCGTGTTCTGCGCCCGCCAATCCAGGAAGTTGGCCGGCGTGGCCTGCGAGGGGCGGCCGTCTGGCCGGTGTTCCTTGATCACGACCAGTCTGTCGGCGTCGGCATATGGCAGCGGGCGCAGCAGCACGCCGTTGACGACGCTGAAAATCGCCGTGTTCGCGCCGATCCCCAACGCCAGCGTGAAAATTGCAATTGTCGTGAAGCCGGGATTCTTCGCCAGCATCCGCACGCCGAAACGCAGGTCTTGAAACATTTCGTCCTCCATTCTTCTTGGTTGCATCCACAACGCGTCCATAAACGCGCCCAAGCTGTGCCACAGCAGGGCAAGTTTGTTTCGCCAATCAATCTTGTCCCATTCGGCCAACAGTCCTTCGCGGTAGCGCAACTCGGCTTCCCACTCCTGCCGCCAGTCAGGGCGCAAGCGGCGAGGCACGATCACGCCGATGACACGGATCAGCCAGAGCCAGAAGCGAAAAGTTCGTAGTCCCGCCTTTAGGCGGAATCTTGTCGAGCCGAAACGATCTTTTTTCATGGACGCCCTCGCCCCTTTGAAGTAACAGAATCACGGGATTCAGTTAATAAGGTCTCGAGTGAATTCGTAAGGCGCCTCCTCAATACGCAGCCGCCTAAAGGCGGAACTACGAACTTCACTCGTGCCGGAGCGCAACCATCGGATCAACAGTGGCCGCCCGCCGGGCCGGCAAATAGATCGCCAACACGGCTACCGCCGCGAGTAAAAGCGCAATGCTCAAATAGGTCAGGGGATCGAGCGGACTAAGGCCATAAAACATTATCGAAATCGCGCGAGAGACCGCCGCGCCGCCCGCAAGTCCCACCGCGGCCCCGATGCCGACGAGACGCAATCCCTGGCTGAGTACGAGCCGCACTGCGTCTCGGCGGCCGGCGCCCAAAGCCATGCGGATGCCGATCTCGCGCGTGCGCTGGCTGACGGAGTAGGCCATCACGCCGTGGACGCCGATCGCGGCCAGCAGCAAAGCAAGCAGCCCGAGCGCCGACGCCAGTTGCGACGCCACTTTGGTCGCCATGTATCCCCACTTCGAATTGGCAATCTCTTCTTCGGGTGTTTGCAGCCAGAGTCTGACGGTAGGCTCCATCTCACGGGCCGTGGCGCGCACGAGCGGCTTGATCTCATTGGCGTCGCGCGACGTGCGAGCCAATACGCTGAGGTCCTGCCATTGGCGCTGGACGAGCGGAACATAGGCGAAGACCGGCGGGATTTCGCCGAATTGCAAGGTTTGCGCATCGCGCGCCACGCCGACGACTTCGGCAAAATGCGTCGCCTCGCCGCTCTGGACTCGCAGCATCTTTCCAATCGGTTCTTCTCCGGGCCACAATCGCCGCGCCGTCGCCTCGCTGACCACTACGACCTGCGCCCCGGTTCGCGCCTCTTCTTCGGTGAACTCTCGACCGCGCGTAAGCTGAATGCCGGCGGTCGCAAAGAAGCCGGGCGAGACTGAGTAGCCGTTATCGCGCTGCCGGCCGGTCGAATCGTACGCCTCCACATCCGGCAGCGTAATGTCGCCGCTTCCGCGAATTGGAGAACCGCCCAGAATGGCGGATTGCACTCCGGGTATGGCTTTCAACCGATCCATCAACTCCTGATTGAACCGCCTCGCGCGGGCGTCGTCATAACCGCTCAATTCCAGGCTGTATGCGACGATCAACACTTTTTTGGTTTCATAGCCGGGATCAATCGCAAACGCCCGCCAGAGGCCGCGCACAAGCAATCCGGCTGGGATCAGCAAGACCAGGCTGAACGCAACCTGCGCGACTACCAGTCCGTTGCGCAGCCTGGAGCGCGTAAGCGATGGGCCTAAAGCGGCGGCTTCGTCTTTGGTAATTGCGATCAGATCAGGACGCGTCGCGCGCAGAGCAGGAGCCAGCCCCGACAAAATTCCGCTGAGCAGCGAAGCGACGAAAGTGAAGGCGAGCACTCGCGAGTCCGGTTTGGCGTTGGTCGCCAGGGCGCCGAGATTCTGCCCCCACAAGAAAGCCAAAGCTTCGAGACACCATCGGGCCACGAGTAGCCCGGCGACGCCGCCGAGTCCGGCGAGCAACAGGCTCTCAGTCAGCAACTGCCTCATCACACGCCGGCGGGTCGCGCCCAAACAAAGGCGGATGCCGATCTCTTTCTGCCGGTGGGTCGCCCTTGCGAGCAGCAGGTTGGTAATGTTGGAGCAGGCGATCAACAACACAATGCCGGTCGCGCCCATGACAATCGCCATCAATTGCAAGAAACCCTTGAGGCGCCGCTGCGCCGGCCCCACATCAACGCCGGCTTGCGGGTCAATCTCCGGCCATGCCCGCCTGAGTTGGCTCATCAGCACTCTCGTTTCCGCTTGCGCCTCCTCCATCGTCCTCCCTGGCTTGAGACGGCCGTAGGCGTCGAGCCACTGGAAACTCCGACTGCCGAACCAATTTCTCTCCTCGGCGGTGGTTCCTTCGTGATAGACGGTGAGCATTTCGGTTCTCATCGTCAGCGGCAGCCAGAATCGCGCTCCACCGCCGCCGATTCCGGAGAAATCCGGACCCATCACTCCGATCACCACGAAGGGTTTGTTGTTCAACAGCAGCGTCTGACCAATGATGCTCGGATCTCCGCCGAAGCGCCTCTGCCACAATTGGTGGCTCAGGACTACAACCGGTTCCCTGCCCGGCGCGCTGTTTTCTTCCGCCGTGAATGTGCGGCCGCGAATGGGGCTGACGCCGAGGACCGAGAAGTAATTGTCGGAGACGAACTTTCCCGCAACCTCTTCCCATTCTGTCGCGGTGGTCTGACTTCCAAGCAGGAATTTCTCGTCGGAGCAGGCCACCAGGCCGGATAAGACCTGAGTCTGATTGCGGAAGAAGAGATAGTCGGAAAAGGAGAAACCCCACCCTCTTTGCGTCGCGTGGTATTCCAGCCTGACCACCGCGTCGGGGTCCGCGATCGGCAAGGGCCGCGACTGGCTGTTGAAGAGCGTAAAGATGGCGGTGTTGACGCCAATCCCTAGCGAAAGCGTAAACATGACCACAAGGGTGAAGCCCGGATTCTTCACTAACATTCGAACCGCATAGCGTATGTCCTGGACCATCGCGTCCTCCCATCTGCGCGACTGCAGCCAGAGCGCGTCCATAAACGCGCCGAGGCAATGCCACAACAAATCAAATTTCGTTTTCCGATTGAGGTTGTCCCACTCGGCCAGCATCGTCTCGCGATATCGCAACTCGGCTTCCCATTCCTGCCGCCAATCGGCGCGCAAGCGGCGCGGCACGATTACGCCGACGACGCGGATAAGCCAGAGCCAGAAACGAAAAGTTCGTAGTCCCGCCTTTAGGCGGAAGCTTGCCGAGCCGAAACGATGTTTTTTCATTTACACACTCGCCCCTTTGAAGTGGCGGAATCACTGGATTCAATGAAGAAGGTCTCGAGTGAATTCGTAACACGTCTCCTCAATACGCGGCCGCCTAAAGGCGGGACAACGAACTTTACTCGTGGCGTAGCGCGACCAGCGGATCGACCTTCGTCGCGCGCCGCGCCGGAATGTAACAGGCCAGCCAGGCCACCGCGGCCAGCGCCAGCGGCACGGCGACAAAGGTGATTGGATCGCGCGCGCTCACGCCGTAGAGCAGATTCGCCACCAGGCGGGCCACCGCCAGCGCCGCCGCCAGCCCAATCGCCACGCCGGCGAGCGTCAACCGCAGCCCCTGTCCGATGACCATTTTGAGCATGTCGCGCGCCTGCGCGCCCAAAGCCATGCGAATGCCGATTTCGCGCGTGCGCCGCGCAACGGCATAACTCATGACGCCATACAAGCCGACGGCGGCGAGCAGCAAGCCCAGGCCTCCGAGCGCCGTCATGAGCCCCGCGATCATCCGGGCCGGCCACAAACGCAGGCCGACCTGGTTGCGCAAGGTAGTGATGTTTTGGATCGGCAGGTTCGGATCGAGGGCCGCGACCTCGCGCCTGAGGGCCGCGACGATGTTAGGCGTCTCCGTTGTGGTTCGCGCCAGCGCATGAAATGACGGCGCGTAAATTTGCGCGAGCGGCTCCAACACTACGTCCCACTGCTCTTCCTCCAGCCAAAAGTATTTGCAGTCACCGGCCACGCCGACGATCGTGCTCCACGGTGTGTGGGGATCGCCGATGCGGATGCGGCGCCCGATGACTTCGCCGATGTCTTTGATATTGGGCCAATGGCGGCGCGCCAGCGTCTCGTTGACGATCACGACGCGCTCGGACGAAGCCGTGTCCTGGGCGGTGAAATCGCGGCCCCGAAGGAACGGAATTCCCATTGTTTCGAAATATCGCAGGCCGACGTGTTGCCGCGCGGCCATGATTGGCGAGCCGTCGGTTGGCGGCGGTTGGCCCTCAATGCTGATTTGACCGATCATCCCGATGTAGCCTAGCGGCAGGTTATCGGCGATCGTGATCGAACGCACGCCAGGCGTCGCGGCCAGCCTTTCGACAAGCTGACGGTAAAATAGACGGCCGCGCTCTTCGCCATACCCCTGCAAGCCGAGATCGAGTGTCATCACCAGACCATTGTCGATGTCGAAGCCGGTATCGATTGCCTGCGCATGGCGCAGGCTGCGAATGAACAGACCCGCGCCGATCAATAGCACGAGCGACAAGGCGACCTGCGCAACGACCAGCAGATTGCGCAATGAGAACGGGCGCCGTCCGTCACTCGTCCCCGTCTGGTCCTTCAGCGCAGGAACCACGTCAGGCCTGGTCGCCGCCCAGGCCGGAGCCAGGCCGAAGATCATGCCCGTCAATATTGACAGCAGTAGCGTGAAACCGAGCGCCCGCCAGTCCAGGCGCAAATCAGCCCTGAACTCCATCGGCGGTGGGAATGGCGGTTGAACCGACATCAATAGTTGATTGATCCAGAAAGCCAGCAGCAATCCGGCGGCGGCGCCGAGGAGCGCAAGCAGCAAGCTTTCAGTCAACAACTGGCGAATGAGCCGCAGGCGGCCCGCGCCAACCGCCAGCCGGATTGCGATCTCCCTGCGCCGCGCGGCCGCGCGCGCCAGCAACAGATTCGCCACGTTTGCGCATGCGATCAGCAAGACAATCACCGCGACGACCATCGCCAGCGTCGTCCCCAGCGCCGCCATTTGTCGGGTACCTTGTTCTAACGTTCCGCCCCCTGGCGCGAGCGTCAGCCGGCGGCTCTGCTGAAATGTCTCCGCATCCAGGTTGAACCAGTTCGGCGCGGGATAAGCCTGTTGCAATTGGCGATTGATCGTCTCCAACTCGGCTTCGGCCTGCGGGCGCGTAACTCCCGTTTTGAGCCGCCCGATTGCCCACAGCGTCCCCGCTTGCCGATCATTCAATAATGGCCCCAAATTCGGCTGCGCCGCCGCTTGCATCATCATCGGAACCCAGACGTCGGCGCGCATCGGGATCGAAGCGCCCGCGAACCCCTCCGCCGCGACTCCGACCACAGTGAAGCTGTAGTTGTTGAACATTACCGTTTTACCGACCAACCGCGGGTCGCCGCCGAACCCGCGCTGCCAGAAATCGTGGCTGACCACCACGACCGGACTCGCGCCCGGCGCGCGGTCTTCTTCGGGAAGGAAGGCGCGACCCTGCGCCATTGGCGCGCCCAACACCTCGAAGAAATTACTCGTGACCAGTTCTCCCATCACCACCCTGCTGCGGTCGCCATTGCCTAAAGCGAGAGTGATCGGCTCGTAGGCCGCCAACCCGGCGAAGCTCCGGTTGCGGCCGCGATAATCCACGTAATCCGGATACGAAAAAGTCGGGCCGCTGCCGTCGCCTCGCACTAGCGCGAACAGCCTGTCGTTCTTGGTCGCCGGCAGCGCGCGCCAAAGTAACGCGTCGGCCAAACTGAAGATCGCGGTATTCGCGCCGATGCCCAAAGCCAGCGACAACACAGCCACCGCTGTGAAGCCTTTCTCCTTGAGGAGCATTCGGGCGCCAAACCTCAAGTCTTGAAACATCTCGTCCTCCATTCTTCTTGGTTGCATCCACAGCGCATCAGCAAACGCGCCCAGGCTGTGCCACAACAGAGCAAGCTTGGCGCGCCGATCGAGCTTGCCCCATTGAGTGATCAGCGTCTCGCGATACTGCAATTCGGCTTCCCACTCCTGACGCCAATCGGCGCGTAAGCGGCGCGGCACGATCACGCCGATAACGCGGACAAGCCAGAGCCACGGCCTCCGGAAATATTGGTTTTGAAGATCAGACATCATCTACTCTTGCCGGAACGCTACCAGCGGATCAACCTTCGTCGCGCGCCGCGCCGGGATGTAACAGGACACCAACGCGACACCAGCCAGCAGCAATGGCGCCACCACAAAAGTGAGCGGGTCACGTTCGCCCACGCCATACAACATATCCTTCAGCAAACGCGTAAGCGCGTAAGCGGCGCCGAGGCCGCAGGCGACGCCTGCAAGCGTCATCACCATTCCTTGCCCGATCACCAATTTCATGACGTCACGGCGCTCGGCGCCGAGCGCCATCCTTAGGCCGATCTCGCGCGTGCGCAGGCTCACCGTATAGGAGAGCACGCCGTAAATTCCCACCGTGGAGAGCAGCAGCGCCACCACCGCAAAAGCTCCGAGCAAGGTCATCAACCCGCGCCGGCTCAACGTAGTGCGCGTCACGACCTCTTCGAGCGTGGCGACTTTCGAGACCGCCAGGGTTTTATCTACGCTGTAAACGGCTTGACGGGCGGCGTTGGCGAGCGACGCCGGGTCGCCTTTGGTCCGAACCATGAAGCTCATAAAAGCCCAGACGCGCAGCGTCTGCGGGGTATAAATGATTGGCTCAGCCTTGTCTGACAAGCTCGTCTGATTGACATCGCCCACGACGCCGGCGATCTCGATCCAGGGAGGCGTCGGGCCTTGCGGCGACGCGCTGTAAAAACGAATTCGCTTGCCGACGGCGCTTTCGCCGGGAAAGAATCGCTGAGCGAAGCTCTCATTCACGATCAGCGCCAGACTGGCCCGCGTCTCCTGTTCAGTGGGTATGCTCCCCGCGCGGAGCGGGACGCCGAGCAACCTGAAGTAAGTCGAACTGACCGGGAACTCCCTGGCGAGTGGTACTTTGCCAGGCTCCGGCAGGGGCCGCTCGGCGACGGCGAAACGGCGGTTGGTATTCACATCGGACATCGGGACGTAGGCTGCAGAGGCGACGCTTTCTACTCCCGGGATAGCGCTCAACCGCTCTGTGGTTTGGCGGATGAAATCCAGACGTTTGTTCTGATCGGCGTAAGCAGGTTGCGGCAACGTCAGGTCCAGCGTCAAAACGCCTTCAGGATTGAAGCCGGGATCGACCGCGCGCAGGCTCAGGAAACTCCTGATCAGTAACCCCGCGCCGATGAGCAGCGCGAGCGAGAGGGAGACTTCGACCACCACCAACGCGCCGCGCAACCGGCCTTTGATTGCGGCGCCGGAAGCGCCCCCCATTCCTTCTTTGAT
>Ga0075421_100011733_pt1 | contig 10865 bp, 16 predicted proteins | sample SoiMetdeltSBSDD5_FD_75292 | JGI IMG/M metagenome (GOLD analysis project Ga0075421, IMG submission 75292) | Bulk soil microbial communities from a Populus tree surrounding site in Tennessee, USA - Soil MetaG P. deltoides SBSDD5 | ecosystem: Environmental > Terrestrial > Soil > Tree plantation...
TGTGCCGTCCGGGTCGGGTGGAGCGACCTGCACGAGCGCGACGTCGAGCGGAATCCGCTCGTTGCGGAGCAGCTCGGGCACGTCTGGCAGCGAGAGCGGCAGATACTCGACCTCGCCGGTGTCGACGAGATCGCGGACATCCTGGCCGACGTAGAAGACTCTGTGGCGGAACTTCGTGGAAGCGCCGCCGGTGGTGATCCGGTCGGTCAGGAAGTGGACCACGGTGACCCCGGGCACCGGCGGCTCGACCTGCTCGAGGGCCTGAACCAGGGTGCGAGGGGTGCCGCAGGCGGTGCCGACGAAGACGTGGTCGCCGGCGCGGACGACACTGACCGCCTCGGCGGCTGAGACCTCGCGGCTGCGCCAGTCCTCCGGTACCAAATTCCTGCCCCGCGCTCATCGTCGCCAACGGGACCTGTCCGTGTCCAGCCGTAGCGGGAGAGGCCGACCGCCGCTGACTGCCTAGGCCGTCGCTCCTGCAACGCGTAGCTCGTCGCCGATAGCGATGACGGCGTCAACGAGGCCGTCGACGTGAACCTGCTCGGTACGCGGATTGATGAAGCACGGTCGGATCGCGAACCGGCCGTTCACGACGGTCGAGCTCGGGAGGTACGGCGTCTCCTGGACGAGGCGGCGGAAGAGCGCCGCGTTGAAGCCGTCGACGTCCTCGATCGCATCGGCGACGTAGCGGAAGCAGCAGATCGAAAGGACGGGCTCGCCGAGCAGCTCGAGAGCCTCGCTCTCGCGCACTCGGGCCGCGAGATGGCGGGCGAAGTCGTTGTCGCGACGGACGCGCGCCCGCATCCCCTGGCGGCCGAGCCGCCGCAGAATGCTCCACACGACGACGCCGCGCGCGGGCGCAGAGAGCTCGACGGCGAAATCGGCGTACGGGATTCCCATGCTGTCGATCGAGATGCGGACGCCGGCATCCGTGAAGGAGCCTTCCAGGTACGCAGCGGCGCCCTGCGTGAATGCGCGGTGGAGGATCGAGCGGTCCCGGACGAACGTTGCGGCGATCCCGACGGGAGCGCCCAGCCATTTGTGGGGATCGACGATGACGGAGTCCGCCAGCTCGAGCCCGTCGTAGAGGTGCGCCACTCGCTCGTCGAGGGTGCCGGGCAGGCCGTAGGCGCCGTCGACGTGGAACCAGGCCCCGTGCTCGCGCGCGATCTCGCCGACAACGCGTAGCGGGTCGATCGCGCCGGTATTCGTCGTCCCCGCCGCCGCCACGACCGCGACCGGCACGACGCCGCGGCCGACGTCGGCTGCAAGCACGCCGCGAAGCTCGTCGGGATCCATCCGCTGATGCTCGTCCGTTCGGATCTCACGGACGTTCGCGCGCCCGATTCCGAGCACGGCGGCCGAGCGCTGAACGGTGTGGTGGGCCTCGGTCGAGGTGTAGATCGCGACACTCCGCGAGCCGACACCGTCGGCGGCGGGATCGACTCCGACACGTTCGAGAGCCCACTGGCGCGCCGCACCCAGGGCGACGAGGTTGGCGACGGAGCCGCCGCTCGAGTAAACGCCCTTCAGCGAGGAATCGAGGCCGCAGAGCTGCGCCAGCCAATCGAGGGAGAGCTCCTCGAGCCGGTTGAAGGCGGTGATCGTGTACCGCTGCGGGCTCGCGATCGACGCCGCTGCCGACACGGCGGCGGGCAGCGCGTCGGGCGCGACCGTGATGAAGCCCCACCACCCTGGCTCGGCGAGCCGCATTCCGTTCGGCAAGACGTCGCGCTCGAGCTCGCCTAGAACGGCTTCAGCCCCGAGTCCCTCCTCCGGCAGCGGGCCCGCGAGAGAGCTCGACCACTCGTCGAGGCGTTCAACCGCGTCGCCGTGGCCGTCCTGGAGGAAACGGTCGAGCTCCGGACCGATCCGCGACAGGTACTCGCTGACACGGTCGTTCGCCGGATGCCTGTCCACGGAGGCACTTTACGGTGGCGTGCCCCGATGAACGCGGGAGCGCCTTCTCCACTGTGCTAACCATCCGGTTGGTGAGCAGCAGACCTGCCACGCCCCAGCACCTGCGCGACCTTGCCCTGCTGCGCCGGGTTCGCGACCGGATCGACCGGGAGTACGCGAAACCGCTGGACGTCGAGGCGCTCGCCCGCGATGCGCACATGTCGGCCGGCCATTTCAGCCGCGAGTTTCGGACCGCGTACGGCGAGTCGCCGTACAGCTACCTGATGACTCGGCGGATCGAGCGCGCGATGGCGCTGCTGCGCCGTGGTGGCCTCAGTGTCACCGAGGTCTGTTTCGCGGTCGGGTGCTCGTCGCTGGGCACCTTCAGTACCCGCTTCACGGAGCTGGTCGGTATGCCGCCGAGCGCGTACGCGCGCCAGGCGACGGGCGCGATGGCCGGGATTGCACCCTGCGTCGCGAAGCAGGTCACAAGACCGGTCAGGAATCGAGAAGCGGCGGTCGCCGAGCCGCACTAGCCTGGCGGCCATGAACATCACCATTCACGCCAGCTTCCTCCCCCATGAGGACCCGGAGGCCTCCGTGGCCTTCTACCGCGACACCCTCGGCTTCGAGATCCGCAACGACGTCGAGTACGCCGGGATGCACTGGATCACGGTCGGGCCCGCCGACCAGGCTGACACGTCGATCGTCCTCTACCCGCCGGGCGCCACCCCCGGCATCACCGACGACGAGCGCAACACGATTGCCGAGATGATGGCCAAGGGAACCTACGCCAGCATCAACCTCGCCACCGAAAACCTCGATCGCACCTTCGATCGACTGCAGGCCGGCGACGCCGAGGTCGTCCAGGAACCGACCGACCAACCGTACGGGATCCGCGACTGCTCTTTCCGCGATCCGGCGGGCAACCTCATCCGCATCCAGGAGTTGAGCAATGGCTGAGAAGAAAACCGCAGACGAGAAGGCCAAGGGCTTCACCGCCGAGGAACGAGCGGCGATGAAGGCCCGCGCCCAGGAGCTGAAGGCGGAGGCGCGCGCGAACAAGAACAGGGCCGATGGCGAACGCGATGTGCTCGCAGCGATCGCCGCGATGAAGGCGAAGGATCGCGCCATGGCAAAGCGGCTCCATGCAATCGTCAAGGACACCGCGCCCGACCTCTGGCCGAAGACCTGGTACGGGATGCCCGCTTATGCCAAGGAGGGCAAGGTCGTCTGCTTCTTCAAGAGCGCCGGGAAGTTCAACTCCAGGTACGCGACGTTCGGCTTCGAAGAAGCGGCGAACCTCGACGAGGGCGCCATGTGGCCGACCTCCTACGCGCTGAAAGAGTTGACGACCGCCGACGAGAAAAAGATCGCCGAGCTGGTGAAGAAGGCGGCGAGCTGAGGATCCCCGCGGAGCTATGCCTCCATGCCCGGGATGGCCATGAACTCGAGGACGTCGATCGAGGCGGCGGGTGTCTGTCGATGCGGATGATTGGCCAGCAGTTCGTCGAGTGAGGCGCGCGAATCGGCCTGAAGGATCGAGAAGCCGGTCACATCACCTTCGCCGTCCAGCGGCGCGCCCAAGTCGACGATGGCCGGGCCGGCACTCTCCGCCCATGCCTGCCACGCTTGCATCCCCGCCTGGGCTTGCTCAGGTGTGGCATTTGCCATTTGCTCGCGGGCCGAGATGGGAGACCGGTAGAGCACCAGGAACTTCGACATCAAAACTCCTTCCGCGACCCCTTTGTCCATGCGTTCTACGGCGTCGACGCCGCCTCCGGTTTGGGTGAGCGCGTTTGCATCTCCTCCCACCGCGGAATGCGGACCTTGAACCCAAGCAGGAGGAGGCCATGGGAACCAAGATCGCTGAAGTCATGACCGATCGGCCACGCGCGGTCACGCGCCAAACCTCGATTCGCGAGGCCGCCCAGCTGATGGGCGAAGAGGACGTCGGTTCGCTCCCGATCGTCGATGAGGCAACACGCCTGGTCGGGATCGTCACCGACCGCGACATCGCTGTCCGCGGAGTCGGGCGCGGTATCGACACGGACAAGACAAGCGTCGCCGAGATCGCGTCGGAGGAGGTCTACGCAGTGACGCCGGACGACGACTTGGACGACGCGCTCGAGACGATGGCTCGGGCCCAGGTGCGACGGGTTCCGGTCGTCGTTCGCGAGAACCAGCTCGTTGGGATCATCTCGCAAGCTGATGTCGCGCGCGTGGGCAAGGACAAGACGACCGGCGACGTCGTGGGGGCCATCTCGAGGTCGCCCGGCGGCCCGCGCATCGCAGGCGGCGAGGCAACCATGGGCGGAGGCACCGTGCGAACGGATTCGCCGTCGGAGGACGACGACCGCACGCGCGATCCGCGCCAGAACGAGCCTCGAAGCTGAGGAACTGAACGCGGACTCGTCCCTGCTTTGAGCAGGGACTGTCCCCGCAGGGGCTGTCCCACTAACGGTTGGTGGGACAGTCCCCGCTCGGGGACAGACCCTGCACGGGCCTAATGTGTGTCTGTGTGACGGCGAGCACGCCGGTGATCCTTCGGAACGGCGTCGGCATCGAGGATCCGCTGACGACCCTGCTTGGCTTTCTCTCAGAACAATGGGCCTACGACGTAACCGAGGGTTCGGGGCCGGGGTCGTTCGGTGAGCCTGACCTCAGGCTGGCCAACAGGGGCGGCGCCCGCATCTCGGCGGCCGAGATCGCGGCCGTCTTGAAGCAGCGCCGGCGGATCGAGCGGGCGCTACGGGCGATCGCTCCCGATGCCTCTCTGGCCGGCGCCTCAAGCTCGGTGCCATGGCTGCCGCTGAGGCGGCTCTTCGACGCGTTTGCAGACATCCGAGGGGTCGGTTTCTCGAAGATGACGAAGGCGCTGCACAGAAAACGCCCGGCGCTGATCCCAATGCTCGACAGCGTCGTCCAGAAGTACCTCGAGGACGACGATCTCGGACCGAAGGCTCCGTTCGGAGAACGCGGGCTTGCGCTCGTACGCGGTTACAAGCGCGACCTCGATCGCAACCGAGCGGCTCTGCGAACCGTACGGCGGGAGTTGGCGAGGCGAGATTACGTTCTGAGCGAGGTGCGAATCCTCGATCTGCTGATCTGGTCGGTGGAGGTGCCTAGACCGCCCGTGCCGTCGTAGGCGGGATCACGGCGCCGATCAGCCAGAAGAGCGGGAGAAAGAGCCCGAGGATGAACATCACCCAGTGGCCTTTTCTCAAGGTCATGACCCCGAGCGTCGCCAACAGGACGATGTACAAGAGCCCGCCGAAGCCGATTCCCCACCACATAGTTCCTCCCGCAGTCGCAGTCTTTTGGAGTTGCGCTCCCGACGATGGCGTCCTGTCGAGCGCGGAGCATCACCCGCTCGGGACGAAAAGGGGCCTTCAGCAGCAGTCGCAGCTCTTGCCGCGCCAGGCGTCGATGCCTTCGTTCGCGGCAACCGCGGCGATGACGAGCGCCGCCGCCGGGTCGGCCCACCACCAGCCGAGCAGCGCATTCGCGAGCAGCCCGACGAGGAGCGCGAGTGAGAGATACGCGCAGATCATGTTCTGGCCCGCCTCGCTGACGGTGGCGGAGGAGTTCAGCTTCCGGCCGACGTTGCGCTTGGCGCGGGCGAGCAACGGCATCGTCGGCGCGGTCACGGCAGCGAGACCGATCCCGACCCAGCTCGCCTCCGGATGCTGCGAGCCGAGCAGGTCACGGGTCGCCTCGACGGCGATGTAGGCAACGAGCAGTGCGTAGCTGATCGCGATCAGCTGCTGCGCCCGTCGTTCGGCGGTGTGAGAGACGCCGCGGCCGCCGCTGAAGAGCCAGACGATCACACCGCCGGAGAGCACCTCGATCGCGGAGTCGAAGCCGAAGCCGACGAGCGCGACCGACCCGGCCGCGATGCCGGCGCCGACGGCGATCGCGAACTCGAGCACATGCCAGGCGTTGCCGGTCCAGGCGAGCAGCTTCGCGCGACGCTCGAGCGCAGCCCGGTCCTGCTGCTCCGGCAGAGGGAGCCGTCGCTGCAGCTGGACGGTCGTGCTCACTCGCGCGAGGCCCGCCACACCGAGCCTGCGAGCAGCCCGCCGACGGCCAGCGGCATCAGCCACCACGCATTGACGCCGCTGTGCGTCAGCACCGCCGTGAGCCCTAGCGCGACCGCGAGCCCCGCCGCGACTCGCCAGTCGTCGCCGACGATGAAGTCCCACCAGAAGCGGCCGAAGGCACGCACGTATCTCACGCTCCGGCCTCTGATGGGCGCAGGGCGACACGCTGGCGCTTCAGCGCTCGAACGAGGACAAAGGAGAGCAGCCCGAGGAAGCCGAGCACGGCGAGCAGCGAGAGCTCGTCGCCCGGCCAGTCGACGCCGGCTCCTTCGGCTCCCCAGAAGCAGCCGAAGCTCGTCAGCAGAAGGCCAACGGCGAACTTGATCGTGTTCTCGGGCACGCGCTCGAGCGGACCGCGGACGAGCACGCCGGCGAGGGTCACGACAACGACGGCCGCCGCGGCGCCTGCTGCCGCGAGCCCGAGTCGACCCTGGGCACTGCCGAACGAGATGACGATGAAGACCACCTCGAGCCCCTCGAGCAGGACGCCCTTGAACGAAACCGTGAAGGCATACCAGTCGAGGCCGGCCTTCTCCTCACGGCCCGCGGCTGCGGCCTCGGCACGCTCCCGCCGAAACGCCTCGTCTTCGTCGTGCATCGGCTTGTAGCCACTCGAGCGGAGAACGGCCTTCCGGAGCCACTGCATCCCGAACGCGAGCAGCAGCGCGCCGACGATCAGGCGGAGCGTCGCGATCGGAATGTACGTCAGCGCCGGTCCGAGCGCAGCCACCAGGGCCGCGAGCACGATCGTCGCCGCGCCGACTCCGATCAGCGTCGACCGCCAGCCGCGAACGACACCGACGCCGAGGACGATCGTCAGCGCCTCGACCATCTCGACCGCGCTGGCCGAGAAGGCGCCGAGCAGGATGAGGATCTCGCTGGTGTTCACCCGCTCACTCCTCGGGTGGCGCGAGAGCGCGCATCGACTCCGTCGACGGCACGAAGTAGTACGCGCCGGTGACCGCGCGGGTGTACTTCGTCAGGGCGTCGCGGGTTCCGTCGTCGAGGCCGGCCATGCTTTCGAGCATCTTCTGAAGGGGTTCCTGCTGCGCGCAAAAGCCGACGAACATGGTGCCGTGGTCGGTAACCGTTCCGTAGGGCATATTCCGTCGGAAGATCTTGCCGAACGTGTCCTGGTCGGTGCTCGCGACGTGGGAATCGGAGGGCTTGTCGTCCAACTCGACACTGTCCGACTTCCGGCGGCCGATGACGCGCTCCTGATCGCCGTCGGCCAGCGCCTCCCAGTGGGCCGAGTCGTGCGCCCACTTCTGGAGGAGCAGGATTGTCCCGCCGCCGCCGGGCTTGCCCTCGGGAACGAGCACGAACTCCGGTGCCTCGATCAGCGTCGGATTCTCCGTGCCGTCGATGAACCCAGTCAGGTCGAGATCGTGCCGGTACGGCCAGCTCGAGGTCTCCTCGGCGATGGTGGCGACCTCCGCCAGCGAGCGGATCGCCATTCGGGCGACATCGAAGATCACGTCGTACGCGCTTCCCGAAAGCCAGAGCACCGCGTCGTGTTGGGTGCCCGGCATCGTGAACTCCTCGACGCCTGCGATCGGGTCGTTGAACCCGTGTAGCTCGTCAGGCGCGTCGTCGGGGACGGCGACGCGCCAGACTTCCGGGCGGAAGCCGGCGACGAGGTTGACGCCGCCCATCGTCGTGCGGGGCTCGCGCAGCGACGCGACTGTGGCGACGAGCTCCGTCGCGTTCCGCTCCGAAACCGCGTCGAACTCGAGGTAAGCGTGCGAGGCTGTCCCCAAAGCGAAGATCCCACTCTGCGGGGTGTTCACGGTGCGATCCTCGCAGGTCGCGAGCCGCCCGCGTCAGTGCTCCAGCCCTGCCGTCAAGCGTACGATCCCGCGATGGCGACGGCCGACCGCTGGCTCGCGAGCATTTGGCCTCTCGTTCGCGCCCACCTGCCCGAGGCGCCCGCGTCCGTGGTCGACGTGGGCTGCGGGCCGCGCGGCGGCTTCGTCCCGATGCTGCGCTCCCAGGGCTACGACGCGATCGGCGTCGATCCCAAGGCGCCCGACGGGCCGCATTACCTGCAGACCGAGTTCGAGCATGCCGAGCTTCCCCGTCACGTCGACGCCTTCGTCGCCTCGGCCTCACTTCACCACGTTGCGGAGCCGGCGGCCGTTATCGATCGGTTCACAGGCGCCGTCGTCGTGATCGAATGGGCGTGGGAGAGCTTCGACGCCCGGACCGCAGGATGGTGCTTCAGTCGCCTCGGCCCCGATGGCGACCCAGGCTGGCTCCATCGACGCAGAGACGAGTGGAGCTCGTCCGGCCAGGACTGGTCCAGCTACCTCCGCGGCTGGGCCGAACGCGAGAACGTGCACACCGGAGAGTCCCTGGTCCGGTTACTGGACGAGCGCCTCGAGCGCCAACATCTCGCGCACGGGCCGTACTTCTTCGCCGACCTCGTCGAGACGACCGCGGCTGACGAACAGCAAGCGATCGACGCCGGCGAGATCCAGGCCGGCCGGATCGACTGGATCGGACGCAGCCGCTCCTGATGACGCCAGCGGCGAGTGGATCATCGCAGTCGAGCGCGAAGCGGATCTGTTCTCTGCTGCCGAGTGCCACCGAGATCGTCGCTGCGCTCGGCTGTCTCGAGCAGCTCGTCGGACGCTCGGCCGAGTGCGATTTCCCGCCCTCGGTGGCCGGCCTTCCGATCGTCACGTCGGCGCGAATAGTCACCGCCGATCTCGACAGCGCGGCGATCGACGGCGCTGTCCGCGCAGCCCTCGCCGAAGGCCGCTCTCTCTATGCGGTCGATGGCGATCTGATCGCGGGACTGGCGCCGGACCTGATCCTCACTCAAGACCTGTGCCAGGTCTGTGCCGTCTCGAGCAGTGACGAGTCCGTGTGCGCGATCGGCATCGAAACGCTCGCGCTCGACGCGCACTCGATCGTCGGAATCGAGGAATCCGTCTTGGAGTTGGGTGCGCGGCTCGAGGTAAACGCCCATGCGCGAGCCGTCGTCGACGCGATGGAGCTCGCGATTCGCGAGACCTCCGCTCGCGTCGGCGACCTTCCCCGCCGACGAGTCTTCGTCTGCGAATGGCTCGACCCGCCCTTCGCGGCCGGGCACTGGGTGCCGGAGATGGTCGCGGCCGCGGGTGGCGTCGACGTCCTCGGTCAGGCAGCGCAGCCGTCGTTCCCGACGAGCTGGGAAACCGTGCGCCGGCTCGAGCCCGAGCTGGTGGTGCTCGCCCCCTGCGGATTCGACGCAGAGCGCACGGCCTCGGAGGCTCCGCGCGCGGCGATTCCCGATCTCGGCTGCCCCGTGGTTGCGGTCGACGCCAATGCCTACTACTCCCGACCGGCGCCTCGGGTCGCAAGCGGCATACGCCAGCTCGCGCATCTGTTCCATCCCGACGCCGTCCCGGACCCGGGGCTTCCCTACGTGGAGCTCAGTCGATCAAGACCGCAATCGATAGCGAAGGTAGACCGTTCCGGCGCGGAAGCGGCGCTCGTCCAGAAGCTCGAGGTCGGAGCGGCTGCTGCCTTCCGGAAGCGCGCGCTTGCCGCCCCCGACGAGGACAGGGACGAGTAGGAGCTGGAGCTCGTCGACCAGCCCGGCCACGATCGCCCGGCCGGCGAGCTCCGCGCCGCCGACGCTCAGATCACTGCTCGCCGTCGACTTAAGCTGGCGGACCACCGCGACGTCGAAGTCACGCTCGATCCGGGTCCGGGCGGTGGACGGCGCCTCCAGAGTCCTCGAGTAGACGACCTTGTCAGCGCCGCTCCAAATCTCGGCGAACTCCTGCTCGGCTGCCGGCAGATCGGCCAGGTTCGCCGGGTCCTCCCAGAAAGCCAGCGTCTCGTACATTCGCCGCCCGAGCAGGTACGTGCCGACCGGCCGCTCGAGCTCGTTCACGAACGCGTGAACCTCGTCGTCCGGCGCTGCCCAGCCGAACTTGCCGTCGGCGTCCTCGATGAACCCGTCGAGCGAGGCGATGGCGTTGTAGATCAGTCTGGCCACTGAACGTGGATCTACGCCGGCGGGACGCTGAAGAGGGTGAGTTGCATCCCGTCGGGCGCTGCTAGGCGCACGTTGCGATCGCCCCACGGGGTCTCGACCGGCGGAGCCAGTTGCGATCCGCCCTCAGCGACGAGCCGCTCGGCGGCCACATCGGAATTCTCGACTTCGAAGGCGATCCGCACCGGACCGGCCACGCGCCGGCCGACCTCGATCGCATCGACCGCCGCGGCCTGCGCCTCGTCGAAGAGCTCGAGCGTTCCGCGGTCGGCGCCGAGCAGGAACCCACGACCACCGTCGTTCTCGAAGAAACCGAGCTGCTCGAGCCCCAGGGCGTCTCGGTAGAAGGCCACCGCGGCATCGAGGTCGTCGACGGTCAGCACGAGCCTGAGCTCCCGCACGCTCATTGCTCCTGCGCGAACACGGTCGGGCGCAGACACGGGCGGGAGGCTAGCGCGGCGTCATCCAAACGGCATGACGCGCAGCCCACCCGCTCGCGCGACGATCTGGACGATGCTCCGCTGGCTATTCGTCTCCTGGATCGCGAATGCCATCGCGCTCGGCGTCGCGGCGCTGCTGCTCGACGGGATGGACGTGAACGGCTCCTTCGGGACACTCTTCGTGGCGGCGCTCGTGTTCGGAGTGTTGAACACGCTCCTGAAGCCGATCCTCAAGCTCGTAACGCTGCCCTTCGCCGTTCTGACACTCGGAATCGCCTGGTTCTTCGTCTCGATGCTGATGCTCTGGCTCACGGATCTGCTTGTCAGCGGCTTCGACATCAACGGATTCGGAACCTACATCTGGGCGACGATCATCGTGTGGGCCGTCAACCTCGTCGTCGACAACGTCTTCTATCGGCAGAGTCACGGCAGGCG
>Ga0075421_100011734_pt1 | contig 10865 bp, 9 predicted proteins | sample SoiMetdeltSBSDD5_FD_75292 | JGI IMG/M metagenome (GOLD analysis project Ga0075421, IMG submission 75292) | Bulk soil microbial communities from a Populus tree surrounding site in Tennessee, USA - Soil MetaG P. deltoides SBSDD5 | ecosystem: Environmental > Terrestrial > Soil > Tree plantation...
GCGTTTTGCTGCCCTTCTCTCGTGAGCACGAGTCAGAGGCAGACTACATGGGATTGATCTATCTGGCGCGTGCTTGCTTTGATCCAGCCGAGGCCCCCCGCCTCTGGGAACGTATGGGCGAGGCCAGTGCAGGCCGAACGCCGGCAGAGTTCATGTCCACTCATCCGAGCCATGAGACGCGCATCCGGCAATTTAACGAGTGGATGCCAGAGGCGCTCGAAATCCGTCGCCAGAAGTGTGGTCAGTAGGGGCGCTTGGGATTTATAGTTGAGTAAGGAGAAGGCCGATGTCGGTTGCGCAGGTGACTGAAATCACGGCATTCTCTTCCTAGGAGCTTCGACGATGCTTTGGAGGTTGGAATCAAGCGATTCACAGATTTTGAGGAATATGGTGGCCGCATGAATTCGACAACCGAAGTATGGGTTGAAAACGGCAAGATTACGCAGTACCGAGTCAATCTGAAACACGTTTGAGTTGGAGTAGCAGGAAGGGAGTGGCCGGATCATCCTGCCTTTCATGTTCGGTGAGCTTTCCAGCGGGCTCCCCAGGCTGAGTACGTACGGCAATCGCATCGTCCGCGCAGACACTGGCGACCCAATTCTGTTGCGGGGGGTGAACTGTTCCGGCCTGGAGTGGTCCGAGCCCGACGAGGATGGCTTCTGCTCGGCGGCAGGCATCTCGCGCGCAGAGATTGCATTCATGATGAAGGGCTGGAACTGCAATATTGTTCGTCTCCCCTTCAATCAGGATTGGGCATTGAATGGCCGAGGGAGCTGTTCCCCGGCCGACTATCTTAGTGATCTCGACCGAGTCGTCAGATGGGCTTCGCAATACGGGGCTTACACCTTGCTTGATTTGCAGTGGTTGCAAGCCGACTACCCATTTGGCGGCGGCCGCAATTTTGTGGCTCCCCTCCCGAACTTGAAATCTGTCGACGTCTGGCACCTGCTGGCCAACCGATATCGCAAAGAACCTGCGGTGCTCTACGACATCTTTAATGAACCTCACGATTGTCTTCCGGACGATCCCCACCCCCTGATTCGCGAGGATGGTGCATTCTATCCAACTACTCATCGGAGAGTGACAATGGCAGAATGGCAGCCTTGGGCTCTCCGGCTCATTGATGTGATCCGTGCTGTCAATCCGGATGCGCTGGTGTTTGTTTGCGGCGTCGACTGGGGCTATGACCTTCGGGGAATGCCGCTGGATCGGTCAAACGTGGTCTACTCGACCCACGTCTATCGGAATAAAGGCGCCAATTGGGCAGAGGCGTTTGGGAACTTAGCTACTATGGTACCCGTGTTCGCGGGGGAGTGGGGTGGGACAACAGATGACCAGGAATGGGGCCTGAGACTGGCCGACTATTTTGACTCTTTAGAAATGGGTTGGACTGCCTGGAGCTGGGCGAACGAGCCACGCCTGGTGACCCGCTTCGCACCTACAGAGTTCGGCGAGATCGTTCGTTCTCGTTTGGCGTCCCTGTGTTGGAAACATGATCAGACCTAAGGGTCCAAACCGGTCGGCGGTTCTCGCCCCGTCTTTGAGATCGCTCTATTTTGTGAATCTCGCGCGCACCGTAGTCTATGAAGACCACTTAGCTATCTGGCTCGGAATGCCCGACTGTTGTGCGTTGTAATAAGCCCCCGGGTCATGGATTTTTGCCAACTTCGCTGTTGATCTCTTCGAACAAATGAACCCAAGCTGGAAACCGGACTCAAATGCTGGTCATTGATCTAAGGAGGCAGAATCATGAGGAGCAGAAGTACAAGCAGCAAAATGCGGGTAGTGATGTGTCTTGTGGGCCTGCTGGCCATCAGTGGCAGCGAGGTGACGGCTCAGAAGGTTGAGTTTGGACCTTATGGTGGTGGCTCGTTTTTCTCGCCGGGCTTCTTTAGAAGCAACACGCCGAACCCAAACACGGGAGTAGGGTACGACTTCGTGAATGGCGGTGTCCTCGGAGTGCGAGTTCGCGAAAACCTAACCGAGCACTTTGGGCTCGAACAGTCGTTCACGTTCCTGGGAAATAACAACGCGCAGTTTCCTGGTGCGCTGCTGGGGACGCGGTTGCGGCAATTCTACTTCAATGGGAACTTGATCGGTTACGACAACGAATCGCGTGTGCGGCCGTACTTCAGCGGCGGCGTGGGAGTATCAACTTTCAGTCCGACCGACGAAGCGAAACAGGCTGCAGCACCGCTGGGAGTGCCGATTGGCAGCAGCAATGAATTTGCCCCTAACTTTGGCGGCGGGTTGAAGTTCAAGCTGACTGACCATTTTGGGCTGGATTTCAGTTTGAGGGATTTTGTGCACAAAACACCAACGCTGGACTACCCGTCTACCGAGCGGGACTGGATCCACAACCTGCAGGCGCAGGGTGGTCTCTTGTTCATGTTTGGGGACACTGGTCCGCCCATAGTGCACCGATTTGATGTAGGTCCGGCAATCGAGGCGAGCAAGACGGCGCTCTGTCCGGGAGAGACTGCCACTCTGCGGCTCAACGCTTCGGACTCGATTCCGGAGGCGAAGCTAACCTATAACTGGACGGTAAAAGGTCAGGAAGTCTCGACCAGTCCGGAGTACACGTTTACGGCTCCAGGGCAGCCGGGAACCTATGATGTAGGCGCGAAGGTGTTTTACGACACGGCAGGACTAGACAAGCGGAGCTTGAAGGCGGTAAAGAAGGCCCCCTTCGCCCCTGTGGAACGCACAACACAGATAACGGTGAAGGAAGACCAGCCGGCACAAGCAAGCGCGGCAGTGGATCGAGCGACAGTGCAGCGGGGCGAGCGGGTGCGCCTGACAGGCAGCGGGGTTTGTTCGGAATGCCAAGGAGCGCCGTCGTACCGGTGGACGGTAGACGGAGCGCAACTAATCAGCGGGTCAGACCAGGCGACGGCGGAACTGGACACGAGTAGCTTGGCATTCAGCGATACGATCCAGGGGAGGCAGCAGAAGACAGTCCGAGCAACGCTGGAAGTCACGTGTGAGAAGGGAAGCAAGGCGACGGCGACGCAAGAGATCGCAGTAGGCTATACGGCGCCGCCTCCACCGGCGCCGCCAAAGGCGACCCAGTTGTCCGACATCAATTATGGTCAGAACAGTTCGCGAGTGAATAACTGCGCAAAGCGCGTTCTGGCGAACGAGTTGTACGCACAGATGACTGACTCGCGGTATCGTGACTACGACATCCTGCTGATTGGGCACACCGACGCCAGCGAGAGACCGGCTGTGCGAGGGAAGACGGGAACGACCCTGGATCGGGAACGGGTGCTGAATGCCGTGGCGTTCCTGAGCGGCGGCGGAGACACCTGCAAGGACATTGAGCTGAGCCGGGTGAAAGTAGCCTGGGCAGGCACGCAGCAAACCGACGATTACAAGTCAAACTACTGCGATGCGAGCACGCAGGAAAGACGTTCGGACGCCGTGTTGGCCACCGACGAGAAAGCAAAGAACCGCCGTGTAGAGATCTGGCTTGTGCCCAGGGGAGCGGATCTGCCTGCCGGAGCCGGCAGTGTCCAGGAAGTGCCGGCGGATGAGGTACGCGCAAAAGCCTGCCCGAAATAGCAGCTTCCGCGCCGACAACTCCAACCTTACGAGGCAGTAATGCTCTTCGCTGCCTCGTGAGGCGTGGCAAGCGACAAAATCCTTGGCAGCGGCGGCAGGCTGGTGAGCCAAGGGAGGCTTTGGAAGAAATCAGGGCCGCTGGCGAAGTAACACCAGCAGTCCGGTGACAAGTTATGGAAGAAGTGGTGAGCTGGATGGAGCCTGGCTGCCTGGTGCCACGCTGAGTCTCCTCCGGGGCTGCTTTCGGATAGTTAGCCAAGCATCCTAAGGAATGTTGCAAGTCTCAGGACAGAAGGCCAGACACTGAGGCTGGAGTTTGGACACTCGGAGTGGGGAGGGGTGTCGCCGCTTCGTTAGGTACCACTTGTCGCGCCCGGCCAAAAGCGCACCTCCGCACCCCAAGCTGGGTGCCGATGGTTTCCAGAGCGTCGGCCTTTTCAGGACTACCAATCACTAGCCTCCCCCACGTAACCTGGTTGGAGAAGCAAGCCTATTGGCAGCCCTCGGAGGGTTCTGTCGTTAGGCTTGGGCTTTGAAAAAATTCAGCGCCTGGTCAAGCAGACCGCTTTCAGGGAGTTTCCCGTCGGGCGTCAGTTTGTCGACCACGCCCGGCAGGATCTCGGCCAGCTTGGAGCTGGCACTTTCCTGAGACAACCCGGCAGTGTTGGCGAATTGCTGAAGAAGTCCTGATCCAAGGCCACGCTGGATCTGCTCAGCGGAAATGGGGAGATTCTGACCGGTGCTGATCCAGGACGAAACGACATCGCCCAGACCGTTTTTCTGAAGAGCCTGTACCAAGCCGCCAAGTCCGCTTCCCTGACTTCCACCCCCTAGCAACTGCATAAGGCCTCCTACCAACTGGCTGGAACCCTCCCCGCTGCCTCCGCTCATGCCCCCGAGAGCCTGCTTTAGCAATTGATCAAGCATAGTCACTCCTCCTTTAGCCAACTATTGGGACGATACGAGAATTCTGTCTCGTTGCAGGGTGCGATCGATTCTCATGATTGCCACTGTCTACATTCGTGGAACCAGCATTGAGTGCTCAGCTGGCTTTGGCGCCAGCCAGCTGAGAGGTACATTGAGGGCAACGGCTCGCTTTGCTCGGGATGCTCGAGAGGCAAAAGGGACAATCCTTCTTATCCGGGGCAGGAGCTGGTTCCTGACGTTTGAGTTTGTTTACCTGGCGTATGAGCAAGAAGATAGCGAAAGCCACAATCAGAAAGTCGATTATGGAGTTGAGAAATAGCCCGTAGTTCAGCGTAGCGGCGCCGGCGTCCTTGGCTGCTTTCAGGGTGGCATGGCTCTGGCCCGACAGGTCAATAAAGAGATTGGAGAAGTCCACTTTACCCAGCAACAATCCGACTGGAGGCATGAGAACGTCGTTGACAAAGGAAGTGATGATCTTTCCGAAAGCAGCTCCGATGATGATTCCCACTGCGAGGTCCAGAACATTTCCCTTCATGGCAAATTCCCTGAACTCTTTGAACATGGACTCTTTTCCTTTCCAACTAGTTGTGGACCTTGTTACAGCTAGGCTCTTCAGCCCGGTAAGGATTCCGACTGTTTTTCTGGAAGCCGCAGCTACGTTAGCAAACTGCCCAACCTCGAGACCTACAGCGACTCTTGATACTCCATTCCTGTCGATTCAAGGCCGGATGCCCGGGTTTCGGCTTGGGCGCTACTCCGTGACCGGGTTACTGAGTCAGTTTAGGCTTCAGAGTGATTTCCACCGGTTGGGCTAACTCGAAATCGAGTTTGGTCTCGGATGGCACTTGCACTTGCTTGCCCTTCATGAAAACCTGAGAGGCTGCGCCACCGCCCGCGCCAACGCCCGCTCCGATCGCTGCTCCTTTCCCCCCACCGGCAATTGCACCAATGGCCGTGCCTATGGCAGCGCCGATGGCTGTTTTCTTCACGGTGTCTTTGCCTCGAGAGCCGCCCGCCTGCTGATAGGTGCTGCTAGTCAAGTTGTACGTGTTTCCCTCAAACTGTAGGCGCTCGAGTTCCAGCTCCAGCTCGCTCTGCCCCTTGAACTTCCCAGAGGTTTTGGAATTGATCAGCTTGACCTGAACGTCGGCGCCCTTTGGGACGACAACCTCGTCGCCCACTGTGATCGGAGCGTCTAATGAGGCCAGGAACGTATCCCCGGCCTTGTTTTTGGCCGAGTCGACCGAATCAATCATCTGAATCCGCAGGTTTGTTCCAGCCGGGACCGTGACTATGCGCGGCGGAGGTGGCGGCGGTGGCGCGGGGGCAGGCCGCTCGACCGGCTCGACCGGAACCGGGCTGCTAGTCGACGGTGAAGGCTTGGCCGGAGCGCTCGCCGGTTTGGGTTTCGGAGCGGCTGCCTTCTTTGGCGCAGGAGCTAGTGGAGGCGGAGTCTCAGCTTGCTCCAGAGGCGGAGGTGGTTCCTGAGCTGCAACGACGGATTTGACCTGCAGAAGATCCGTTATTTTCTTCACACCTGGTGTGTCGTTGGCAAGCTTGTAAGCCTGCAGGCGGGCGGCATCGCTCGAAACCTCGCCCGATAGCGTCACTTCACCGTTGTTAACGCTAATGTCCACGCGATCGTCTTTCAGCTCGGGAGCGGAGTAGAAAGCGGCTTTGAGCGAGTCGGCGATGGAAGCATCTGTCGGGCCGGTGGTGGTCGTTTTCGAACAGGCTACGACACCCAGGATGCACAGCACTACCCACATCCGGACCCACTGTCGATTTGAGTTCCTTTTCATGAGAATCCTCCATCTGAAAGACTTGGATTGCGATTCAATCAGTCCCGAAGCAGGGTACCTTCTCCTTGCCTAGGGAATAGTAAGAACCTGGCCTGGGCGAATCAGGTTGGGATCGCTTAGCTGGTCGCGGTTGGCCTCGAAGATCTTCGTATATTGGCTTGCGTCACCGTAGTGTTGTTTGGCGATTTTTGAAAGCGTGTCACCCGCTTTCACGGTGTAAGTCTTCAAGGCCGGGGCTTGCGGAGCCGCCGCCGCAGCGGCTGCTGCCTCGGCAGCAAAAGTGATCTCGGCCGTCAGGTCCTGCTGGTAGTTCTTATCCACCAACTTGATTTGATCCCAGACCTTGTTGCTGTCAGCTTTGGTTTTGGCTTGGCCCCGCACCACCAGTTTGTTGTCCTGGACATGGAGATTCAATAGCCGGACATCCAGCTGGTTCATCAGGTTCAGCACCGATTGATATTTGGCCTTCAATTGATCGAGTCTTTGATCAGCCATGTTAGCCTCCTTGTATGAAATGTGGTTTCCAATTAGTGACCCAAGGGACAGACGAAAGTAACCAGTCCCTTCAGCGCCGGCTCACTGAAGCGATGGGCTACTTTCGGATACCCATTCTTGCAATGGGAACTTCAGAACCAGAGACGGGCGCTTCCGGCAACCGATCAGCTCACGACAGGCGTACCTTTGTGCAAACTCGGCTCATGCACTTTTTTTGAACATCCGGTACACCGCCAAAAGCAGGATGGCGCCGACAGTGGCTCCAATAAATCCGGTTGCGTCGCCCTCCCGGTACCATCCAACCGCCCGGCCCAGGAAGGTTGCTACCAGAGAACCCGCAATTCCCAGTGCTATGGTGACGATCGTGCCCCCCGGGTCCTTTCCTGGCATCACCAATTTGGCCAGACCTCCTGCCAGCAGACCAATGAAGATGCTCCAGAGTATCGACATACATCGCTCCTTTCGTTTGATCTCACACCAGGTGCTGCTCGGGGTGCAAGAAGATCACTTCTCCCGCGAGAAAGTTAGGCGCAATCCAGTGGTGTACAGAACGTCGTTCTTCTTTTTGCCGTCTACCGGGTTGCTAAGAAAGCGATCACTTATAGTCACTTGCCACGACAGCCATCTGCTCAGTTTCGTGACTGCCGAGCAGTCCCAGTTCAAGCGGTACGATCCTATGTCGCTCATGTTTGGGTAGAAAACGAACCTTTGAGCAATGGAGAAACTCTTTGTCACGTTGTGGGTCAATTCATCCCCAACTAGGACTTCGCCCGAGCTGCGCCTCAGACCTGTTGAAAAGAATTCCTTATTGTATGAACCGCCCCCAAAAATGTCGAACAGAGTCCGCTCATTTTTGATGACATGGTAGCCGGGACCGCCTCCAGCCACGAACCGTAAGTCGAGACTCTGGAATTCGTCAAATTCCAGGTCGGTGAAGGCGAACGCAAACAACTTTTGCGTGAGGTTGAGATCGTAGCGGATACCTCCCCGGACGGCATTTGCGCTGGTCAATGATACACCCGCAGTGCTGTTTGCGGAATACAGTTGTGTTACATAAGCGGTGGTCTTGTCACGAGTGGTGGCGCGGACTGCGTTCAGCCCCAAGTTAATCGTCGTTGTGTCTGCATTTCCTTGGGTGCCAGCGAGACCGGCGTCGAAATAGCCTTCCCAGAGATCGAGCAGTCCAGGGTTGCGCAAGCGCTCGATCTCCGCCTGGTAAGCGGCCTCCTCTTCCTTCGACCGGATTGCCTGCACAGTGTCTTTGGCCGTGGTAATCGTTCCGAGGTTCACAGTTTGAACCGCGAACTTGCCCTCATCAGTGGTTACGGGACCACTGAGCACCTGGCCATCTGTCAAAGTCAGGCTGAGAGGGACGCTGGAAGAAATTGCTGCCACCTCAGCCCAGGGAAGGGTAATCGCGGCGTCAAAGTATTTCAGAGTCAGAGTCTTAGTATCCGACTTGACAACGCTGCCCGTCAGCCGGTCACCGTTTTTCAGAGTAACCTGGTCGGCCCGGGCAGAGGGAGCCAGGAGGACGCATGTAAATACAACCAGCAGAGGTGCGTTGCGTTTCACGGGTCTGTTCATATGAGTTGGAGCTCCAAAAGAATGAACACTTCTTCCATCGATCGAGTGAAGAACTTCGTACAGGATCGCATGTGATGAATGGTGAGTCGACTTGATTGTCTAGCCTCCAGATTGGGTACGTCAGATAGATGTGAGCCAAGGCCCGGGTGAGGGGCAGTTGCAGAACACCAGAAATTGGGTCATGCCATTATGGGTGAGGGCATGGCCTCGCTCAGGGCTAGGTGGACCGCTATGGTCCCCGCAGCGTGCTGGCACCGCCTCACACATCTCCTCCCTGGACCAATGACAAAATCCAGCGAATGCTAGCGCTCTCCGTGGTACCGAGCCACTGGGAAAATTACGAGGTTGGGTCAGTCTGTCTTAGGAGCACTGATGCCCAAGTTGTCCCCCGCATTCTTTTTGGATCGCACCGGCATCACCCGTTCTATGCCCTCCTGTTGCCATCTGAATTGTGCTAGACTTCCTTCGTTCTCGCTCAACTTAAGACCTTCCACCTTTGTCAGCAATGAGATGAAGAGCGCTGGATCGTGTCTCTCACCGTATGGTGTTGAGCATTAGACATGCTGGGGCAGTCCGAGTCGGGCAAGCATAGCGCCGCACGAAAACCAAGGGGCCGAGCTGGGGAACAGGCGAGAAATCACAAGGAAGGGTACCCCAGTGAAGGAGGGAAGATGAAACGAGCGCGGGTTCTGTTGGCAGATGATCACAAGATCGTTGTCGAAGGTCTGCGCAGTCTATTGGAAGCAGAATTTGAGCTGGCAGGGGCTGTGGACGACGGACGCGCTTTGGTGGCCGCTGCTCTCAAACTTCAGCCCGACGTGATTGTGGCCGACATCTCCATGCCGCTGCTGAATGGGATCGAAGCTGCCCGACAGTTGAAAAAACTAGGTGTCACAGCAAAGATTATCTTCCTGACGATGCAAACAGACCTGACCTATGCGGTCCGGGCTCTGGAGGCCGGTGCCAGCGGCTACGTCTTGAAACATTCAGCCACTTCTGAACTGGTCAAAGCCATTCGTGAAGTGCTCAAAGGCAACATGTACGTGACGCCTGTACTGGCTAAGGAAGGTCTGGAGTCATTCATGGATCGGGTGGAGCATAGTCGGAAGACTCCTCTAAGCCTTACGGACCGGCAACAGGAAATTCTGCAGCTCCTGGCCGAAGGCCGTTCGGCAAAAGAGGTGGGAGGGTTGCTCAACATTTCCACCCGAACGGTAGAGTTCCACAAATATCGAATCATGGAAAACCTGCAACTGAAAACCACGGCCGAACTGGTCCAATATGCCATCAAGCATGGTATTGTCTCGATGTGAAGCCACCCGAGGGATACTGCGTTAGTCACTTTTAGTCACGTGGAGTAGAAGGTTGGCCTTCCGCACTGCCCGCTTGTGAACGCCTGTCGGAGCGATCGGCTCAGGAACAAGCACCGACCTGACAAAAACGTCACATATAACCCGTGCCATCGCTGTGTAGCGAACGCACTATCCACAGAGCGCCCTGTGCTATCATCTGCACGTGCTGGAAGAGTTTTCGTCCCTGGATTGGCAGGAGTGTGGCGCCCTTGATATGCGATCAGTCGGCAGAGTCCGCGCCGGTCCCCCACGTGCGGACGCCTCGCCGCGAGCTGAGACAGCCCGAGCTACCCGGAGCCCGTGTACTGAGAAGCAGAACAAAGTTCCGGTGTCATCTCCCAAGACCGGCTAATCCATGAAATTGTTATGCGCTTAGCTGAAATCTGCGTGAAGCATCCTGTTTTTGCAACGATGCTCACAGCCTTCCTCTTTGTCATCGGCATCGTCTCGATGTGAGGCTTGGGAGTCGATCTGTATCCGAAAGTCGACTTCCCCACTATCACGGTCACCCTGCTGCTGCCGGGCTCCGGGCCGGAAGAAATGGAAAGCCAGGTCACTAAACCAGTCGAAGAGGTGCTTAACACCATCAACGGCATTCAGGAGCTTCAATCCTCGACCATCGAAGGTGTGGCCCGGGTGTTCGTGACGTTTGTGCTGGAAAGGGATGTGGAACAAGCGGCACAGGACGTCCGCGAAAAAATCTCCACTGTGCTCGCCGACCTGCCACCAGATATCCAACCCCCCATTGTTGAGAAGTTCGATCCAGACTCCTCGCCCATCATGTCGATCACCGTTTCGTCCAGTACCCGCAGCCTGCGTGAGATCACGGAACTCAGCGACAAGCGCATCAAGCAGAGGCTCGAAACGGTTAATGGGGTTGGGCAAGTCCTGATGCTTGGCGGGCGGCGGCGACAGATCAACATTATCCTGGATGCCAAGAAAATGCAGGCCCTGGGTGTGACGATCGACCAGGTGAAAACCGCGCTGCAGCGGGAAAACGTGGAGACGCCCGGCGGCAAGGTGGAGCAGGGAAAATCAGACCTCTCGCTACGTGTCCTGGGGCGGGTGGATGTCTCCAGAGAATTCTCCCAGATCGTGGTTGCCAACAAGGAGGGCACCTTTATCAAGGTCTCCGATC
>Ga0075421_100011735_pt1 | contig 10865 bp, 10 predicted proteins | sample SoiMetdeltSBSDD5_FD_75292 | JGI IMG/M metagenome (GOLD analysis project Ga0075421, IMG submission 75292) | Bulk soil microbial communities from a Populus tree surrounding site in Tennessee, USA - Soil MetaG P. deltoides SBSDD5 | ecosystem: Environmental > Terrestrial > Soil > Tree plantation...
CGGGACTCAATGGCGGAGAGATCCTGCAACGTACGCGCGCCCTCCTCCCGGGCTAGCGCCAGCAACCGGGCCAGCAGCTCGGCGGTAACCAGCGCATCGCCCCCGGCCCGGTGCCGCGCCCGGTTATGGAAACCGAAAAAGCGGCAGAGATTGTCGAGCCCACAGGAGCGTACGCCCCGAACCAGACGCCGCGCCAGGCGCACGGTGCAGAGCCGGGTGCCGTCGAGAGTAAGGTCGCGAGAGCGGCGCAGCTCGGCACTGAGAAAATTCCAGTCGAACCGCGCGTTGTGGGCCACGAAGATACGGCCGGACAACACGGCCAGCAGTCGCTCCGCCAGCTCGGCGAAGCGGGGAGCATGGCGCACCATATCGTCAGTAATGTTGGTGATGGCACAGACGGCCCGGGGAATCGGTCGCTCGGGATTCACCAGCGACTCGAAGACGATCTCCCGACGGGGTCCCTGCACCACCGCTACCGCAATCTCCGTGATCCGGTCGCCAAATACGGCGCGGCATCCCGTGGTCTCGACATCCACCACGGCAAAGGCGCAGTCATCCAGCAGGGGCGACCCTTGCGCCTCGGGCACCAGCGACCAGCGCCCATCTTCCAGCAGCCGAACCCGTGGATCGGCTCCGAGGAGGGCATAGGCCACCCGGTCGCAGATGGCCGCCGGCGCGCCGAGCAGGCCGAGGATCTCGTGACAGAGCGTGGCCGGGGCGCGGGGCCCGATGCGTAGCTGAGCGAGAACCCGCTCCAACAGCGTGCTCTCGGGATAGGCTGAAGTCCCGATCAATCCGAGACCCGCTGCAAAGGGAGCGACATGCAGCGCGGGCCGCCCCCGCCGCGGGCCAGCTCGCTTCCTTCAATGGTGATGACCGTTCGGTGCTTGGCCTCGCTCCAGTCATCGAAGGCCAGGAAGTTGGTCGCCGGGATGACGCGGAAGCCCGCCGCCATCAAGGCACAGAGGGTCTGCTCGTTGCGGCGGTAGCTGACCAGCGTGCCGGGGCGCACCGCCAGGAAGTTGCAGGCCGAGCTCCACTGCTCCCGCTCCTGATTGATCCGCCGCTCCCCTCCGGCCAACACCGGCTCGAGTGGCAGCCTCACCCCCTTCAAGGCGGCAAAGAAATCGGGCTCCTCGGTAACCCCGTCGCTCCCCTTCCGGCGGTGAATGACCGGCAGCCGCTCCGGTCCGACGAAGTACGGGGGATAGACCACGCAGAGCTCCTGGTCCACCTGGCTGAAAATCATGTCCAGGTGAATTGCCGTCGGCGCCTTGGGCATGACCACGACCAGCACGTCGGTGACCTGCCCCCGCTCGAACACTGTGTCGCACAGCAGGTCGAGCGCCGCGGGCGAGGTCCGCTCGCTGAAGCCCACCACCAGGAGATCGGGACGGAGATAGTGCACGTCCCCACCCTCCAGGGTGTAGTTGCTGCGACGTTCCTCGGATCCATCATAGAGTAGACCCGCGTTGGCCAGCTCCGGGTGGAAGCGGAAGAGCGCGTTGATCAGCAGCTCCTCGGTCCAGCGCACTCCGTACCGCATTGAGCCCACCACCACGTGCTCGCCGATGACCATGCCGATGTCCCGGGGAAAGAACAGGTTGGGCAGCGGCGGGAAGGCAAAACCTACTTCATTGAGCGCCCGCGAGATGGGGCCGCTCTCTTCTTCGGTTCCCTCGATCAGCATCTGAACAATCTCTTCCGCCGGGAGAGCACCGAGCCGTTGGCCCAGCTCGTCGGAGGGCACCACGTCCATGGTCTTGGTGATGAGGTAGTCGCGTCCCTCCGGCTGCTGCAGGATATCGGTCAGCAGGTCGCGCACGTGATAGACCCGAGCGAAGCGCCGCAGCACCGAGACGAATTGGCGATGCTCCCGCTGGGCGATCTCCAGATCGATGATGTCGTCGTAGAGGTAGTCCTCCCGGTTCCCCGGGGTGACGGCTTCCAGCTCGCGGCCGGGGGTATGTACCAGGACGCTCTGCAGCGGACCGATCTCAGAGGTGACGTGAACGGACATACAACAAACTATTCAGGGTCATAGACTACGGGGTAGTCTGCCGGGGCTCGGAAGACCTCTTGCTGGCAGCGCCGGCACCCCGCAGCACCTTGCCCGGTAGCGCGCCGGTCGCCTTGCCGTCGGCGATCACTGCCACGCCGTTCACCAGCACCCAGCGTATCCCCTCGCTCAGCTGATTCGGTTTCTCGAAGGTCGCGCGGTCCCGCACGCTGTCCGGGTCGAAGACGACGATGTCCGCCCACATCCCGCGCTTCAGCACTCCCCGGTCGCCTAGCCGCATCCGCTGCGCGGGCAGCGAAGTGAATTTGCGGATTGCGTCCTCCAGTGTCAGCCGCTTTTCCTCCCGGACATACTTGCGGAGGATTCGAGGAAAGGTGCCGTACGCCCGCGGATGGGGATGGTCCTGGCCCAGGATACCGTCGGGTGCGGTCCCCTGGGAGTCGTTGTTGATCGAAACCCAGGGCTGCTGGAGGGCAAGAAGAACATCGGGCTCATCCATACCGAATACCGCCACGCTGGTGAAGGCGCGGTCCTCGACCAGGAGATCGAACAGCGCGTCGATCGGGTCGGCCTTCTTTTGTCGAGCCACCTCGGCGAGCGTCTTCCCCTGCAGCGACAGCAAGGCCGGGTTCTGAACTGCGCCGATCAGGATCTTTGCCGGGTCCGAGATCTCTTGCCAGGCATTGTTCTCCCAGGACCCGGCGGTCTCCATGTCTTTCCGCATCCGGCGTCGTGCGGCCGGGTCCTGCAGTCGCTCGAGGAGCTTGGCCGTCCCCCCGTCGTGGGCCCAGGGAGGCACCATGGCCGAGAGAGAGTTGAACCAGGCGGTATACCCGTAGGTGTCCGCCGCGATGTCTACTCCGGATCGGCGCGCCGAATCGATCTTGGCGATTACTTGCGGCATACGGCCGAAGTTGCGCTTGCCCGCCACTTTGAGATGCCAGATCTCCACCGGCATCCTGGCCTCACGCCCGATAAGGATGGCCTCATCCAGGGCGGGCAGGATGTCGTCCGACTCCGAACGCATGTGGGTGGCATAGATGCCGCCATAGCGCGCGGCCTCGGTGGCGAGTGCAATCAGCTCCTCGGTCCGGGCATACGGCGCCGGTGGGTACTGCAACGAGGTGGACAGGCCCACCGCCCCGTCGCGCATGGCGTCCCGAACCAGCTGCCGCATCTGGTTCAGCTGCTCGGCCGTTGGCTGGCGATCGTCGTCGCCCAGAACCATCCGGCGCACCTGAGTGGCACCGACGTAGTCGCCGACGTTGATCCCGATGCCCTGCCGCTCCAGCCGGGCGAAGTACTGGCCCAGTGTCCGCCAGTCTGGGCTGATCTTCAGGTGGTCGTACCCTGTGCGGTCAGCTTCAATGATCCGGTCGTTCAGCGGCGCGGCACTCCCGCCTTCTCCGGTAAACTCCGTGGTGATCCCCTGGAAGATCTTCGACGGAAGCCGCGGGTTCACCAGAATGCTCAGGTCTGACTGGCCCAGCATGTCGATGAAACCGGGAGCAATCACCATGCGCCGTGCATCGATCGTCTGTCTGGCTCTGGCATCGAGCACCGGGCCGATCGCGGCAATCCTGCCGTCGCGGATGGCGACATCACCCGAGTACCAGGGGGAGCCGGTGCCGTCGATGATGCGGCCGTTGCGGATAATCAGGTCGTAGGTTGGCTGCTGAGCGGCGAGGGTGACGGGAATGCTAACGAATGCGAGCAGGTATTTGAAAATTCGCATGACAGTGTCTTAAACATGCAGAGTGGATTGTCATTCTGACACGTTCGCTGGATGATTGTTCGCTGCTATCCGACTCGTGACTAGCGACTAGGGACTATCGACTAGCCAGCGCGTAGCTCAGGGTTTCCAGCTCCAGCGCCAGGTTCACCGTCTTGACCACCACGTCGTCCGGCACTGCCAGTTGCACCGGCGCGAAATTGAGGATGGCCTTGACGTTGAGCGAGACCAGTCGGTCGGTGACGGCCTGAGCCACGTTCCCCGGCACCACCAACACCGCCATGTCCAGCGGACGGCGGGCCGATTCCTTTTCCAGGGACTCGATATCGAGCACGGTGAGGCCGTTCCACTGGCGTCCGATCTTGGCCGGATCGCTGTCGAAGATGGCCACGATGTCGAATCCGCGCTGCTTGAAACCTCGATACTGGACCAGCGCGCTGCCGATCTTCCCCGCGCCGATCATGCCTACCCGGTAGCGTCTCTTGAGACCCAGGATATCCCGCAGCCGGTCGGCCAGCTCGGGCACGGGGTAGCCCAGACCCCGCTTGCCGAACGACCCGAAGAACGAGAGATCCTTCCGGACCTGGGCCGAAGTCGTTCCGCCCCGGGACGCCAGTGCGCCCGAGCTCACAGTGCCGATTCCCTGCCCTTCGAACTCTTCCAGGAAGCGAAGGTACAACGACAGGCGACGGACGGTGGACTCGGCGACTTTGCGCATGAAACTTTATGTGAAATGTTTCACAAAGTTACCGTCGCGCCCACCCCCAGTCAACGAGGGTCTGGTGCAGCCGGGCAAACTGCTCCGGACTGAGGGTCTCCGGCCGCACCGTCTGGGGCAGCTCCACCTCGCGCAACAGAGCGCTCAGTTGCGAGGACTCCCAACCAGTCAGCTCCCGAAGCCCGCGCAGCAGCTGCTTGCGGCGAAATCCGAAGAGTCCCACGACCACCGCACGAAAGCTGCCCCGCAGAGGCCGGCTCACCAGCGGCTCATCCAGCGGCACGATCCTGAGCACCGCCGAGTCGACCTTGGGCCGCGGCTGGAAGGCACCGGCTGCGACTGTGAACAGACGCTCCGCCCGGGCAACCGCTTGTACTCCGACGCTGAGCGCTCCGTACTCGGAGGTGCCCGGGCGCGCGGTGATCCGATCGGCTACCTCCTTCTGAACCAGGAACACGATCCGATCCGGCTCGGGCGGGGTCAGCGCCTTCTCCAGAAGCGGCGAGGTGATGTTGTAGGGAATGTTTCCGGTGACCAGGAAGGGAGGGGTGGCGACGCTGTGCCAGTCCAGGGTGAGAGCGTCACCCTCGATCACCTTCACGTCAGGTAGTCGAGCTCGGAGCGGCTGGATGAGGTCGCGATCCTTCTCGACTACAATGATCCGACCCGCCCGCCTGGTCAGTGCCTCGGTAAGGCCACCCGGCCCGGGGCCAATCTCCAGAACTGTATCGTCCGGTCCGGCTTCGAGGGCATCGGCGATTCGGGCCAGAATTCCCGGATCGGTCAGGAAATGCTGCCCCAGGCGGCGCTTGGCCCGCGGCACTTCAGATCCGCATCACCAACAGCGTACGATCATCGAGCGGCTTGATGCCGAACGATTCGGCGTCGTCCAGCACCGCGCGCACGATTGCCTCGGCCGATTCCGCCCGATGGATGGAGATGCGGTCCAGCAGGCGCTGCTCGCCATACGGCTCACCGGCCTCATTGCGCGCGTCTACCAGGCCATCGGTCCAGAGCGCCAGCAGATCGGAGCCGGGCTGCCAGGAAACCTGGCGCCGCTGGATCGTCCCCATCGCAGCCAATCCCAGCGGTGGTGCGGTGGCCTCCAGCCGCTCGGGGGCTCCGCTCCGAGGCACCCGGAAGGCATGGGGGTGGCCTGCGTTGGAATACGAGAGTCGCTTGGACTGCGGATCGAGTACTCCATAGAACACGCTGAAGTGCATTTCGGTCCTGGCGAGCTCCGGGGACAGACTGTCGAGTAACGCCGTCAGGGTTTCGTCGGGGGTGGCCTCCGCAGCGGCATGGATCCCGGCTGCAGCCATCACCAGCGCCATTACCAGCGCCGCAGAAAAGCCGTGCGACGCCACATCACCCAGCATGACTCCGACCCTGCCCCGGCCTAACCGGGTAAAAGTGTAGAAGTCACCACCTACCGATTCGGCCGGAAGACAGCGCGCCGCCACTTCGGCATCGCCCTGCAGGACCGAGGGCGAGGGCAACAGCTTGAGCTGCAGGTCATGCGCCAGCTCGAGTTCTCGCTGCACTCGTTGCTGCTGGAGGTCCCGGTCCACCAGCCGGGCGTTCTCCACCGCGGCGCCGATCTGGTTGGCGACGGCACTCACCAGCTTGCGATCGTCCAGCGTGAACCGATCCCCTCCGATCCGATCGGTCAGGTTGATCACCCCGACGCAACGCACGCCGGTTCCCGGCGCCGCGTAGCAGATGGGAACACTGATGAAGGAATCACCCCGGTAGCCCCGCTCATCCCCGCACTCCGGCGCGATTGAGTCGGGGTTGGTCGGATCGAAGGTGATGATCCGCTGTTCGCGGAAGACTCGGGCGGAGACCGAGCAGTCGTCGTCCACCTCCACCGGAGCCAACCCGTCGGCTGCAAAGCCCCGGGCCGCCACGGTCCGCAGGGTATGGGTGGCCTCCTCGTATACCATGATGGATCCCCGGCGCGCGCCAACCACTGCGCTGACCTCCTGGACAATGATCTGCGCGGCTTCCTCGAGCCGGACCGTCCGGCCCAGGATTTCACTGATCGCGTAGAGCAGATCGATCTCTTCGTACCGGCCGGCCAGCTCCTCCGCCACGTGGGCGCGCTGGCGTTCGGACTCGAGCAAGGCGGCGACCACGGGAGCAATTCGCTGAGCAGTGGCGGCCAGTCCGCTGAGCTCTGTACCGCCGATTTCCAGCCACACGCCGGCCGCGCCTGGCACCGGCTGGAGCCATGCTGGGCCATCGACCGTTTCGACCAGGCCGGCCTGCTGTGGTACCGACCCGTCCTCGGCGCGCCACAGCCGCACCCGGCCACTGACGAGCGAGCCCAGCGCGCGCAGCACGTGATCGAGGCGCCCTAGGAGCGGCGCAGTATCATGCAGATGGAGTTTCCTTGCTGGTTGAACTGCACGGCGTCAACGAGCTTGCGAATCAGAAAGAGTCCCCGGCCTCTCGCTTCGTCCAGCTGTTCCGGCTGGATCGGCTCCGGAACCGCGGAAGGATCGAATCCGGGTCCCTCATCGGTGACGTACAGCGTGATGGCTTCTGGCCCCAGCTCGGCCCGGACCTCGACCCACTTATTACAGTCCTCGCAGTTGCCCCGGAGGATGGCATTGCTGAGCGCCTCGGAGAGAACCACCCGCAGCCGAAACCGGGTGGTGGCCGTGGCCGCGTGGCCGGCCAGGCAGTGGCGGGTGACCAACTCCACCGCTTCCTCGATACAGTTGACGTCGCTGGGAAGCCGCAGGGTGACCAGTGTGGCCGCCCCTCCGGCAGCCGACGCCGAGGTCCGGCGGACACAGAGGCGGAGCGGCGAAGTCATTGCCGCCTGCTAGAAGCTGGCCAGGGCCTGCTCGGGGGTTTCGGTGATGGCGAAGAGGGTATCCAGCTTGGTGAGCTCGAACAATGAGCGGAGATCGTCATTCAGGCCGGAGAGCCGGAGCTCGCCTCCCGCTTCACGAATCCTCTTGGACAGCGAGACCAGGGCGCCGAGACCGGAGGAGTCGATGTAGCCGGTGCGGGAGAAATCGACCAACAGCCGCCGCTCCCCCCGATCCAGCGCGGCCTGCACCAGATCCTTGAGCTCATGACGGTTGCCGATGATGAGCTGGCCGTCTACCTGCACCACGGTCACTCCTCCTGCGCCCTTCGTCTCACTGAACCCCATCGGACCTCTCCCTCAAATCGCGTTTCCGTTCCCTTGCAACGCCACCATCGCGGCGACTTCGACAATATCATCGGGGGTGGCACCCCGCGACAGGTCGGCCATGGGCCGGGCCAATCCCTGAAGAATAGGCCCGATGGCCACCGCCCCGCCGAGCCGCTGGACCAGTTTGTAGCCGATGTTACCGGCGTCCAGATCGGGAAAGACCAGGACGTTGGCCCGACCGGCGACCGGTGAGCCGGGTGCCTTCCGGTCGCCGACCTCCTGGCTGAGCGCAGCGTCGGCCTGCAACTCACCATCGGACGGAATATTGGGCGCCAGCTGGTGGAAGTGGGCCGCGGCTTCCTGCACCCGAGCTACCTGCGGCCCATCGGCGCTGCCCTTGCTGCTGTAGGAGAGAAATGCCACCCGGGGCGAATCGCCCACCAACCGGGAGCGGTCCCGGGCCGCGGCCAATGCAATTTCGGCCAGCTGGCCCGGCGTAGGCTCCGGCACCACCGCGCAGTCGGTAAAGGTCAGTACCGTGTTGCTGGGGAGCACCATGTAGAACGAGGAACTGACGAGGCTCACTCCGGGAGCGGTTCCGATGGCCCACAGCGCCGCCCGCACAACATCACCGGTAGGACAGGCTGCACCGGCGACGCAGCCGTCGGCTTCGCCCAGCGCCACCAGGGCAGCACCGAAGTTGACCGGATCGGCCGCGACATCCAACGCGTGCACACCGTCCCGGATCCGGTCCGGGCGGCGCTCGCGGAGGAGCTTGGCCACCCGCCCCAGCCGGGCATCCTGGGCCGGATTCAACCCGGCTCCGCCCAAGACGATTGGTTCCACGACCTGCCGGGCCCGGAGCCGCTCGACGGCGGCCTGCACTCGTGGGTCTTCACCTTCGCACAGCACTACTCGTGCTCTGCGCCCCGCCGCCCGCTCCAGAAGCTGGGACCGGAAACTCACGAGTGGAACCGCCGCTTCAGGGCCTTGGCCACGGCCGGATGCACCAGAGAAGTCACGTCTCCCCCAAAGCGAGCCACCTCCCGCACCAGACTGGAGCTGAGGTAGGTCAGGTCCACGGCGGGAACCAGAAAGACCGTTTCGAGCGAAGGGTGGAGTTGCCGGTTCATAAGCGCCATCTGGAACTCGTACTCGAAGTCACTGACGGCGCGCAGTCCTCGGACAATAGTCGTGGCCCCGACCCGCTTGGCGAAGTCTGCCAACAATCCCTCGAAGGACTGAAAGGAGACCCGCTGATCGTCGCCCACGGCGGCTCGCAGCATGTCCAGGCGCTCCTCCACCGAAAAGAGCGGCTGCTTCACGACGTTGACCGCCACCGCTACGATGAGTCGGTCTGCCAATGCCAGACTCCGGCGAACCAGATCCTCATGGCCCCTGGTCGGGGGGTCGAACGAGCCGGGGTACACGGCAATGCGGGTCATGGCGCGTGGCAGAAGGTTATGGCGGTGTCCCCATATCTACGGGTGTCATCGCCAGGCAGCTGGAGACTGGACGGGTGCTCGACCGAAAGAATGCGCCCGAAGGGGTGCCGGCGGAAGAGTCCGACCAGCCGCTCCGCGTAGTCGATGGAGTACGGTGGATCGGCAAACACGATGTCATACGCTCGCTCCGGCAGTTGCTCGGCGAACCGTATGGCATCACCACGGTGGACCGTCACCACGCCGTCCACTCCCAGGGCAGCGATGTTCTGTTCCAGTGCCTTCAATGATGGGGGGTTCAGCTCGACGAAGGTGGCCGAGCCGGCGCCCCGGGACAGGGCCTCGAGTCCCAGCGCGCCGCTGCCCGCGAACAGATCGAGCACTCCGGCGTCGTTCAGATCATCTCCCAGAATGCTCATCCAGGCTTCCCGCACCCGGTCGGCCGTCGGACGCACCCGGCTGTCCCGGGGTGGCACCAATCTCCTTCCCCCGAACCGACCCCCCACTATTCGCATGACCTTCGTGTCTTCGCTGTAGATCCTCTACTCAGGTAGGTGAGGCGTGAGGGCACACAGCCGCGCCTGGAGCGAGCTCAGACCGTTCCACTCGTCGCACTCGATCCGGAAAGCGGCGTCCACCAGGCCATCGCTCAACCAGGGGACTCGATCGGCCCACTGAAAGCCGATGGCCCACAGCCGGCAGTTCCCGTCGTCGAGCGCACCCTTGAGGTGCCCGTTTCCGACCACGCTGCGGCTGGTGAAGCGGATGCCTTTCACACCGAAGACCGGGCTGGGATTGCCCTGACCACAGGGCTCGAGATAGCGGCACAGCCGCTCCAGCTCCCGGGTGACCTCCGGAAGGCGGAGCTCCAGATCTACCCGCTGCTCCGGGCCGAGATCTTCGGGTCCGAGACGCTGGCGAGCCACGTCGCCGAAACGCTCGCGGAATTCGTCCAGTCTGCCGCGCATGATGGTGAGACCCGCGGCCATCTGGTGCCCGCCATAGCGCTCCAGGAGGTCGCCGCAGGACAGCAGTGCCGAGTGCAGATCGAATCGAGAGGTGCTGCGGCCGGAGCCTTTGCCGATCTCGCCATCGAAAGCGATGAGGAAGGTGGGGCGGCCGTATCGCTCCACCACCCGGGAAGCGACGATCCCGACCACTCCGGGGTGCCAGCCCTCGCCGGTCAGCACGAACCCGGCGTCCCGCTCCGGGTTCCCGGTCCGCTCCACCTGTTCCAGCGCCTCCTCCAGGATCCGCTGGTCCAGCGCCTGGCGCTCGACATTCATGTTTTCCAGCCGGAGCGCCAGCTCGGCGGCCTCCTGGGGGTCGTCGCACAGCAGCAGCTTGAGACCATCGGTGGCATCGCCCACTCGGCCAGCCGCGTTGAGCCGGGGACCCAGGATGAACCCGAGATGATGGGCGCGCACTTCCTTTCCGGCCAGGCCGGTGGCATCGAGCAAGGCGCGGAGGCCGGGCCAGCGACTCTCGTGCAGCAGCCGGATTCCGTGCTTTACCAGGATTCGGTTTTCACCCTGGAGCGGCACCACATCCGCGACCGTGGCAAGGGCCACCAGATCGAGCAGGTGGAGCGGCAGGTTGGCGGGCAACCCAAGCGCGGGCACCAGGGCCTGGGCCAGCTTGAAGGCGATACCGGTTCCGCAGAGATAGTTGGCGTCGGAGTGATCGCCCTCCTGTTGGGGATCCACCACCGCCAGCGCGGGCGGGAGCCTCTCACCTGGCAGGTGGTGATCCGTCACTATGACCCCGATGCCGGCGGATCTGGCGGCGAGTACGGTTTCGTA
>Ga0075421_100011736_pt1 | contig 10864 bp, 8 predicted proteins | sample SoiMetdeltSBSDD5_FD_75292 | JGI IMG/M metagenome (GOLD analysis project Ga0075421, IMG submission 75292) | Bulk soil microbial communities from a Populus tree surrounding site in Tennessee, USA - Soil MetaG P. deltoides SBSDD5 | ecosystem: Environmental > Terrestrial > Soil > Tree plantation...
CGGACCGTGCATCCTCGTGAGAGTGGTGCTCGCACCCTGGTCGAGCGCGACTCGGCGTGCGAGCATCGTTCCCGCGTCCACGACAACGGAGGGAAAGCGACGCGAATGGCGACTGCGAAGAATGGAGACGCGTCGGTGACCCATGAGAAAGGTTCGGTGGCGCGCGGCCGCGGAGCCGGTGTCCCGCTCACACATCTGTCGGTGGCGGAGCGGGTTGCGCGTGGGAAGGCGGCGCGGAATGAGGTGCCGCGAGCGGGTCATGCGGTGTTCGAGCCTGGTTCGGGTCGCGCTGATCCGGTCGAGTTGTTGGAGGGGCAGGCGCGGACGCGTGTGCCGGAGTTGGTGCCGATCCGGTATGGGCGGATGTTGGTGTCGCCGTTTACGTTTTATCGCGGGGCGGCGAGGATCATGGCCCATGACCTCGCGGCGACGCCGCGGTCGGGGCTGACGGTGCAGTGCTGCGGGGATGCGCATCTGTCGAATTTTGGGGTTTTCGCGTCGCCGGAGCGGCGGTTGGTGTTCGATGTCAACGATTTCGACGAGACGCTCCCCGGGCCGTGGGAGTGGGATGTCAAGCGGTTGGCGGTGAGCATGCTGATCGCGGCGCGCGACAACGGTTTTCGGGCCAAGGACCAGGACCGGGTCGTGCTCGACACGGTCGGCCGCTATCGCACCGCGATGGCCGAGTTCGCCGCGATGAGCAACCTCGACGTGTGGTATTCGCACCTGGATATCGAGAGCGTGCTTGCGGAGTTCGGCTCGCAGTTCAAGCCCAAGGTGGTCAAGCGAGCGCAGAAGGGGCTGGCGAAGGCGCGTACGAAGGACAGCATGACGGCGTTCTCGAAGCTGACCCACGTCGTCGACGGGAAGGCGCGGATCGTCGATGAGTCGCCGCTGATCGTGCCGATCGACCGGTTGGCGCAGGGCCGCAAGCGCGAGGAGATGTTCGAGGAGCTTCACGGGTTGCTGCGCGGCTACCGGGAGACGCTCGAGTTCGACCGCCGCGTGCTGCTCGAGCAGTTTGATTTGACCGATCTCGCGCGCAAGGTGGTCGGGGTCGGCAGCGTCGGTACGCGCGCGTGGATCGCGCTGTTGCTCGGCCGCGACGGCCAGGACCCGCTGTTCTTGCAGATGAAGGAGGCCGAGGCGTCGGTGCTGGAGGAGTTCCTCGGCCCGAGCGAGTTCTCCAACCACGGCGAACGGGTCGTCGTCGGCCAGCGGTTGATGCAGGCGACCAGCGACATCTTCCTCGGCTGGCTGCACGTCGACGCCGGGCTCGACGACGAGCCGCGCGACTTCTACGCCCGGCAGCTGAAGGACTGGAAGGGCTCGGCCGAGATCGAGCAGATGGTCCCCGAGGCCATGGCCACCTACGGCGACCTCTGCGGCTGGACGCTGGCCCGCGCGCACGCCCGCAGCGGCGACCGGATCGCGATCGCCGCCTACCTCGGCAACGGCACCAAGTTCGACCGGGCACTGGTCGACTTCTCCAAGGCCTACGCCGAACAGAACGAACGCGACTACCAGGCGCTGAACGACGCCGTCAACTCCGGCCGGATCGCCGCCGAGACCGGCCTCTGACGACCGGATTCCCCCACTCGTGGCAGAAACGTCGCTGCGATCTTCAGGCCCGAGTCGGGCGGCTCGGCTCGTTGGCGACGCGAGTCACCCGGTTAGGGTGATGCAGATGTGCGCGATGACTGGGACATTTCCCCCGACCTGGAAGCTGATAGGAGTGAGGATGAGCGAGAGCGACGTGCTGGGGCCGGTCGACTACCTGGTGGTCGAGTTTCCGGCAGAAAAGGCGAACTTCTCCGGAGAGATCGCAACGGAGTTGACCTCGCTGGTCGACCGCGGGCTGGTGCGGGTCTTGGACCTGGTGTTGCTGCGCAAGAACGAAGACGGGTCGGTCGAGGCGGAGGAGCTTGCCAACGTGGACGAGAGCGCGGTTGGCGAGCTGCGCAAGCTCGAGGGCGACCTTGCGCTGTTGCTGGCCGCCGAGGATGTCGAGGCGATCGGCGCGGCGCTCGAGCCGGGAAGCATCGCCGGTGTGCTGGTGTGGGAGAACACGTGGGCGGGGCCGTTCGGGGCTGCCGTGCGGCGCGCGGGTGGTCAGCTGGTGGCCAACGGCCGGATCCCCACCCAGGCGCTCCTGGCCGCAATCGAGGCCGAGAACGACGACGAGTAAGGAGCCGTAGATGCCACTCGGTAGAGGACGTGTGGGTAGGCCCGGGGTGCTCGGTGGGCGCCCGGTCGTGCGAGGCGCCGCAGTGGTCGGTACCGCGGCGGTGGTCAAGCACGGTCACGACCGGCGCGCGGATCGCCGCGACGATCGCCGCGACCGGCGCGACGACCGCGGACCGGGGATCTTCCGGTAGGGCCCCAGACGGCTGGGCCACGCGCGAGCTGGCACTCGCCGTGTCACTGGGCGTTCGCTCGGCGGTTGTTTGGCTTCTGCTGCAGATCCCATCGCGCCCCGGTGGACGCTGCGCTGCCTTTGTCGACCGGACGATGGTCGGGGGCTTGCTGACGGCAGGAACGTTGGCTTTGCCGTCGAACCCGGCGACATCATCTGGGGCATCGGGGCGATCAGCGACGCGAAGTTCTTCGTCGCAGGCCAGAAGTACATCATCGGCAGCCTGCACAGCTGGGGCTGGGTCACGCTGATCCTCGGCATCATCGAACTGATTGCGGGGCTCTCGCTGTTCTCGGGTGGAGGCTTCGGCCGCTGGGTCGGCATCTTTACCGCCAGCCTCGCCGCGATCAGCGCGCTGCTGTCGATCCCCGCTTACCCGTTCTGGTCGTTGTGCGTCTTTGCCCTGTCGCTCATCATCCTGTACGAGCTGGCCAAGGCGCCCGAGCGTCGCACGACGACCTAAGGTCCCCCAAGTCACACGTCATACGCATGAGGGCTCCGCAAACGCGGAGCCTTCGTCGTCTGCGGGCGTGCCGTCGCTCGGGCGGCACCGCGACAAGTCTTCGGCGTCGGGCCGTCGAAGATCGCCCCCAAAGGCGTTGCCCGCCTCCTTAGCGCAGCTCGTCGCCTCATCGGTCTCGGCCTGCGCCGGGTCGGCCTGCGCCTTTGCCTGTCGGTCCTCATCGTTGTCGGCCTGGTCGGCTTCGGCGTTCGCGTTGGACGATCGTTTGTGGGTGTCGTCATCCGGCCAGGCATCCGACGCGCAGGCTCAGCCGGTTACTGAAGTGCCATGGCGACGCGCAGTCGCTCCTCGGGAGTGATGTAGTGATCGGCGTCGGCCGCGTCGTCGCCGATGTCGATCTGCACCCAGTTGATCTTGCCGCCGAAGCGGCTGGTCTCGGCGGTGTAGTCGTCGCTGACGGTGGTGCCGCCGTCAGAACCCAGGTCGGCGGTTTCGTCGGCCGAGAAGATCATCGGCTGGGTGTGCTCCACTCGACCCTCGCCAACGCTCTGACCGTCGAGGTAGAGCGTCACGGTGCCGCCCTTGGCGAGGCCGCCGCCGTCGTAGGCGAACTCCATCCGCACCTGATGGTTCCCGGCCGGGACGGCAGCGTCGGCCTCGGCGTAGAAGCGGCGGAGTCCTAGAAGGTTGTAGCAGTACTTGGGCCGGCCCTGGTGGAGGTAGACGGCCCACCCTCCGAAGGCGCCGCCCTGCGCAACGATCACGCCACTCGCCCCGCCCTCGGGGATCACTAGGTCGGCGGTCACCGAGTACGACTTGTTCTTGATGTTGATCAGGGTGTTCTCGGTCAGGCGGCCGGCGCCCGAGAACAGGAGCTGGCTGTTGCCGTGGACCAGGACGGGGCGGCCGGCGATGTCGGAGTTGAAGCGCTCGATCCGCCGGTCGTCGAGCGGCAGCACGCCGTACTTGACCGCCTCGATGAGGAAGAGCCGCTTGAGCTCCTCCAGCTTCTCGGGATGCTCGGCCGCGAGGTCGTGCGCCTGGCTCCAGTCGTTCGTCGTGTCGTAGAGCTCCCAGACGTCCTCGTCGAGCGGTGGCAGCTCCCCGCCCATCACCCAGGGCGTGCTGTGGTTGGTGACCGCGGTCCAGCCCTTGTGGTAGATGCCGCGGTTGCAGAACATCTCGAAGTACTGCGTCTCCCGACCCTCGGGCGCAGCGGCGTCGTCGAAGCAGGAGCGCATGCTCACGCCCTCGATCGGTCGTTGCTGGATGCCGTGCACGAACGTCGGCTGCGGCAGCCCCGCCGCATCGAGCACGGTCGGCGCCACGTCGATCACGTGGTGGAACTGCGATCGCACCTCGCCGCGGGCCTGGAAGCCGTTCGGCCAGTGGACGATCGTGCCGTTGCGGGTGCCGCCCCAGTGCGACGCGACCTGCTTGGTCCACTGGTAGGGGGTGTCCATCGCGTGGGCCCAGCCGACCGCGTAGTGGTTGTAGGCCGCCGGCGTGCCGAAGTCGTCGATCCGGGCGGCCATGAAGTCGGCCGTCTCCAGGGCCGCGGCGCCGTTCATCATGATGAGCTCGTTGAAGGTGCCGTTGAGGGTGCCCTCCGCGCTCGCGCCGTTGTCGCCGACGATGTAGTAGACGAGTGTGTCGTCGAGGAGGTCGAGGTCGTCGATCGCGTCGACGAGCCGGCCGACGTGGTGGTCGGTGTGCTCGAGGAAGCCCGCATAGACCTCCATCTGGCGGGCGAGGACGGGCTTGAGCTCATCGGCCACGTCGTCCCAGGCCGGGATCTCCTCGTGGCGAGCGCTCAGCTCGGCCTCGGGCGGCACGACGCCGAGTTCCTTCTGGCGGGCGAGGATCCGCTCGCGCAGCGCGTCCCAGCCCTCGTCGAAGTGGCCCTTGTAGCGGTCGATGAACTCCTTCGGGACGTGGTGGGGTGCGTGCGTCGCACCCGGCGCGTAATACATGAAGAACGGCTTGTCGGGCATCAGCGCCTTCTGCTGGCGCATCCACGAGATCGCCTTGTCCGTCATGTCCTCGGTGAAGTGGTAGCCCTCCTCGGGCGTCGTGGGCGGCTCGATCGCCGTCGTGCCGTCGTAGAGCGCCGGGAAGTACTGGTTCGTCTCGCCGCCGATGAACCCGTAGAAGTGCTCGAACCCAGAGCCGGTCGGCCAGCGGTCGAACGGCCCCATCGGGCTGGTCTCCCACACCGGAACCTCATGGCACTTGCCGAACTGGCCCGTCGAGTAGCCGTTGAGCTTGAGCGTCTCGGCCAGTGGGGTGCAGTCGTCGGGTCGCATCGAGCTGTAGCCGGGCGCAGAGGTGGCCACCTCCGGGATGGCCCCCATTCCGGCCGAGTGATGGTTGCGCCCCGTCAACAGCGCTTGGCGGCTGGGGGCGCACAGCGCGGTCGTGTGGAAGCGGTTGAACTTCAGCCCGCCCGCCGCGAGCCGTTCGGCGACGGGGGTGTTGCACGGGCCGCCGAACGCGCTGGACGCCGCGAAGCCCACGTCATCGAGCAGGACGATGAGCACGTTCGGCGCGCCCTCCGGAGGCCGACGCGGCTCGATGGGCGGAAACCTGGTGTCGGGATCCTTGGCGTCGTAGGTCGTCAGACCGACGGGGCGCCGCTCGGGGATCGGCAGGTTCGAGCGCGCGTGGACGTCATCGGACATGAAGGGGCTCTCCTGGCTCGGTTGTCCGCATCGTCCCAGCGGGCCCAAAGGCCGACAATGAGGAGCGCACGTGGGTTTCAGGGATGCGCACACCCCTGACATCGCTCCAGAGCCGAGGTAGCCTCGGCGGGTGACGCAAGAAGCGTGCTGTAGCCCTTCGCGCGGACGTGAGGCGACGCGCTCGGCGCCCGCGCCGCCTTCACCGGTCCGGCGGGCACGGCCGGCAACGGAGGGAATGGTCGCGCTGGCAGGAGGCCGGTGCACGCTCGGCAGCGACGACGCGCTCGCATACCCCGAGGACGGCGAGGGCACGCGCGAGGTCGAGCTCTCCGCGTTTCGGATCGACGCCCGCGCGGTCGTCAACGACCGCTTCGCGGAGTTCATCGCGGCCACGTCGTATGTGACCGAGGCCGAGCGGTTCGGCTGGTCCTTCGTCTTCGGCGGCCTTCTGCCCGACGACTTCCCGCCGACGCGCGGCGTCGCCGCTGCTCCCTGGTGGCGCCAGGTCGAGGGCGCCGACTGGCGCCATCCGGAAGGACCGCAGTCCGACCTCGACGGCCGCGCCGACCACCCCGTCGTCCATACGAGCTGGAACGACGCCGCCGCGTTCTGCGCGTGGGCCGGCGTGCGCCTGCCGACAGAGGCGGAGTGGGAGTGTGGCGCCCGGGGCGGGCTCGTGGGCAAGGCCTTCCCCTGGGGCGACGAGCTCGAGCCCGGCGCCGAGCATCGCATGAATGTCTGGCAGGGCGAATTTCCACGCCACAACACCTGCGCGGACGGCTACCTCGGCACCTCACCGGTGGACGCCTTCGCGCCGAACGGCTACGGCCTGTACGACGTCACCGGCAACGTGTGGGAGTGGACCGCCGACTGGTTCGACGTGGCGTTCCGACAACGCGACCGCGGCCGCGATCCCCAAGGACCGCCCGCCGGCACGAGTCGCGTGCAGAAGGGCGGTTCCTACCTCTGCCACGCTTCCTACTGTCGTCGCTACCGGGTTGCCGCACGACAGGGCAACAGCCCGGATTCGTCGACCGGGAACGTGGGCTTTCGCTGTGCCGCCGACGCGAGCTGAGGCTGCCTAGCTTCGAGCGCGGATCTCGCCGCTGATGCGGGTTCCGCGTCCGGGTCGCGCATCGATCTGGAGGGTCCCACCGACGGCCGCCATGCGATCCACCAGGTTGGTGAGGCCCGCTCCGCGCTCGATGGCGTCGGGATCGAAGCCCGTACCGTCGTCCTCGACGCCGAAGCTGACGTGGTCGGCCGTCTCAGCGAGGCGGATCGTGGCGGAGGCCCCTGGGCCTGCATGCTTGGCAGCGTTCTGGAGGCACTCGAGGCAGCAGAAGTACACGGTCGTCTCGACTGCCTGCGAGTGGCGGCTGCGCCAGGCACCACTCATGGTCACGGGTATCGCCGAGCGACGGCCGACGTCCGCGAGCGCCGCGCCGACCCCCTCGGACAGCAGGTGGGGATAGACGCCACGCGCGACGGTGCGCAACTCGTCGATGGCGTCGTCGACCTCGACGCCCAGGCGCTCGAGCATCGCCCGCTCGTCGGATCGCTCGAGCTGCTCGCCCGCGAGCGTGAGGTGGATCCGGAGCGCGACCAGGCGCTGCTGCGCGCTGTCATGCAGATCGCGTTCGATGCGCTGCCGCTCGGCGTCGCCAGCCTCCAAGATACGCGCGCGCGAGGCGCGCAGCTCGCCTTCGAGGGCGCCATTCTCCACCGCGAGGAGCGTCGCGGACGCGGCCGCGCGCACTAACTCGGGATCCTCGGCCAGCGTCTCGTCGACCACCATCGCCGCCACCGGTTGATCGTCGCGGTTGACCGGCACCCACACTGCTCGCGCCGCGCGCGGCGGTCGCAGCAGCTCATCGCCTTCGGCTTCGGCGAAGCCTCCCGTCGCCGGATCGTGGTAGCCCAGGCGGAGCGAGGCGTCGTCCAAGACGGCGGCGATCTTGTCGCGCCACTGCTCGGGTGACGGTCGCGCTGCCAGCGACTCGAGCAGCGTCCGCTGCGCCCTGGCCGCAAAACGATCCGCTTGGAGCAGCACGATGAGGAATCCCACCGGCACCAGCGCGCGCGTAGCCGCGACGGCCCAGGCCAGTGCGTCGACCGTCGCTGAATCCAGCGTGAGGATCCAGGCGGCGAACGAGTAGACGAAGTACACCGGCAGCAGCAGCAGGGACGTGATCGCTACCGCCGCGAGCGACCGGCGCTGAGGCCTAGAGGCCCTCCATAGGCGCGACAGGTAGACGATCAACGTCGCCAATGTGATCGCCAGAAGGGCGTACGTCTCCGCCTTGCCGGCTACGTCGACCAGAGAGGGAGCCGAGCCGATCTGGAGCGCGTTCGCGGGGCACGTGGGCGCGCAGCGGGTCAAGGGACCGGCACCGGCGATCGCGGGCGAGAACAGCACCCACGGAAGGAAGAACCCCGCGACCACGACCCCCAGAGCACCCATGAGCCAGCGTGCGGCGGGAGGGTCGAGCCGGCCCATGGGGAAGGCGAGAAACAGGTAGAACGTGAGCAGGAAGACCGGCGCCTCGGCCAGGACCCCGATGTCGAAGGCAAGCGGCCAGTCCGAGCCCTGCCACGAGATCAGCCATGCGAGGATCCCGAACGTCACGAGCAGCGGACCGAATCTGCTGGCCGGACGGCGGACCCACCAGCACAGGCCGATCGTCATCGATCCCGCGACCAGCCATCCCCAATACGCCGCGGCGGCCGCCGGCCGCGCGAGATGGTCGCTCGTCAGCGCGAGCCAGATGGTCGAGGCGACCATCGGCACCACCGCTGCCGCGACCCACAGCTGCGCCGTCGTCGCCGACCGCCGCGCGCCGGCGAGAGGCCCGGCCTCGACCCCGTCGTGGACGCTCCGGCGAAGCGGCGCCGCGCTTGGATCAAGGGAAAGCCTCATAGATACAGCTCGAAACCTAGTCGACGAGGCGGGCATGGTCGGGACCCGCAAATGCCAACGCTTGGCCGAACACGTCACCGCGGCCGGCGGCAAGCTCATCGGCATCGGCGACTCGCGCCAGCTCTCGGAGATCGAGGCCGGCGGCGCCTTTCGCGCCATCAGCGAACGCCTCGGCGCTGTGCACCTGCCCGGCAACCGCCGCCAGCTCGACCCCGAAGAAATCCGCGCGCTCGCCCGGTTGCGCGAGGGCGACGCCGACGCCTACGTGCTCTTCGAACACCAACGCGGCCGCATCACCGTCGCCGACGATCCCAGCGGCGCCATGCGCGCCCAACCCCCCGACTGGTGGCAGGCCGCAGAGCGCCATCCGGAGCACGAGTCGGTGCTGGTCGCGCTTCATCGCAGCAACGTCGCCGAGCTCAACGCCAACGCTCACGCGCTCATCCGCGACGCGCGGCGACTCGGCGACGCCGAGATCACCGTCGACGATCGCAGCTTCGCGGCCGGCGACCGCGTCGTTCTCCTCCGCAACAACGCGACCCTCGACGTCGACAACGGCGACCGAGGCCTGATCCTCAACCTCGACCCCGACCGCCGCGCGATCACCGTCGCGCTCGACGCTCGCCGCGAAGTCCGCACACCGGACTGGTATCTCGACGCCGGGTGGGTCGACCACGGCTACGCCCTGACCGCCCACAAGCTCCAGATCCCCACCGTGGACCGCACCTTCGCCCTGGCCAGCGATCGCCTCTACCAAGAGGCTGGCTACTCGATCGCCACCCCCGCCCGCCACAAGACCCACTTCTACCTCGCGTATGGAAGCGACCTCGCCGACCACGAACGAGCGCACGGCCCACTCCAGCCTCCCGAGGACGCCATCGCCCGCTTTGCCCGCCAGCCCAGCGCCAGCCGCGCGCAAACCCTCGTCTCCGACGAACCGGCCCACGCGCGCCCCCGCGCACTGTCCACGACGGACTCCGAGACGAACTTGACCGTGTCATGCAGGCACTCAGCGACTTCCCCGCCCGCCAAGCACGCATTGACTGGCCGGCCGGCCGGCGGGACCGCGGCGTGTTGTGGGTCAACTGGGTCCTCAGCGAGGGCGAGCTCGCCGACGCGAAGACCGAAGGATCGCATCCGCCCGCGCCGCTTCTGCCCCGCACGGCGGCGGTGCTGCGATGGTGGCGAGAGACGGCTGTCGAGGCCGGGCTTCTGGCTGGACCGGACGACTTCATCTCCCCGGCGCCGCAGCCGACGGCCACCTCACCCGCCATCAACAACACCAGTGGCCGGCACGATGCTTCAAACCCGCCGCGCTGGCCGCATCACAAAGCGAGCAGCACGCCTACCTCGCGGCGGCGACGCCCTACTCGTGCCGGCGAGGCCACATCAGCTCCCGTCTCGCCGCCGGCGACGACATCGCACGCGTCGCCGAGGACTGCGGCACATCCACCGAAATGATCCATCGCCATTACCTGCAGGCGCTCGAGCGGGGACGGAGCGGATCACGCCGGCTGGACGCGTTCGCCAAACAACTCGACGATGCTCGCAAGGAGGCGGAGTGCGACCTACGGTCGCACTCCAATGGTCCCCGGGCTGACGCGCTGCTGACGAGACTGTCCTTCCTTGGGCTTGGCCTCTAGTCGTTTACCTGCAAAGTGGCGTGTCCAACGCGATCTTGACCCGTTCACTCGTAAAGTGGGGGTCGCGGGTTTGAGTCCCGCTCCCGGCTCCTACGAAGTTCGCGATCGCAATGAAGAGCGAGCTGGTGCCCGTCTGGCGCAGTCGTTCGATCCGGAACGGATAGCGCTGTGGGCGGGCCCGGCGTTTGTGTTAGACCGAGCCGGGCGCTCTCCCAAACAGCAGCCGGCAGCGCACGGCCGCCGGCGCCGCCCCGTCGAGCGGGGCCGGCGCCGGCGGCGCGCGGGGCGGCGTTCTAGTGGGCCGCGTGTGAGACGCCAGCGCGCGCCGAGCGGCGGCGGGTGACCAGCATCGTGCCGCCGGCGGCGATGGCGATGACGGCGAGCGTTCCGCCCGCCCCAATCCCGGCGTCGCCCCAGTCGAATCCGCTCGAGGTCGGTGCCGTCGGAGAGGCCACCTCGATGATGGTCGGCGTCCGGTACGACCGAAGGCTCGGATTGACGGCGGCGTCTTGGGCGTCCGCCGACCGCAGGTCGGTCGACTCGATCGGATTATGCGTCACCGGGCGCGCGTCTTGCGCATCCGGTGAGGCGAGGTCCTGCAGTGCCGAGGCCGTCGGCACGGCGAAGGCGAACGCGCCCATCACCGCGGCGATGGCCAGCGGCTTGACAATGACATGGCGGCTCATGGCCGCTCCTTCCCTCAGAGACCGCCTCGTGCGGCCTTGCATCGGGCACTGTCGC
>Ga0075421_100011738_pt1 | contig 10862 bp, 8 predicted proteins | sample SoiMetdeltSBSDD5_FD_75292 | JGI IMG/M metagenome (GOLD analysis project Ga0075421, IMG submission 75292) | Bulk soil microbial communities from a Populus tree surrounding site in Tennessee, USA - Soil MetaG P. deltoides SBSDD5 | ecosystem: Environmental > Terrestrial > Soil > Tree plantation...
ACGTTCCCGTACGGGCTCATCTCGCCCGCGCAGCGGTTCGCGATGCGGGTGATGCGCTTCCTGCACGAGCACGGCATCCGCGCCGACGCCCAGCGCGCGATCGCGCTCGCCTCCTATCACCATGCCCAGCAGAACCCGCGCGCGGTGATGTACGGGCGGCCGCTCACCGCGGATGCCTACGACGCCTCGCGCTTCATCGTCGAGCCCTTCCGGCTCTTCGACTGCTGCCTGGAGAACGACGGCGCCGCCGCCCTCGTGCTCGTCTCCGCCGAGCGCGCGCGCGACCTGCGCCGTCCGCCCGCATACGTGCTCGGCGTGGCCCAGGGGTCGGAGTACCGCAACGCCGCGCGCGGCCACAACGCGCCGACCTACGCCACCGCCAGTTTCACCACGGTGGCGCCGCGGCTCTACGCGATGGCGGGGATGGGACCCAAAGACGTCGCCGTCGTGCAGAGCTACGAGAACTTCACGGGCGGCGTGCTGATGAGCCTCGTCGAGCACGGGTTCTTTGCTGCCGAAGAGGCCAACGAGTTCCTCACCCTCGATAACCTCATCGCCCCCGGCGGCCGGCTGCCGTTGAACACGAGCGGCGGCAATCTCGCCGAGTGCTACATGCACGGGCTCGAGCTGCAGATCGAGGCCGTGCGCCAGGTCCGCGGGGAGTCGCCGAACCAGGTGCCGGGGGCGCGCGTGGCGATGGTGATCTCGGGCCCGATGGTCACGCCGGTGTCGAGTATGATTCTCGGCACCGCGGACGTGCTGTGAGCGCGCCGGCGTACTTGCCGGTCGGACTTCCACGGCCGGTGCCGGAGCCGGATGGCCTGGACGCGCCGTACTGGGAAGGGGCGCGCGCGGGCGAGCTGCGCGTGCAGCGGTGTCGCCGGTGTCGCACGTGGCAGTGGGGGCCGGAGTGGATCTGTCACCGCTGTCTTGCCTTCGATCTGGAATGGACGGCGGTGGCGCCGCGCGGGGTGATCTATAGCTGGGAGCGCGCGTGGCATCCCGTGCACCCGGCCCTGCGCGGTCACGGGCCGTACGTGGTGGTGCTCGTCGAGCTGCCGCACGCGGGCGGTGTGCGTATGATCGGTAATCTCCTCGGTGATCCGACGGCCGAGGTCCGGATCGGTACCCCGGTGGAGGCGGTGTTCGAGCCGCACGAGGATGCGGCGCCGCCGTTCACGCTGGTGCAGTGGAGGAGGAGCTCATGAGCGCAACCGAGGTCGCGGTCAACGAACCCAATCTCTGGCGCCTGGCGACGCCGGGCCACGCCGACTGGCCGCGCAGCGCACGCCCGGGCGATCCCCGGAAGTACTTCATCGTCTCCGCGGACGCGCACGCCAACGAGCCCGCCGACCTCTGGGCGACGCGCATCGACGAGCAGTACCGGGCGCGGGTGCCGCGCGTGATCACCGACGAGCACGGGGTCAAGTGGCGCATCTCGGAGGGCCATCGTCCGGATCGGCTGCGCACGGACGAGCTCGAGGGCGAGGACCGGGTGCGCCAGCAGGCGGGCGCCGATCCCGAGGAGCGCCTGCGCGACATGGCGCGCGACGGCATCGACGCCGAGGTGATCTTTCCGAACAAGGGCCTCGCCATGTGGGCCACGCCCGATCCGCAGTTCGCGATGGCCCAGTGCCGTGTCTACAACGACTGGGCGTGGGAGACGTTCGGCGCGTACAACGATCGCATGTCGCCGGCGGCCGCCATCGCGACCGGGGACCTCGAAGGCTCCTTGGCGGAGGTGCAGCGGGCGGCGAAGCTCGGGTTCCGCGCCCTCACGCTGCCGTGCAAGCCCATCTGGGGTGGTCACGACGTCGATCACCCGAACTACAACTTGCCGATGTTCGATCCGCTCTGGGCCGCCATCCAGGATGCGGGGTTGCCCATCACGTTCCACGTCTCCACCGGCCGTGATCCGCGCGCGGCGCGCGGCAACGGCGGCGCCGTGGTGAACTACGTGTCGCACGCGCTCGCCCCGAGCATCGAGCCGGTGGCGAACCTGTGCGCGTCGGGCGTGCTCACGCGCTTCCCGCGCCTGCGCTTCGCGACGATCGAGGCCGGCATCGGCTGGGTGGCGTGGCTGCTCGACGCCATGGACGAGGCGTACCGCAAGCACCACTTCTGGGTACGGCCGAAGCTCGCCATGCTGCCGAGCGAGTATTTCCGGGCCCACGGCTTCGCGTCGTTCCAGGAAGATCCGGTGGGGCTGGCGCTGGCGGAATCGAGAAACCTGGTCGATTGCTTCATGTGGGGCAACGACTATCCGCACCACGAAGGGACGTGGCCGCACTCGGCGGAGGCGATCGAGCGCACCATGGGCGATCTCTCCGACGCGTCGCGCGCCAAGATCCTCGGCCTCAATGCGGCGCGCCTCTTCGGCTTCGACGTCCCGGCGGGCCGCTCGTGATCACCAAGTTCGCGACCGTCTATCCCGGCCACATCGATCTCCCCGACATGGGCCAGACGGCGACACCCGCGAACGAGCGGCGCTACTCCAACGAGCAGCTCGCCACCGTGTTCGAGAAGACGGACGCGGTGGCCAAGGCCATGGACGCCCTCGGCTATCACGCGATCTGGCTCGCCGAGCACCACTTCCAGCACGAGGGCTACGAGTGCCTGCCGAACATCCTGATGTCGGCCGTGCATCTCGCCCACGTGACGCCGCGTATCCGCATCGGCTGCGGCTTCAACATCACGCCCATGTGGCATCCGCTGCGTCTCGCCGAGGACTTCGCCACCGCCGACATCCTCACCGGCGGCCGCGTGATCTTCGGCGTCGGCCGCGGCTACCACACGCGCGAGGTGGAAACCTTCGGCGCGCCCATGCTGGATGCGGAAGCGAACCGCGAGCTGTTCGAGGAGCAGGTCGAGATCATTCTCAAATCCTTCAACCAGGAATCGTTCTCGCACCACGGCAAGCACTACACGCTGCCGCCCGCAGTCCCGTACCGCGGCTACGAGCTGCGCGAGCTGACGCTGGTGCCGCGGCCACTCCACCGTCCCGTGGAGTGCTGGCAGCCGATCGTGAGCGCGAGCGCGCGCGGCCTCGACTTCATGGTGCGCCACGGGATCAAGGGCATCATCGGCGGCGGCGCCGCCACCATGGCGGAAGGACCGATCCACGGCTATCGCGAGGCCGGCGCTCGCGCCGGTCGCACGCTCGCGCTCGGCGAGAACCTCTGCCTCGGGATCTTCTTCCACATCGCGGAGACGCGCGAGAAGGCCATCCGCGAGATCACGCCATTTTACGAAGAGCACGTGAAGATGTTCGCGCCGCTCGGTTTCGTGCCGGGCATCACACCCGCCCAGGTGGAGGCGACGGCGCGCCGCGGGGGCTGGGGCGCGGCCGGCGTCCCCACCGTCGAGCACTACATGAAGACGGGCGCGTGGTTCGCGGGACCGCCGGAAGAGCTGGTGGGATATCTGAGCGATCTGCAGTCGCGGTTCCCGGGACTCGAGTACGTCAACATGAGCATCAGCATGGGCACCCCGAAGGCGATCATGCTGGAGCAGCTTGCCTGGTTCGGCAAGGAAGTCATGCCGAAGTTCACGAAGGGCGAGCGTTCACGGTGAGCGACGACGTCTGCTTCCTGAGCGCGACGGAGCTGGTCGCGCGCATCCGGCGCCGTGACGTCTCCGTCACCGAGGTCGTCCAGGCTCATCTCGCGCAGATCGACCGCGTCAACCCGGCCGTCAATGCCATCGTCACGCTCACCGCCGCGCGTGCGCTCGACGATGCGCGCGCCAAGGACGCGGCCCTCGCGCGCGGCGCCGTGCCGGGCCCGCTCTTCGGGCTTCCCATCGCGTTCAAGGACATCGTTCCCACCCTCGGCGTTCGCACCACCTACGGGTCCCCGATCTATCGCGATCACGTTCCCGCCGAGGACGGCCTCATCGTCGAGCGCCTGCGCGCGGCGGGCGCGGTCATGATCGGCAAGACGAACACGCCGGAGTTCGCGACCGGCTCGCAGACGTTCAACGAGGTGTTCGGCCGCACGCTCAATCCGTACGATCGCAGCAAGACGTGCGGCGGCTCCAGCGGCGGCGCCGCCGTCGCGCTCGCCTGCGGCATGGTGCCCATCGCGGACGGCAGCGATCTCGGCGGCTCCCTCCGCAATCCCGCAAGCTTCTGTAACGTGATCGGTTTGCGGCCGGCGCCGGGCCGCGTGCCGTCGTGGCCGAGCGCAGCGCCGTGGTTTCCGTTCAGCGTGCAGGGACCGATGGCGCGGGCGGTGGGGGACGCGGCGCTGCTGCTGAGCGCGATGGCCGGTCCCGATCCGCGCTCGCCGATCGCCATCGCGGAGCCCGGCGACCGTTTTCGCGCGCCGCTCGGGCGCGATTTCCGCGGCGTGCGCGTGGCCTGGAGCCGTGATCTCGGTGGCTTGCCGATCGATCGGCGGGTGACCGCGGTGCTCGACGCCCAGCGAAAGACGTTCGAGGCGCTCGGCTGCGTGGTCGAGGACGGACAGCCGGATTTCGGCGAGGCACGCACGATCTTCCAGGTGTGGCGGGCCTGGTACTACGGCCTCAAGTACGGCCCGTTGCTGGCCGAGCATCGTCACCAGATGAAGGACACGGTGATCTGGAACATCGAGGAGGGCTTCAAGCTCAGCGGGCGCGATCTCATGGATGCGGAGACGGAGCGCACCCGCCTCTATCATCGCGTCCGCGAGTTCATGCAGACGCATGAGTTCTTGCTGTTGCCGGTCACCCAGGTGCCGCCGTTCGAGGTGACACAGCCGTATGTCAGCGAGATCGACGGCGTGAAGCTGGCCACCTACATCGACTGGATGCGCGCGTGCTCCGACATCACGGTGACAGGATTGCCGGCGATCTCCGTTCCCTGTGGCTTCACCGCGGACGGGTTGCCGGTGGGGATCCAGATCGTCGGGCGTCATCAGGACGAGTGGGGCGTCCTCCAGCTCGCGCACGCATTCGAAGAGGCGACGGGGTTCGGGCGACGGCGCCCGCCCGTGGTCGCGTGACGCTGCCGGGGAGAATGTCATGACAGCGGATCAGAAAGAGAAGGCCGCCCGTTTCCGCGCGCTCCACCAGGGGCGCGGTGCGTTCGTGATTCCCAATCCGTGGGATGCCGGTTCCGCGCGCATCCTCGCCGGGCTCGGGTTCCAGGCGCTGGCCACCTCGAGCGGCGCCTCCGCCGGCATCCTGGGCCGGCGCGACGGCAAGGTCACGCGCGACGACATGCTGGCGCAGGCGCGCGCGATCGTGGGCGCGACCGATCTTCCCGTCTCCGCGGATATGGAAAAGGGATTCGGCGACGCGCCGTCGGTGGTGGCGGAAACCATACGGCTGGCCGCAGAGGCGGGGCTGGTGGGCGGCTCCATCGAGGACGCCACCGGTGAGAAGGACAAGCCGCTCTACGACTTCTCCCACGCCACCGAGCGCGTGGCGGCGGCGGCGGAGGCGGCGCGCGCGCTGCCGTTCGTGCTGACCGCGCGCGCGGAGAACTTTCTTCGCGGCAACCCGGACCTCGACGACACGATCAAGCGACTGCAGGCCTTCGAGAAGGCGGGCGCCGAGGTCCTCTTCGCTCCCGGGCTCCCCGATCTCGCCGCCGTGCGCGCGGTGTGCAGCGCGCTGTCGAAGCCGGTCAACTTCATGGTCGGGATCAGGGGAAAGTCGTTCACGGTGGCCGAGCTCGAGGCGGCCGGCGTCAAGCGCATCAGCCTCGCCAGCTCCCTCTATCGGGCGGCGATGACGGGACTCCTCAACGCCGCCCGCGAGGTGAAGGACAAGGGCACGTTCGGCTATCTCGAACAGTCGCTCAGCACGCCGGACCTCAACGCATACATGCAGGGCTGAAGAGCGGAGATCATCATGCGAGTCCTGGTGACGGGAGCGGGCAGCGGAATCGGACGCGCGACGTGCCTGCGCCTGGCGCGCGATGCCGCGGAGCGCGGGACGACCGCGAAGGTGGCCGCCGTCGATCTTCCTGGCGTGGCCGGGCTCGACGCGGTCGTCGGTGAGCTCGGCAAGCTCGGTGCGGAGGCGGTGGCGTTGCGTGGTGACATGAGCACCGCCGATGCGCCCGGTCGCGCGGTGGCGGAGGCGGTCAAGCGGTTCGGCGGTCTCGACGGGCTCGTCAGCAACGCCGGCATCAACCGGCCGGGAACGCTGCTCGAGTACTCGGTCGAGGATTGGGACCGGATGTTCGCGGTGAACACGCGGGCCACCTGGCTGCTCGCGAAAGCGGCCCACCCCGCCCTCAAGGCGGCCGGCGGCGCAATCGTGGCCATCGGGTCGATGTCCGGATCGAACGCGCACGCCAACCTCGGCGCGTACGGACCGAGCAAGGCGGCCGTGATCATGCTCGTACGCGTGCTCGCCCAGGAGTTCGGGCGCGACGGGATCCGCGTCAATTCCGTGTCTCCGGGCATGGTGCGGACAGGGATGACCGAGCGCGTGTACCAGAATCCCGAGCTCGTCTCCGCGCGCGAGGCCCTGGTGCCGCTGGGACGCGTCGCGACGCCCGAAGACATCGCGGACGTCGTGGCGTTCCTGCTCGGCCCCGACGCGCGCTACGTCAACGGCCACGACCTCGTGGTCGATGCCGGGATCAGCGGCAATCTGCTCGGCCGGTTGCCGGGGATCGGTCAGATCACACGAAGCTGACCCACGGGACCCCGGGGTCGACTGGCCAAAGACGTACCAATGCGTGTTGGATATCCATACCTGCCAAGGCGTCAAAACATACACATCGGGTGTGCGACCTGGCGGAACCGGCATGTGCGACGACTACTGGAAAGCGCACGACGCACTGAGGAATCGTGAGATCTGTTGCGAGCAAGGGACGTCCGGGGCTCGATGATGCTGCCGCGGCGCGTCTAGCATCGGTCAGGGCGCAGGCGTAGCCTCGGGGGCTCGCGGGCAGGGGTACCCCAGGAGGCCAACGCATGGGCGGCGACGTCAAGCGGATGTACATCGACGGCGAGTGGACGCTGGCCGAAGACGGCGCGGCATTCGACGTCCGGAACCCGGCCGATCAGACCGTCGTGACATCGGTGGCGAACGGCGCCACACCGGAGATCAATCGTGCCGTCGTCGCCGCGCATCGCGCGTTGGGCGAGTGGTCGTCGCGGCCGGCGAAGGAGCGCGGGCGCGTGTTGCTCGCCATCCAGGCGCTGATGGAGCAGCGCCGCGACGAGCTCGCCCGCCTCGTCACGCTGGAGAACGGCAAGCCCTTCGAGGAGGCCAAGAAGGAGGTCCAGTTCGCGCTCGGCTACTTCGGCTGGTTCGCCGAAGAGGCGCGCCGCGTGGCCGGCGAGTGGGTGTCGTCTCCGCAGCCGCAGAAGCGTTACTGGGTGCTACGCCAGGCGATCGGACCCGTCGCCGCCGTCACCCCGTGGAACTTCCCGGCCACGATGGTGACGCGCAAGATCGCGCCCGCCCTCGCCGCCGGCTGCACGGTCGTCCTCAAGCCCGCCTCCGCCACGCCGCTCACCGCGCTCGCCATCGCCAAGATCGCCGAGGACGCCGGCTTGCCGCCCGGCGTGCTCAACGTGCTGACGACGAACCGCTCGCGGCTGGTCGGCGACGAGCTGCTCACGCACCCCCTGATTCGCAAGATCGGCTTCACGGGCTCCACCGAGGTGGGCAAGGGCATCATGGAAAACGCTGCCCGCCGGGTCACGCGCCTGTCCTTCGAGCTCGGCGGCAACGCGCCGTTCATCGTCTTCGACGACGCCGACCTCGGGGCGGCCGTGGAGGGCGCGGTGGCCATGAAGTTCCTGCGCGTGGGCGGGCAGTCGTGCATCTGTGCGAACCGCATCTACGTGCAGCGCGCGGTCGCGGACCAGTTCATCCCGGCGTTCATCGAGGGCGTGAAGCGGCTCAAGATCGGCCCCGGGTTCGAGCCCGGCGTGCAGGTGGGACCGCTCATCAACGAAGACACGCGCGCGAAAGTCGATCAGCTCGTGCAGGACGCGGTCAAACGTGGCGCGCGGCTGGTGACGGGTGGGCACTACCTCAGCGACGGCGGCTACAAGAAGGGATTCTTCTACGCGCCGGCCGTGCTTCTCGACGTGACCGACGACATGCCGATCGCCCAGGAGGAGATCTTCGGCCCCGCCGCGCCCGTGCTCGTGTTCGACACCGAGGCGGAGGTCATCCGCCGCGCCAATGCCACGAACTTCGGGCTGGCCGCGTACTTCTACACGCGCGATCCCGCGCGCGTGATCCGCGTGGCCGAGCAGCTCGAGTACGGGCTCGTCGGCGCCAACGACGCCACCGGGTACACGCACGAGATCCCGTTCGGCGGCTTCAAAGAGTCGGGCCTCGGCCGGGAAGGCGGACACGCCGGGATCGAGGAATACACGGAGGTGAAGTCGGTCGTCGTGAATCTCGCCTAGCAGCGGTTCTCGATCGCGCGGGCCACCCATGTGTTGCACGTATTGAGCACATGAAACGAACCCTCGGCGCGGTAGAACCACCCATGGCCGTAGAGGCTGGGGCCGAGCCGGGTGACGCCGCCATCGGGCGCCCGCGTGAAAGTGCGCACCACGAACGCGAGAGCGTTCTGGTAGCCCGCTTCGTCCATCCACACCTCGACGATGTCGCTCTCGGGAAAGTACTCGCGAGGCGGGCGTCCGAGCGGAACGACCTGGAGCACGCTCGCATTCGACCGGAACAGGGCCCGAAGCGCCATGCCGGATGTTCCGGAGGCCGCCTGATAGTAACGCTCCTCGCCCCAGCCGACCTCGACCAACCCGGGCATCCCGATGTCCGCGGCGACCGGCAGGAGGAGCTTCGCGAGATCGCCGCCGTTCACGACGATGCCGCTATGCCATCCGTGACTGACGACGAACACGACCCGTGACGGCTCGCACGTGACCGGCGCTTGGCGATGAAGCCCCGGCGCGCAGGCCTCCAGAAGAAACACGACGGCGAGCAGACACGCTCGGAGCTTCAATCAGCTCATCGCGGCAGGCGCTCGACGAGCGCTTTCGCCTCCGCCACGTCCGCGAGCTCGCGCTCGTCGCCGAAACCGCGCAACGCGGGAACGAGAACGCTGCGCGCGACGTCGTGCCGATCCTGAGCGGCAAGGAGCTTCGCGAGCGCAGAGGCGGCGCGCAGCTCCCAGAAGCGCGCGCCGCGGGCGCGCGCGAGCGCGAGCGCCTGATCGAGGTAGGCCTGCGCGGCCGCGACGTCGGGCGTCGCCCGCGACACCAGAATTTCCGCCTTCACGCGCAGGACCTCCGATTCGTACCACACGTCGCCGGTGCGGGCGACGGCCTCGATCGCCTCGTCGATGGCGTCGAGGGCGGCGCCCGTACGTCCCGCCGCGAGCAGCGCCTCCGCCCGCACGGTGAGGCGGTGCGGCAGGTGGTAGCGAATCCCGGTGGTGCGGAGCGCGGTGACGCCTTCCTCGACGGTACCGATGCCGGCCTCGACGTCGCCGTGCATCACGCGCGCCCAGCCCAGCATCATCAGCGCCCACGCCTTGTAGTGGGCGATGCCCTTCTCGGATGCGATCTCGAAGACGCGCTGAGACCGGGCCGCCGCCTCGCGCGGCTCGCGGAGGATGTGGTTCAGCTCCGCGCGGTACACGTCGGCGTGGGCGACGCTCGGCACGTGCCCCACCCGCGCGGCGAGGGCGAGGGCGGCATCGCTGAGCTCCTGCGATCGACGCAGATTGCCGCGCACGAGCTCGGTCAACGCCCCGATGCTCTGCGCGCACACGCAGGGATCGTGGCCGCCGTAGACGAGCGCGTGCTCGCGATCCGTCTCCAGCCGGTAGAGCGCGACGCCGGCGTCGACGTGCTCGATCGTCTTCGCGAGCTCGCCATCCGAGCACATGGAGGAGCCCGCCGCGTGATGCGCCTGCAGAAGGAGACTCCGGTCGTCCCGATCCTGAAGCAGCGCGAAGAGTTGACCGAGGAGATCGCGCGCGAGCTGCGCTTCGCCGCCGGCGTGGGCCACCAGCCAGCGGCCCCAGACGGCGGGGAACAAATCCGCCGATCGCCCGGTCTCCTCGGCCAGCTCGAGGGCGCGCGAGTACGCCGCGCGGACTTCGGGCGCGTCCCATCCACGCGTCGCCATCAGCGCGGGACCGAGCGTGATCAGGACCGACAGCTCCTGACCGGCACGCTCGCCGCTCGGCTGCTTGGCGAGGAGGGCGAGGCTCGTGCGCAGATGCTCGACGGCTTCCAGGTTGGCGGAACGCTGGGCCGCGCGCTGCCCGGCGCGGTGCCAGTACGGAATGGCGCGATCGTTGGCGCCGGCTTCGGTGAAGTGGTGGGCGATCGTCTCCGGTTCGCCGTGCGTCCCCTCCGCGAACCGCCGTTCCAGCGTCTCCGCGATGCGCAGGTGATAGCGCCGCCGGGTGGCGTTCAGCAACGAGTGATAGGCGGCTTCCTGGATGAGCGCGTGCCGGAAGTACTGCACCGTGCGCGCGGACTGCGCGCGGGCGCCGACGAGCTGCGCCCGCCGCAGCCGCTCCAGGCCCTCGTGGCGGACGTCCGCGGGCAGGTCCGTGATCGCGGAGAGCAGCTCCTCGTCGAACTCGCGCCCGATGACCGCTGCCGCCTGCGCGATCTCCTTCGCCCGTCCGAGACGATCGAGGCGGCCCATGAGCGAATCGCGGAGCGTCGCGGGAATCACGTGCAGTCGGCGCTCCGGCCCGCCTCCGCCCTGCTCGGTGTCGGACTCGATCGCCGCTTTCGTAATCTCCTCCACGTAGAGGGGGATCCCGGCCGCGCGCTCGACGATCTGCTCCATGAGCGCGGGCGCCAGGACCCCGGCGCCGGCGACGTGGGTGATGAGCTCGGCGGTCTCTCGCCGCGCGAGGTGATTGAGCGTGAGATGCGTCACGTGAGGCAGCCGCGTCCACGTCGCCGTGAACT
>Ga0075421_100011740_pt1 | contig 10861 bp, 15 predicted proteins | sample SoiMetdeltSBSDD5_FD_75292 | JGI IMG/M metagenome (GOLD analysis project Ga0075421, IMG submission 75292) | Bulk soil microbial communities from a Populus tree surrounding site in Tennessee, USA - Soil MetaG P. deltoides SBSDD5 | ecosystem: Environmental > Terrestrial > Soil > Tree plantation...
GGACGGTGTTCCTGTGCATCCTGGTGTCGATGACGGGCGGGTTCCTGATGTTGTGGATCTGGGGGGTGAACCTCTCCGTCGCCGTCTGGGTGGGGATGATCGCGCTGCTCGGCGTGGCTGATGATGATGCGGTGGTGATGTTGACGTATCAGGAGCAGGTGTTCCGGGAGGCGCGGGAGGGTGCGAGGGGGCTGCGAACGAAAGACGACGTGCGCGATCTCGTCGTGACCGCCGGCCTGCGGAGGATCAGGCCGTGCTTGATGACACTGGCGACGACAGTGATCGGAATGCTGCCAGTGTTCCTGGTCGACGGTCGTGGCAGCGACGTGATGCGGCCGATGGCGATTCCGTCGGTCGGGGGAATGGCCGTGCAGGTGTGGGCACTGTTCCTGGCGCCGGCGGTGTATTGCGCGGTCATGGAGCGCAGGTTACCTCGAGCCTCAGTAGGCTGAGCGGCAGTCTCTGACATTGGGGCGACTCTTCGCGCTTCAGCGATGAAGTTGCAGAGGTTCCCGCGCGTCACTTCGACGGCATGGCCAAGCCTCTCTTGGCCTAAGTCCAACGCTCGGCAGCAGCGGCGGCGCGAAGCGCCGCCGCTGCTGCCGATGCTAGGCACCTTGCAGTAATGCACGTAGTTCATGTCTACACGCTTCGCTGAAACCTTGCAGTGGGTCTGCCGGATGCGAGGCCATGACCATCGCACGCAAGTCCGCAATCGAGATGTGCGGCTGAAAGTACCGCTCAAGAATCGCCTTGATCGACTGTTCTGCTGCGCTGACCACTGAGTCCGAGGAAGCGAGTCGGATTCGATTGAGTAGCCCGTAGACCTGAACAAGTCCCGACGGACTATCAAGCGTGTGATCGAGCGCGTCAATAGCCACTTTCGAGCACTCGGAGATGAATTCTGTGTAGACCAACTCACGCCTACGGATTTCGGCGTGTACTGCCTCACGTCTGCTCTGCGCCTTCTGAGTAAACCACGCCGTTGCGATAGATGCGCCGCCGCCGACGAGAGAGCCACAGACCGCAGAAAGACCGCTGACAAGTGACGAATCCAATGCGAGTTCCTCCTGGAGCCTAACGTACCTGGCGATAAGCGGCGGGCGCAAGCCCGTCCGCTTCATCGGCTAGTTAGCCCGCCTCACCAGCGTAGGACGAGCGGGATGTCGTCGTTGAATCGACGGCAACTCCCTTCGCGACTGTGATCCCACACCAATTCGATGGAGCAACTCGTCCCACCCTCGATCGAGAGCAGGCCTTGGTTCTCGAACCAACGAACGCCATCCGACAGCGGCGCTGCAGCGGGCGGCCGACGCAAGGTAACGCCCGTCAGCTTGCGGGTTTCACCGTAATGTGCCGCCGCTTCTTGCAGATTGGTCCGCCTATTGGGGTCTGCGCTCAGAAATATCAACGGCTCCGTGAGTGCCCGTCGCGGAGTCACGATGGGAATGCCGGCGCCGGAGGGAATGTAGGTCGGCTTGTAGTACCAGCTTTCGAACGGTAGGCCGGCCACATCCAGGTTGCCATCGAGAGCCCTGTAGCAAAGCCCGAGCGGGCACGCGCCCGTGTCGGCCCAGTGAATCCGCTCATACAAGGCGAGCGGATGCACGAGCTCGCTCTTCAGTTCATCGACATCGTGGATGCCGAGCACTTCGAAGAACGCGTTCTGAAAGACGCAACACGCATTGGCGGTGCCCTGACCCTGATGAACCGCGTGGCGACTGAACTTTAGGCCTGCGTCCGAGAGCGCTCGCTCGACTCTGGCCAGGTCGGGCGTTGCAAAGAAGACGTGATCGAGTTCCCAGTTCATTGCATGTCAGGTCGGGCTAACTTGCAATTGGGCGGGTCCGCGTAACGATTGCTCGCCGCGCGATTGCACCCAGCTAGCAAGCTGCACTGCTCGCAGGACGCGCTCGCAAGTCATCACCTGCCCGATCCTTGCGTCCGCGTGCGCGTATCCAACCGCCCGCGCCATGCCGCGAGACCCGCCCACGTATCGCGACAGGCCGCTGCCTCGCGCTCGCCTCACGCCCCACCCTCGCCTGGCAACGTATCCATCGGGCCCCGCACTCCCGCCGGGTCGTGGGACAATGCGTCGGTGCAAGTGATCGTCGTGCTCACGGCGCGGCGCGGCCAGCATGGCGTCCATGCGCCGCGGAACGGCGGGCGCCGCCGACCAGCCGTACGGCGGTCGCTCCTCGCCCACAGCCCTGTCCACGTCCAGCGACAACACGAACCTCCAGCCGGAGCGTGGCGGCGCTCCTTCCCGGGAGGCCCGGCACGGTAGCGCGAACGCGCGAATCGGCCAAGGGTCGAGCTTCGGCCGGACGTCCGCGACCGGGCGGCGGCCCGGAGCCCGCGCGCTATCGCCGCCCCCGCCTCAAGCGGCGATTCGCGGCCTCCCTGTCGAAGGCCGCCGGATCGAACGTCCCGCCGATCCATTCCCGCAGCTCCTCGTGTCGCTCATGACGCGGGTCCGCCAGAGCCTCGAGGAATTCGCGGTAGCCGTCCGGGCCGCCAACGTCCTCCGGCGGACAGGCTCCGCCGCCCGCCGTGACCGCCGGACACGGCCGGTCAGGAACTTGCCGTGCGATCGACTCGACCGCGATCGTGTGCTCCCAGTCGTCCCCGAAGTCGTAGGCATACGACAGTTCCTGTCCCGCCCGCGTGAGCAGCGCCTCCAGGCGCACCTTGCGCTCGTCCATCGGCGCGTCGCCCGCATTTTCGGGATCGGGCCTGCCGTAGCGCTTGCCGCCAGCGACGAACTCGTGCAGGTGGGAGTTCGTCCAGCCCATGGCGGCCTGCAGGATGGCGTGCAACTGGGCCAACGAGGACGCCGAGGCCACCTCGATGCGGCGCCACACGGGTGGCTCGACGTCAGCGAGCGTGACGCGCAGCACGTGGATCGAGGCCGGGCGGGCCTTGGCTGACTCGCGCTCCTGTGCCGACATGGGCCGTACTCCGTGAATGGCCGCAGTCCGCTCCGGCGAACTGGGCGTGAACGAGGGACCCAGACTACCGCTCGGTGACATGGGCGCGCGCGCAGCGACCGAGCCGCTTGTCTACTGCCAGGCCGCGCTCCATGTGCAGCGGCGCCGAACCGAGCAGCACCACGTGCAGCCGGACGCGCCGGCGTGTGTCCTCGTCCCGCAGACGCTTGACCACCTCGGACCAGTTGTCCAGCTTCTGGACCTCGTCGAGCGCCAGCACCGCGCCGGTCGGGCCCGCCTCGCGTGCCTGAAGGCGGCCGACTTCCCATTGCGCCTCGATCCAGCCGGCCCACTTCAGCGCCGGCTCGTCCGCCGAGGCCATGTGGGATGGCAACTCGATCTCGTCGAGCGCCTGCTGCACCAGCGTGGTCTAGCCGACTTGCCGGGCATCCGCGACGACCTGCACGAAGCGAAGGCTCGTCTTCGTGAGCCCCTTTTCGCCTCGCCGTTACACACCCGGCGACCCGACCTGGCCATGCCGGTCCCACGCCACCGCCCGCACGCCCTTCACGAGCAGCCACAGGGCGAAGGACAGCTCGGCGACCAGCGCCGGAACGAGGATCGCCGGAAACAATCGGCTCGACAGCGGCGGCGACAGCAGCAGGGCGAAGCTGTTGATGACATAGCAGACGCCCGCGATCTGCATCAGGCCCCCGAGCGCTCGGGGCAGATAGCCCGACCGGGCGATGAGGTGGCCCAGCACGACGCACTCGGCGCCGAAGAAGACGAGCGCGATGCCGAAGCCTGTGCTGTGGGATCGCACCGCAAGCATCGCCAGGGCTTCGAGCTGCTCCGGCGTGAACGCCTCCACCCAGGCGGCGCTGGTCAAGGGGTGCAGAGCCGTCGCCAGGGACACCGCGGCGACTCCCTCGATCGCGATGGAGACGATGTTGAGGAGAACGACCAGCAGCGCGAGATGGCGCTTGACGGGGCGCATCAGGACATACAGGACGACCGCCAGCGCCGTCGCGCACGTGAGGAGGACGACTTCTCCGGCGACACCGAGACGCCAGAGTCCCTCCATCGACCGCAGGTTGGCGGCCGTGGCCGTTGCATCACCCGGCACGACGATGCGGCGCCTGACCAGCCCCTCGCCCAGCGCTCCGAGGACGATGATCACGAGATACAGGACTCCGCCGATCCGGGCGACGAGCCTGGCGCGCTGGCCATCCACCAGTTGTCTCATCGTCCTCGGGCTCCGGGCGTGAACGGCGCACGGTAGCGCGGATGGGCGAGCCCGCCAAGGCGTCGAGCGGCACACGGGCGTCCGGGTTCAGCTCTCCAGGGTTCGCCGCATCCGCACCTCCACCAGCTGCACCCCGCCCATCTCGAAGTGCTTCTGCGCGTCGCCGTCGACGGCGAAGTCGAGCGACTCGTAGAAGCGGCGCGCGCGCCGGTTGTCCGCGAGCACCCACAGCGTCACGGTCGAGAAGCGTCCCGCGCGCAGCCGCTCGGCGCCGGCGCGCCACAGGGCGCGGCCCGCTCCGCGCCCCCACGCCGGCGGGTCGACATTGATCGCCCACAGCTCGCCGGTCGAGGCCGTGGCGTCGGCGTCGCGGCTCCTGCCCACGACGATCCAGCCCAGGAGCCGGCCCTGCTCCTCCGCCACCAGCATCTCGGCGGCGCGGTCATGCAGGGTCTTGCGCCAGAAGGCCTCGCGGCGCGCGATCGACAGGCGGCGCAGCACGGCCGCCGGCAGCAGGTCGCGGTAGCCCTCGCGCCATGCGCGCACGTGGATGGCCGCGATGGCGCGCGCGTCGGCGGGACGCGCCTCGCGGACGTGCGGCGGCGGCGGGCGAACGGCGCGGCGTGCCGTCACGGCGCGCGCGCCAGCTCGGCGAGCTTGCTGAACGTGGCCCAGTTGCGCGACGTCACCCCGTCGCCGAGCGCCCGCCAGACGGCCTGCGCCAGCGGGCTCTCGAGCTGGCCGCGCGGACACCACAGAAAGGCGACACGGCGGCCGATGGCCAGCCGCTCGGCGCCCCAGCGCTGCTTGGCCAGCGGCGCGAGGCGCGCGCGGTCGGCCGGGCGCGCCAGCACGGTGACCAGCAGGCGCGAGGGATTCGTGGCGACCCCCAGCAGCGGGTTGTCCTCGACGGCGGCGGAGAGCTCGGCAGCCGTGAGCTCCGTGACCCGCGCTGCGACGCCCAGCTCGCGCAGCAGCGCCGCCTCGATCCGCGGCGCCGCGCTGGGCGCGGACGAGCGCGCCACGCTGTAGACGACGTTGCCGCTGTTGAGCAGCGTGCGGACGTCGCCGTAGCCGAGGCCCTCGACCAGCCGGCGCAGGTCGGCCATGGCGACGCGCTTCGCGCGGCCGACATTGATGCCGCGGATCAGCGCGACGCGGCGGACCGGCATGGCGACTCTCGGGTGTACGGCGGCGCGTCCGGCCCGCGCTGCGTCAGGCCACGTCCGGGAACCCGGGCCGCTTGCTGCCGATCAGCCGGCCCTTGGCATCGTAGAGCATCCAGATCCCGAACTTCTTGCCATTGCTGTACGAGCCCACGTCGTGCAGCTGGCCGTTGGCGCGGTAGCGCTTCCACGTCCCATGCTGCTTGCCGTCCTTGAAGCCCCCGACCTGCAGCAGGCCGCCGCCCTTGCGATGCCAGGTCCAGAGGCCGTCGAGCAGGCCGTTCGCGTACGGGCCCTTCGCGCGCACGGTGCCGTCACGGAAGTAGTAGGTCCAGCGGCCCGACTTCCGGCCGCGCGCGTAGCGGCCCTTCGCGGCGAGCGTGCCGTCGCGGAAGTATTCCTCCGCGTGGCCACTGCGCGGCGACTTGCCTGCGGCCCGGGCTGGTGTCATGCGCGGCTCCTCGCGGCGAGGGCCCGGCGGCCGGGCTCGCGCCCGCGCTCAGCCCTCGACCAGCGTCTTGAACCCGCCGTAGGCCATGCGCTTGCAGTCGAAGGGCATTTTCTTCATGTCCATGCCGGCGAACGCCGGGTCCTTCATGACCTTCTTGTTCACCGCGTCGCGGTGCGCCTTCGACTTGTAGACGATGTACGAGAACACCACCGTCTCGCCGGCCTTGGGCTTGATGACGGTCGGGAAGCCGACCATGCCCTTGGCGTTGAGGTCGGAGCCGACGCACTCGCGGTACTCGAGCGCGCCGTGCTTCTTCCAGACCTTGGCGCCCAGCTTGGCCAGCTTGCGGTAGGCAGGGAGGTTCTTCTTGGGGACGGGGAGCAGGAAGCCATCGACGTAGGTCATGACGTGGTCCTTTGTGGTTGGCGGGTAGTCGCCTCCGGGCGCGCGACGGTCGCATATTCCGGCGCGCGGGGCTGTCGAGTCAATCGCGACGGACGCCTACGCGTGCGTCGCGGGCGTCTCGTGGCTGTGCTGGTGAGGAACCCCGGCCAGCAGGCTCGCATCGCGCGCCAGGACCCAGTGGCCGTTGGCCTGCTTGCGCAGGAACGACAGGGTGTGGCCCGTGTGCCGGACCGGCGCGCCGCCGTCCCGCGGCCGCATGACCACCGTGAGCCGCAGCCAGAGCAGGGCCCAGCCGTTCAGCACCCGGACCTCCTCGACCACGCCCTGCGCGTCCAACGGGACGTCCTGGTTGCCGACCATTCGCTCCGCGAAGGCGGCCCTCCCGCGCAGCGGCGGCTGGCCGGGAGCGAGGAACACGACGTCGTCGGCCACGAGGTCCAGCACCTTGTCCACGTCGCCCGCACGCGACGCCGCGAGCCAGCTGTCGACGAGCCGACGAATGGCCTGCTCGTCGCGGGCCTTCGCCAGCTGCAGCGCCGGACTGAGAACGTCCATGCATTCTCCCTGGTCGCGCGCGCGTTCGGGATCGTCGCGCAGTGACGGGAGGCTAGCGTGGACGGCGTCATCGCACAGCAGCGCGGCCACCGTCGCAGTGAGTGCGACTGGCCGCTGCGCGTGCGCGGCTGCGGGCATCGCCGGGACACCGTGTCCCGGCGAACCCGATCAGGTGCTCATGATCCTGCGACCGGCCTTGCGGTTCTTGATGGGGCCCTTGCCGCCGGGAGCCTTCGCGGCGCGCTTCTTGGCGGCCGTCATTCTTCCACCGCGGGTCTTCTTGGACATTCGAGGTCACCTCCGTGGGCCATCTGGCCCGACGACCATAACCGGCCGTGCGTCCAGCGTGTCGTGCAATGTTGCGAGCGGCCAACACGGAGTTCCACGTCCCGAGCCGCTCCCACCATGACGCAGCCGGCTTGCTGCCGGACTCACGCCGGCGCCCCGACCAGCCGGCCCACGAGACTCGTGGCACCCATCGCCACCGCGCCCCAGAAGGCCACGCGCGCGGCGCCGCGGAAGACCGACGCTCCGCCGAGGCGCGCCGCGAGGCCGCCGAGCAGCACGAGCAGCGCGAGCGAGACGCCGACGACCGTGCGCGCCAGGTGCTCGTGCGGCAGCAGCGCGACCAGTGCCAGCGGCGTGCCCGCTCCGGCGGCGAAGGCCGCGGCCGAGGCCAGCGCGGCCTGCAGCGGCCGCGCGCGCGTGGTCTCCGAGAGGCCCATCTCGTCGCGGGCGTGGGCCGCGAGCGCGTCCCTGGACATGAGCTGCTCGGCCACCTGCGCCGCGAGCTCCGGCGTGAGTCCGCGCGACACGTAGATCTCGGCCAGCTCGGCCCGCTCCAGCTCGGGGCTCGTGGCCAGCTCGCGCCGCTCGCGCGCCAGCGACGCGCGCTCGCTGTCGGCCTGCGAGCTGACCGATACGTACTCGCCGGCCGCCATGGACAGGGCCCCCGCCACGAAGCCCGCCAGGCCCGCCAGCAGCACCGGCTCGCGGCCGGCATCGGCCGAGGCCACGCCGACGATCAGGCTGCTGGTCGAGATGAGGCCATCGTTCGCGCCGAGCACGGCGGCGCGCAGCCAGGCCAGGTTCGTGGTGGGGTGGGGTTCGGGGTGGGGCAAGCCGCCGCTCCGGCCGTCCTCAGCACTTCACCATCTTGCGCTTCTTGCCGAGCGACCCGCGCGCCTTCGCCTTGCCGATGTACTCCGCGATGTCCGGCACCTTGCAGGCCGTGCCGCCCATGTCCACCTCGACCCTGCCGACGCGCTTGCCGACGGCCAGCGCCTGGGCGGTGAGCGGCTTCACGTAGGAGCCCACCGCGATCACGAAGCCGTTCATCACGCAGCGCACGCGGTTGGGGGCGCTCTTGATCGCCTTCTCCACGCGCGCCAGCAGCCTCTTCAGGGCCGGGAGGTCCAGCTCCGCGTCGGGTCGCAGCGCGACGACGCCGCCCAGCGTGCTCCAGCCCGCGACGACCTCGTGCTCGTTCCGGCTGTCGATCCACTTGAGCGCCGTCTCCCAGCCCTTCGGGCTCCCGGCCGCGACCCACGCCACGCTGTACTCCCGGAGCATCGGGCTGCTGGCTCCGTCGACCCAGTGCTGCAGGTCGCGCGGAGTCATCTGCGCGTCGTCGGCCATGAGCGCGGCCAGGTACATTGCGTCGTGGACGCCCGTGTCCCACAGCTCCAGCGCCAGCTCGTGGTTCGTGCCGCCGGCGCGCTTCTGGATCAGCTTGAGGTCCGAGATCTTGACGCCGTAGATGGGCTCCTTCGCGCCGTGCACCTGCATGGTCTTCTTGTACGAGGCGCTGCCGAGCGTCTTGAGCTCGGCGACGATGGACTTGGCGGTGAGGGTGGCGGGCATGTCGCGGCGTCCCGGGGCGTGATGGAACTCCCGTTGCCGTCGCGCACGCCGCGGCGGACCTGCCGGGAGAGCGCGACAGGTTACGCCGGAAATGCGCGAGCTGGCAATCGGCGCCCGATCACGCAGCGATCAGGCGAGGTCGGGCGGCCCGGCCGTCAGTCCTTCGCCGAACCGATCGCCCGATACACGACCGCGCCGAGGATTCCGCCCGCGATCGGGGCCAGCCAGAACACCCACAGCTGCGCGACCGCCCAGTTTCCGACGAACAGCGCGACGCCCGTGCTGCGCGCCGGATTCACCGAGGTGTTCGTGACCGGGATGCTGATGAGGTGGATCAGCGTGAGCCCGAGCCCGATGGCCAGTGGCGCGAAGCCCGCGGGCGCGCGCTTGTCCGTCGATCCCATGATGACGAGCAGGAACATCGCGGTCATCACGATCTCGCAGATGACCGCCGCGCGCAGCGAGTAGCCGCCCGGCGAGTGCTCGCCGTAGCCGTTGGAGGCGAAGCCCGCGGACGCGTCGAATCCGGCCTTGCCGCTGGCGATCAGGTACAGCACGCCGCCGGCGGCGATGGCGCCCGCGATCTGCGCGACCACGTAGGGCAGCACCTGGCCGGCCGGGAAGCGCCCGCCCGCGCACAGCCCGACGGTCACCGCCGGGTTGAGGTGGCAGCCCGAGATGTGGCCGATGGCGTAGGCCATGGTCAGCACCGTCAGGCCGAAGGCCAGCGACACGCCGAGCAGGCCGATGCCCACCTGCGGGAAGGCCGCGGCGAGCACCGCGCTGCCGCACCCGCCGAGCACGAGCCAGAACGTCCCGAAGAACTCCGCGCCGTACTTGTTCATGCGCTACCCTCCCGAGAGGCGCACATTCTAGCGAACGGGTGATGCGGCTCCGACACCCTCATTCGCGAGTGCCGCCAGGCACGCACCCGCTCCCGGCCCGATGGCGCACTGGGCCGGGAGCGGGCGCGAAGGGACTACTTCACGAAGGAGGCTTCGGTCAGCGTCTGGTTGCCGCTGGCCTCGATCGCGAGCACCTCGATCGGATGCTCACCCGGCCCGAGCGAAGCCACGAACTCCGGCGAGACCGTCAGGCTGAAGACGTTCGACGGTACGGTGACCTGGAACACCTCGTCGACGATCACCTGGTAGCCGGTGATGTTCAGCGGCTCGACCGGGAAGCCGGGCGGCGTGCTCGTGACGGCCGTCCAGTCGATGCGCAGGTAGCTGCTGCCGATCACCGTCGCCGTGACCTCCGGGCCGTCGGGGATGGCGTGCGAGAACTGCCACTCGCCCTCGATGGTCTCGCCGTCCACCGTCACGCCCTCGAAGTCGTACTCGCCCTCGGGGAAGAGCGCGAGCAGGTCCTCGAGCGGGAACTCGTCGAGCGCCGGCTCGGCGCCCTCGAAGAACAGCTCCGTCATGCCGAGCTGGTTGTAGGGCCCCTTGCCCACCACGTTGAACAGCACCTTGCCGTTCGGGTTGATGATCCGGAGCTTGTTCCAGTCCTCGCCGTCGAGCGTCACGTGCACGCCCAGGTCGTTGGCCGAGGAGTTGTATTCCCAGTAGATGCGCGAGAACTCCAGCGGGAGCGTGGTTGCCTTGTTGCCGGGCGGTGGGCCGGCGCCGACGAGGGTGATGATCATGGCAGCCGCGAGCAGCGAGCCACCGAGGGGGAAAAGGAATCGACAGGACTTCATGGTGTGACCTCCAAGAGAGTTGGGAAGCGCACGCCGGTCTATCGCCGCTGACCACGTCCTGCATGACGAGTTCGTGATGCGCGCCTCCGCAGGCGTGGCGCGTGTTACGGCACGATGACGACAAGACGTCGACGCCGGAATGCCGTGATGCCGGCCTCAGGCGCGCCGCCCGCGCGGCCTCCATCCGAAGCGGTCCAGAGAGACGCGCCCCCGTGCGTCGAGCACGATGCCTTCGCGCCGCAGGAGCACGCGCTGGATCGTCTCGTAGCGCGGCTCGGCGCGCGGACTGATGCCGCCGGCGGCGTTCACGACCCGGTGCCAGGGCACGTCGCGGCCCTCGGGCAGCGCGTGCAGCGCGTAGCCCACGCGCCGCGCCTGGCGCGGCAGGCCCGCGAGCCGCGCCACCTGGCCGTAGGTGGCCGCGCGGCCGCGCGGGATGCGCGCCACGACGGACCAGATACGCTCGTAGTCGCTCATCCGTCGCGCGCGAGCCAGCCCTCGATCTGCCGCCGGTGCCGCAGCACGTGCACGATGGCGTGCTCG
>Ga0075421_100011741_pt1 | contig 10860 bp, 10 predicted proteins | sample SoiMetdeltSBSDD5_FD_75292 | JGI IMG/M metagenome (GOLD analysis project Ga0075421, IMG submission 75292) | Bulk soil microbial communities from a Populus tree surrounding site in Tennessee, USA - Soil MetaG P. deltoides SBSDD5 | ecosystem: Environmental > Terrestrial > Soil > Tree plantation...
AGCGGCTCGATCGCGCTGCTGCTGCCCGAGACGAAGACCGCTCGCTACGAGTCGCAGGACCGGCCGAACTTCGAGGCCAAGGCCCAGGAGCTCTGCCCGGACTGCGAGATCATCTACTCGAACGCGGACCAGGATCCCGCGAAGCAGCAGCAGCAGGCCGAGGCGGCGATCACGCAAGGCGCGAAGGTGCTCGTGCTCGATCCGGTGGACGCAGCCTCCGCAAGCGCGATCGTCACCCGGGCCAAGCAGTCCCAGATCCCGGTCATCTCGTACGACCGCCTGATCACGGACGCCGACCTCGACTACTACATCTCATTCGACAACGAGCAGGTCGGCAAGCTCCAGGGCGAGAGCCTCACGAAGAAGCTGGAGGACGACGGTGCCTCCGGCGACATCGTGATGATCAACGGCGCCCCGACCGACAACAACGCGACGCTGTTCAAGAAGGGCGCGCACAGCGTCATCGACGGCAGCTCGTTCAAGGTCGCCAAGGAGTACGACACGCCCGACTGGAGCCCGGACAAGGCCCAGCAGGAGATGGAGCAGGCGATCACAGCGCTTGGCAAGGACGGCTTCGTTGGCGTCTACGCGGCCAATGACGGGACGGCCGGCGGCGCGATCGCGGCCATGAAGGGCAACGGCATCGATCCCAAGACGATCCCGGTCACCGGGCAGGACGCCGAGCTGGCTGCGATCCAGCGGATCCTGATCGGCGAGCAGTACATGACGGTCTACAAGGCGATCAAGCCCGAGGCGGAGGCGGCGGCGGAGCTCGCGGTGGCTCTCGTCCGCGGCGAGGACCCGCCCTCCGGCCTGGTCAACGACAAGGTCGACAACGGCATGGAGGACGTGCCGTCGGTCCTGCTCAAGCCGGTCGCGGTGACGAAGGACAACATCGCCGACACGATCGTGAAGGACGATTTCTGGCCGGTGGAGGAGATCTGCGCCGGCAAGTACAAGGCCGCCTGCAAGGAGAACGGCATCGGCGGCTAAGGAGTCACATGGGGGTTGTCCGGCGGCGCGCGCTCCGCGGGCGTCGCCGGACCGGTCCCGGGGGGAGGAAAGGAGCCTCATACGGATGAATGGGAACGGAGGGACGCCCGTGCTCGCCCTGCAAGGGGTGAGCAAGAAGTTCGGCGCAGTCCAGGCGCTGAGCGAGGTCGACTTCGAGGTCCACTCCGGCGAGGTCGTGGCCTTGGTGGGCGACAACGGAGCAGGCAAGTCGACACTGGTGAAGACGATCGCCGGGATTCACAGCGCCGACGAGGGACAGATCCTCTTCGAGGACCAGGAGGTGAAGATCTCGAGTCCCACGGACGCGACGGCGCTCGGAATCGCGACTGTCTACCAGGACCTCGCCCTGTGCGACAACCTCGACGTGGTCGAGAACCTGTTCCTCGGACAGGAGAAGGTAGGGGAAGGGCCGGCGGCGGTCGTGCGCCAGTTGGACGAGACCTCGATGGAGAAGCGGACGGGCGAACTGCTCAGCCGCCTGGCGGTTACGATCACCGACGTGCGCGCGGAGGTGGGCACGATGTCGGGCGGCCAGCGCCAGCAGGTCGCGATCGCGCGCTCCCTGCTTGGCGAACCGAAGGTCGTGATGCTCGACGAGCCGACGGCGGCGCTCGGCGTGCGCCAGACCGCCATGGTGCTCGCGTTGATCAAGCGGTTGCGGGAAGAGGGGCACGGCGTCCTTGTGATCAGCCACAACCTCGCCGACGTCTTCGAGGTCGCCGACCGAATCTTCGTGCTGCGGCTCGGGCGCAAGGCAGGTGACTTCGTGGTGGGCGAGGCGTCCCAGGAAGAGATCGTGGCCGCGATCACCGGGGCCGAGTTCGGCCACATCGAAGACACGTCGGGAGATGAGGGATGAGTGCGCACGGAGGCGGCGCCGCTGCTGCGGCCCCCGAGGTAGAGGTCGCGCAGCCCCGGGGCGACCTGTTCCGGCGGTTCGTGGCTGGCGACCTGGCCGGGCTGCGGGTGGTCCTGGCGCTGGGATTGATCTGGCTGATTTTCTATGCCCAGGAGGAGCGCTTCCTCAGCTCGGTCAACCTGACCAACCTGGTGCTCCAAATGACGGCGGTGGGGCTGGTCTCAATCGGCGTGGTGCTGGTGCTGCTGCTGGGCGAGATCGACCTGTCGGTCGGGGCTGTCAGTGGTCTATGCGCGGCGGTCATGGCCGTGCTCAGCGTGAAGGAAGGCTGGTCGCCCTACCTGGCGATTGCCGCTGGCGTGCTCACAGGCACGGCGATCGGGCTGTTCCAGGGCTTCTGGTTCACCCGCTTCGGGATTCCATCCTTCGTCGTAACCTTGGCCGGCTTGCTCGCCTGGCCCGGCTTCCAGCTCGAGGTGTTGGGAGAGACCGGAACGGTGAACCTCAGCGACCCGAAGATCACCGGCCTGACGAGCACCTTCTACAGCGACGCAGTGGGCTGGATCGTCGCCGTAGTGGCCATAGTTGCCACCACAGCGCTCATGTTGCTGGGCCGGCAGCGCCGGATCCGGCAGGGCCTTGCGGCGCCGCCCCTTGGTCTGCTCGTGTTGCGGCTCTCGCTGGTGGCGGCGGCGATCCTCGTCGCGGTCTGGGTACTCAACGACGACCGCGGCCTGCCGCTGGCGGCGCTGATCCTGCTCGGCTTCCTGCTGGTGTTCAACTACATCACCACGCGGACGACCTTCGGCCGGCACATTTTCGCTGTGGGCGGCAACGCCGAGGCGGCGCGGCGGGCAGGCATCGGCGTAAATCGGGTGCGCGTGATCGTGTTCATGATCGCGTCGTCCATGGCCGCGATCGGCGGCATCATGGCCGCGTCGCGACTGCTGGCGGTGAATCAGTCGTCGGGCGCGGGCGACTTCCTGCTGCTCGCGATCGCCGGTCCGGTGATCGCGGGAACGAGTCTGTTCGGCGGCCGCGGTAGCGTTTGGCACGCGTTGCTGGGCGCGCTCGTGATCACCTCGATCTCGAACGGCATGGACCTGCTCGCGCTCGAGTCGTCGGTGAAGTTCATCGTCACCGGAGCAGTGCTGCTGATCGCCGTGACGATCGACGCGATCGGCCGGCGTCAGCGTCAGGCGGCGGGACGCATCTGAGGCTCCACGCGCCGGGCCGCCGCGTCGCTGCGGCGGCCCGGCCGTCGCTCCGATGGACTCCTCGAACTCACCTCTCCGTGTCGGGCTGATCGGCTACGGGGTCGCGGGCGCGGTGTTCCACGCGCCTCTCATCGCCGCCCTGCCGGGGCTCGAGCTGGCCTCGGTGGTGACCGCGAACGAGGAGCGCGCGGCGGCCGCGCGAGCGAGCCACCCGGGCGTGCGGGTGCTGGCCGATGCCGAGGAGCTCTTGGCCGACGCGGCGTCGCACGACCTCGTGGTCGTGGCGGCGCCCAACCGCGTTCACGTGGAGCTCGCGCTCGCCGCGCTGGGGGCGGGCCTGCACGTGGTGGTGGACAAGCCGCTGGCCGCGTCGCTCGCGGGCGGCGAGCGGCTGGCGGCCGCGGCCGCCGTGTCGGGGCTCGTCGCGGCCGTGTTCCACAACCGCCGCTACGACGGCGACTTCCTGACCCTGCGGCGGCTGCTCGACGAGGGCAGGCTTGGCGAGCCCTGGCGGCTCGAGTCGCGCTTCGAGCGCTGGCGCCCCGAGCTTCGCGCCGGAGCCTGGCGCGAGCGGCCCGACCCCGCGGAGGCCGGCGGCCTGTTGTTCGACCTCGGCTCTCACCTGATCGACCAGGCGCTCGTCCTGCTCGGCCCGGTCGCGCGCGTGTACGGGGAGCTCGACGCCCGGCGTGAGGGCGCGGTCGTGGACGACGACGCCTTCGTGGCCCTCGAGCACCGCTCGGGGGCGCGCTCGCACCTGTGGATGTCGCAAACGGCCGCCGCGCTCGGGCCGCGCTTCAGGGCGCTCGGCTCGCGCGCCGCGTACGTGAAGTGGGGGCTCGACGGCCAGGAGGAGGCACTGCGCTCGGGAGCCGGCCCCGACTCGCCCGGCTTCGGCGTCGAGGAGCCCTCGGCGTGGGGCACGCTCGGCGCCGCCGACTCGCTCGTCCCGGTCGAGACCGAGCGCGGCCGCTACCTCGACTTCTACGCCGGCGTGGAGCGCTCGCTGCGCGAGGGGGCGCCCGTGCCGGTGCCGCCGGCCGCCGGCGTCGAGGTGCTGCGCGTGATCGAGGCGGCGCTCGCGAGCGCGCGCGACGGCACGGCCGTGGCGCTCCCGCCCGCGTAGCGGCGCATCCCTGTCCGCTCCTCAGCGTTGAGGATCACCGGGGCCCGAGCCTCCTGCAGAAACTCAACCAGGAGGTGAGTTTCTGCAGGAGCTACCCACTCGGGCGGCGAGCCGCCCGCGGGCATGCCGAGGGCCGCTCCAGCGCCGCTCCAGCGCACGGCCTTGTCGCCGCCCGCGCTCCAGTTTGTGACACGGCGTTACCCACCTGCGCGCAACTCCGCCGTACGGTCGGCGGGTGGCGCGCGAGCAGGGGCAGGCGACGGTCGAGTGGGTGGGGCTCCTGCTGCTGCTCGCGCTCGCCCTGGGAGCGCTCCTCGCGCTCGCCCCCAGGGTCGAGGGCAGGGCGCTCGGCGCTCAGCTGCTCGAGCGGGTGACTTGCGCCGTGCGCGACGGCTGCGGCTCGAGGGCGGAGGAGGTCCCCCAGGATCCGGCCCTCGCCGTCGCGTTCCCCCCGCCGGCGCCGTCGCGGGCCGCCGCCCCGCGGGCGGCGCCCGTCTCGCCCGAGCGCGCCGCCCTGGCCTACCGTGCCCTGCGGGGCGTGAAGACGGTCGCCCGCAGGGCCTGGATCCTCTGCCTCGGCTGGGAGCGCTACCGCTACGAGCGCGACCAACCGGAGGCGGTGATCCCCGGTCATCCGATGCCGGTCCGCGAGGCGGCCCGGATCGCCAACGCGTGCCTCAACCCGCTCTACTTCCTCACGCCGGAGCGCGGCCGGTGAGCGGCGAGAGCGGGCAGGCCACCGTCGAGTGGGCCGCCCTCGTGCTGCTCGCCGCCGCGGCGCTCGGCGCGCTGGCGGCTTTCGCGCCGGCGATCGACGGCCGCCCGCTGGGCGCGGCGCTCGCCCACCGCCTCGTCTGCGCCGTACGCGGGAGCTGCCACGACGGCCAGGAGCTCCTCGCGCGTGCGTACGGGGAGCGGGACGCCGCGCTCGTGCGCCGCCACGCGCCCAACCTCGTCTACGAGCCCGGCGAGCGTCAGATCCCGGTCGACTGGCGCCGCTGCCGCCGGCCAAGCTGCGCCGAGGCGCCCGACGACCGCGACCTCGACGTGCACCGCGCCGAGCGCGGCGCGCGCGCCACCGTGTTCACGCGCGTGCTGCGCCGGGGCGGGCGGGTGTACCTCCAGTACTGGCTCTACTACCCGGACTCGAACAGCGCCTTCGCCGGCTCGGACGCGCTCTGGGAGCGTCGCCACCTGGTGCCGCTGGTGGGCGCCGCGCTGCGGGCGCTGGGGGACTATCCCGGCTACCACAGAGACGACTGGGAGAGCTACTTCGTGCGCATCGAGCCGGACGGGCGGGTGTCGGCGCGGGCGAGCTCGCACGGGCACTGGCAGGGCTGCAAGGAGCGCGACTGCGCGGGCGAGTGGACGGCCGCGAGCGGCTGGACGCGAGTCTCGCGCGGCAGCCACGCCGGCCACCTTCCGATGGGCGCCGCGCCGCGCCCGCGCGAGGGACACATGGGCGGGACCAGCCGTCTGCCCGGCTTTGCTCCTGTCGAGATGCGGCGCTTCCCGCTCGTCCCGGGACTCGACGTGCGCGAGCGCACCACGACTGCGGAGGCCCTGCGGTTGATCCCGCTCGAGACGTACGGTCGGCGCGGCTACCGGCCGCTCGACCCCGGCATCAAGCCGCCGTGGCGCAAGGATGCCTATGACGACCCGGAGAGCGAGGGCTCGTGATGCCGCCGCGCCCGGCACCGATCGGCTTTACATTTGAACGGCGATGGAGTGCTCATGAGGGTCGGCCTTGTGCTCGGCGCCGGCGGCGTGCTCGGCGGCGCGTGGCTGACCGGCGCGCTCGACGCGATCGCCGACGAGACCGGCTGGGACCCGGGGAGCGCCGAGTACGTGGTCGGCACCTCGGCGGGCTCGATGATCGGCGCGCTGCTCGCCGCTGGGGTGCCGCCGTGGTTCATGGTCGCCCACTCGCGGGGCGAGCTGTTCGAGGGCCTGAGCGGCCCCGACGGCCGCCCGGCGGCCGACGCCGACCGCTCGGCGGGCGCGGTCTTCCGCGTCCACCGCGGCCTGCCCTCGATCGGGCCGGGCTCGCTGCGGATGGCGTTCACCTCGCTGTCGAACCCGCTCCGCCACACGCCCCTCCAGCTGCTCGCCGGCTGGCTGCCCGCCGGCCTGATCTCAACCGACGCGCTCAAGGAGATCGTGCGGCGCGCGGTGCCGGGCGACTGGGTCGAGCATCCGGGCTACTGGGCGGTGGCCTGCGACTACGAGAGCGGCCGACGCGTGCCGTTCGGCCGCCTGCGCTCGCCGCGGGCGCAGCTGGCCGACGCCGTGGCGGCGTCGTGCGCGATCCCCGGCTTCTACCGCCCGGTGCGGATCGGCGGGCGCCGCTACGTCGACGGCGGCGTCTGCTCGGTGTCGAACCTCGACCTCGTGGCCGGGCGCGGCCTCGACCTCGTGATCTGCCTCAACCCGCTCACCGGCGCGCGCGACGGTGGCTTCCCGACCGACCCGCTCGAGTGGATCCCGGCGCTCACCCGCGAGCCCGCGCGGCGCCGCCTCGAGCACGAGCGGCGCAAGGTGCGGAGCTTCGGGACGGAGGTCGTGATCATCGAGCCCACGGCCACCGACCAGAGGGCGATGGGGCTCAATTGGATGCGTGCCGAGCGGCGCCAGCAGGTGATCGAGACGGCGCGGGCGAGCGTGGCAGAGCAGCTGCGGCGCCCGGCGCAGCGGGCCGCGCTGGCGGGGCTCCCGCAGGGGGAGGATCACAAGATCCGCAGGCCGGACGGACCGCCGTCGAGCTGGCCCGAGCTGCGACCGGCCGCGGTGCGCCGAGCGGCATGAGCTCCGCCAGCCGGCGGCTGCCGGCGCCGTGGCGAGGCAGGCGCAGCGGCGCGTGCCCGCCGCGGATCTCGACGAGCGCGATCCGGACTACATCCGCGAGAGCCTGCCGGGCCTGTGGATGCTGGCGAGCCTCTACTTCCGGGCCGAGGTACGCGGGCTCGAGCGCATCCCGGAGCAGGGGCCGGTGCTGCTGGTGGGCAACCACTCGGGCGGCAACCTCACGCCGGACACCCACGTCTTCACGCTCGCGTTCAGCACCTACTTCGGCGTCGAGCGCCGCTTCCACCAGCTGGCGCACAACCTCGTGCTGTCGATGCCGGGCCTCGGCCGGCTGCGCCGCTACGGCACCGTCGCGGCCACCCGAGAACGCCGAGCGGGCGCTCGACGAGGGCGCCGCGCTGCTCGTCTACCCGGGCGGCGACTACGAGGTGCACCGCCCGAGCTGGGAGTCGGCGCGGGTGGACTTCGGCGGGCGTCGCGGCTTCATCCGGCTGGCGCAGGGCCGGGCGGTCCCGCTCGTGCCGGTGGTGGCGATCGGCGGCCAGGAGACGGCGCTTTTCCTCTCGCGGGGCGAGCGGCTCGCCGCGCTGCTGGGGCTCGACCGCATGTTCCGCCTCAAGGTGCTCCCGCTCTCGCTCGCCCTGCCCTGGGGGCTGAACGTGGGCGACATGCTCGGTCACATCCCGCTGCCCGCCAAGATCACGATCCAGGTGCTCGACCCGATCGACGTCTCTGCGATGGACGTCGACGAGGCCTACGAGCTCGTGCTCGGGCGCATGCAGCGCGCGCTCACCGGCCTCGCCGAGGAGCGCTCGCTGCCGGTGATCGGCTGATGAGGGTCGAGAGCAGCACGGTCGTGGACGCGCCGCGCGAGCGCGTCTGGCAGCTCGTGTCCGCCCCGGAGGGCTACCCCGGCTTCATGCACGGGCTGAGCCGGCTCGAGCGCGCGGGCGGGGAGCGAGGTATGGGCGCGCGCTTCTCGATGCGCATGCGCGTTGGCTCCGCCGACGTGGGCGGCCTGATCGAGATCGTGGAGTTCGACGAGCCGGCCGACATGGCCTGGACGAGCATCACCGGGATCGACCAGCGCGGCCGCTGGCGGCTGCGCGAGACCGCGGACGGGCGCACGAAAATCACCTTCCGGCTCTCCTGGGACGCCCCGGGCGGGCTGCTCGGACTGCTCAGCGACCGGCTCGCCGCGCCCATGGTGCGGCAGAACCTCGAGCGCACCCTTCACAATCTGCGCGGGGAGCTTGGTGAGGATGACGAAGGGGGTGGCGTGAGCGACGGAAAGTCGGTGCCCGAGCGCGCGGTGTACGCGGCGGGCAGCGTGAAGGTGCTGGTGGAGGCGGGCGTGGTCAGGCCGATGCGGCCGGACCGGCTGTGGGGCGTGCTGCGAACGCTCCAGCGCTGGGGTCGCAGCCCGGCGGCGGGCACGATCTCGCTGGCGGCTCGCCACCCGGACGAGGCGATGATCGTCGACGAGCTCGGCACCCTCACCTACGCGGAGGTGGACCAGCGCACGAACGCGCTCGCGCATTCGCTCTCCGACGCCGGCATCGTGGAGGGCGACGGCGTGGGGATCATGTGCCGGAACCACCGCGGCTTCATCGAGGCGACCGTCGCGGTGTCGAAGCTCGGCGCCGACGCGCTCTACCTCAACACCGCGTTCGCCGGGCCGCAGCTGGCCGAGGTCGTGGGCCGCGAGAAGCCGCGGGCGCTGATCTACGACGAGGAGTTCACGGACCTGCTCGCGGAGGCCGGCAAGCGCCGCAAGCGCTTCATCGCCTGGCACGACTCGGACTCGGCGAAGGACCCGATGCTCGACGAGCTGATCGCGGGCGGGGACCGCGACGACGTGGTGCCGCCCGACCGCGAGGGCCGGGCCGTGATCCTCACCTCCGGCACGACCGGCACGCCCAAGGGCGCGTCGCGCGGCAACCCGCAGTCGCTCGACCCGGCCGTGGCGCTGCTGTCGCGGATCCCGGTGCGCGCACGGATGGTCAACCACGTGGCGGCGCCGCTCTTCCACTCGTGGGGCTTCGCCCATTTCTCGCTCGGCCTCATCCTCGGCACCACCTACGTGCTGCGGCGCAAGTTCGAGCCCGAGGCGTGCCTGGCCGAGGTGGCGCGCTACCGCTGCGACGTGCTCGCCGTGGTGCCGGTGATGATGCAGCGGATCATGGAGCTGCCCGAGGACGCGCGCGCGAAGTACGACGTGTCCTCGCTGAAGGTCGTGGCGGCGAGCGGCTCGGCGCTGCCCGGCGACCTCGCCACGCATTGGATGGACGCGTTCGGCGACACGCTCTACAACCTCTACGGCTCGACCGAGGTGGCCTGGGCGTCGATCGCCACGCCCGCCGACATGCGCGCCGCCCCGGGGACCGCCGGCCGCCCGCCGCGCGGCACGGTGGTGAAGCTGCTCGACGAGCAGGGTGTGGAGGTCCCGCAGGGCGAGACCGGTCGGATCTTCGTTGGCAACGAGATGCTGTTCGAGGGCTACACGGGCGGTGGCTCGAAGGACGTTGTGGGCGATCTCATGGGCACGGGCGACGTCGGGCGCTTCGACGAGGGAGGCCGCCTGTTCGTGGAGGGCCGCGACGACGAGATGATCGTCTCCGGCGGCGAGAACGTCTTCCCCAAGGAGGTCGAGGACACCCTTGCGCGCCACCCGGCGGTGTCCGAGGTCGCGGCGATCGGGGTGGAGGACAAGGGCTTCGGTCAGCGCCTGCGCGCCTTCGTGGTGCTCGAGGACGGCAAGGAGGCCGGCGAGGACGACCTGAAGGCGCACGTGAAGGCGAACCTCGCGCGCTACAAGGTGCCGCGCGAGATCGTGTTCCTCGACGAGCTGCCGCGCAACGCCACGGGAAAGGTGCTCAAGCGCGAGCTGACGGAGCTCGACCCGGCCGGCACGTCCTAGGACGCCTCCCGGGTTCCCAGGGGTAGGCGATCACACGGGCGGGTAAGAGAGCCCCGCACGTCACCGAGAGAGGAGTTGGCAATGGATACCGGAGTGATCGTCGCAATCGTAATCGCCGTCGTGATCGTTCTGGCGCTGGTCATGCTGATCGGGAGGCGCGGCCGCGAGCGGCGCCACGAGACCAGGCGCACCGAGGCCCACGAGATCCGGCGCGAGGCGGAGGTCGACCGGGCGGAGGCCGACCGCGTGCGGGCCGAGGCCGACGTCCAGGCCGCCGAGGCGCGCCGCCAGGAGGCGCTCGCTCGCGAGCGCAGCCATCAGGCCGACGAGCAGCACCGCGAGGCGCGCGAGCGGCACCTCGAGGCCGCCCGGAGAGATCCCGACGCGGACGAGCGCGAGGCGGCGGAGGAGTGGGATCGCGAGCACGCGGCCCGGCACGGCGAGGGCGAGCCCGGGACTGCTCCCGCCACGGCGGCGGGCACGGAGCACGGGGCGGACCGCGGCGCCGTGCGCGAGGAAGAGCGCGGGGTCGAGCGCGACGACCAGGGCCAGGTCGTGCGCGACGAGCGGCGCGACGCCCCTCGCTAGGCGGAGACGCGGCGGGGCCCGCCGGCGCATCTGACGCCGGCGGACCCGCTCACGTGAGGAGTGCCTAGCCGCAGACCGGCCAGTGGCCGGCGCCGTGGCGGCTCAGGAGCAGCCACGCGCGCCAGGTCTGCTCGGACTTCGGCGCGGCCGCGGGGTCGCCGGTACCTCCGACGACGCCCCAGGTGCTGAAGCTGAACTGGTACATGCCGCGGTAGGCGCCACCGCCGCCGATGGCGCGCGGGTTGTTCTTCGACTCGCACCAGGCGATCGAGCGCAGGTGCTGGCGGCCCCAGTCGGGAATCCGCTCCACCTTGAAGCTGAAGAGCGCCGC
>Ga0075421_100011744_pt1 | contig 10859 bp, 5 predicted proteins | sample SoiMetdeltSBSDD5_FD_75292 | JGI IMG/M metagenome (GOLD analysis project Ga0075421, IMG submission 75292) | Bulk soil microbial communities from a Populus tree surrounding site in Tennessee, USA - Soil MetaG P. deltoides SBSDD5 | ecosystem: Environmental > Terrestrial > Soil > Tree plantation...
ACCGGCCCGTCCAGTTACGCCGGTCCGACCAGCGCGACGACGCTCGCGGCTGCCGTGCCGCCAACGGCGCCGACCAATTTGACGGCAACGGCGGCCTCGAGCAGTCAGATCAATCTGAGTTGGACGGACAGCGCGAGCAACGAGTCCGGGTTCCGCATCGAGCGGTCGCCCGATGGCACCACGTTCGCCGAGATCGCCACCGTCGGCGCCAATGTCACCAGCTACGCGAACAACACGGGGCTGACGGCGTCCACGGAATACTGGTATCGGGTTCGTGCCTACAACACCACCGGAGCGTCCAGTTACGCTGGTCCGACCAGCGCGACAACGCTCGCGCCAGAGCCGCAACCGCCGTCTGCGCCGACAGCGTTGATTGGAACTCTGAGGAGCGACGGAATGGCGCTCACCTGGACCGACACGTCCAGCAACGAGACTGGTTTCGCGATTTTCCGCTCGACCGACGATGGTAGAACGTATACCCAAATCGCGACCGTGGTTCAGAACGCTTCGACTTACGTCGACGTCAGCCCAGGAACGACGAAGTTCGTGTACTACCGCGTGCGAGCGTTCAACACATACGGCAATTCCGCCTTTTCCAACACGCTGAAATTGCGGAACCGCTGACGCCCGGCAAAGAGGGTTTTATGCGACACACATCGTTTGCGGCCGCCGCGTGCATCGCGCTCTACCTGGTCCTCGAGGGTGTAGGAGCGTCCGCGATTACGCCAACCTATACGATCACCGATCTCGGTTCGCTCGGCGGCCGGCAAATCACACCGATGGGTATCAACAACCGCGGCGCCGTTGTCGGATTCGCGTCAACGGCCGACGGGTTCACGCGAGGCTTTCTGTATACGGGCGGATCACTCATCGATCTCGGCACGCTCGGAGGCGAGGACAGCTTTGCCTATCGCGTGAGCGACAGCGGAATCATCGTTGGCCGCGCGCAGGACATGACGGGGCGCTTTCACGCTTTTGTGACGACCATCGCGGGCGGAACAATCGAACTCGCTTCACTCGATCCACACATGGTCGGCGACTTCGGCAGCGCTGTCGCAATCAACAGTCTCGGCGATGTCATCGGTTACTACACCACTGCCGGCGAACACATGTCGGCTCGTAATCGCATCTTTCGCTATCGCAACTTTCAGGTCGAAGACCTTGGTACGTTTGGGGGCGAGGATGGCGTTGCCGTTGCCGTAAACGACCGCGGCAGCGTGGCTGGATATTTCAGCTCGGAACCTCACGCCGACTACGCGCAGCACCGCGCATTCCTGTTTAGCGGCGGCAAATTCGTGGCGATCGGCTCATTGGGGGGACAGTTGACGACGGCACGCGATCTCAATAACCGCGACGACGTGGTCGGTGATGGCGATGTGGGTGATGGTGAGCATCACGCCTTCTTGTTCTCGGGTGGCCGTCTGAGGGATCTTGGCACGCTGCCGGGCGGGAGTCAAAGCTCCGCTTACGCCATAAACGAGCGCGGCGACATCGTTGGTTTCTCGGAGGGCAGTGACCGTTCGGCGCGGGCCGTGATCATCGTAAATGGTGTCATGCGCGATCTCAACGGGCTCATTCCGGCCGGATTGGGGTGGGTCGTAACGGAAGCGCGTGACATCAACGAGTCCGGACAGATCGTCGGTACCGGCTGGCGTAACGGCGAGCAGCGCGGTTTCCTGCTCACGCCGTCGTAGGACGCGATGCGGGAGATGTATAGTTCAACCTCGAAATGATTCGATGACCCCGGACCCCCGTGTCCGCAACGCAGGAGCGGTCAACCCGTTGGGGCTTCCCCCCGGCTCGTGGCGCCTGTTAGACGCGGCCATCAATGCGCGCGGCCTGGTGGTGGGTACGCTGGCAACTCCCCCGACGCATGACTTCAAGATCGCCGTGCTATGGCAGAACGGTACGCCGATCGTCCTACCGACGCTGCCACCGAACGGCCAGGCGCAGGCGTTCGACATCAATGACCGGGGTGAGGCCGTAGGCGACAGCGGCGGCCAGGCCGTGCTGTGGGTGCCGCGCGAGCGTTAAGCCCGCCGGTGAAGCGCTTGTCGATCAGCGTGGCCGCCATCGGCGCGCTCCATTTCAGGGAAGGACGCGGGCGCCAGAGGATTGTGCTCCAACTGCGCGATAATTCGGCACGATGTCGCTCGTAGCAGGTTCGCGCCTGGGCCCGTACGAGGTGATTGGCCAGCTCGGCGAGGGCGGAATGGGCGTCGTCTATCGAGCGCGGGATACGAAGCTCAATCGCGACGTCGCGCTGAAGATCCTGCCCGCCGAATTTGCCCTCGATCCTGACCGGCGCGCGCGCTTCACGCGCGAGGCACAAGTCCTGGCTGCGCTCGACCACCCGAACATAGGCTCCATTTACGGGATCGAAGACTCCGAAACTGCGCACGCGCTCGTGTTGCAGCTTGTGGAAGGTCCAACGCTTGCGGAGCGCATCGAAGCAGGCGCGATTCCCTTCGACGAGGCAGTCCCGATCGCACGCCAGATAGCCGAGGCACTCGCCGCGGCACATGAGCAGGGGATCGTTCACCGGGATCTCAAGCCGGCCAACATCAAGGTCCGGAGCGATGGCGCGGTCAAGGTATTGGATTTTGGTCTCGCGAAACTGATCGAGCAGGGCACCGGGTCCGAATCTCGAGCGTTCGACGGAACGAGGCGAGGCCATATTCACATCACTGCGTCACCCACCATCACCACGCCGGCGATGACGATGGCGGGGGTCATTCTTGGTACCGCGGCGTATATGTCGCCCGAGCAGGCGAAGGGGCGACCGGCGGATCGGCGTAGCGACATCTGGGCATTCGGGTGCGTCTTCTACGAGATGATTACCGGCAGGCGCGCCTTCAGTGGCGAGGACGTCAGCGAGACCCTCGCTGCGGTCCTCCGCGCTGAACCGGAAATGTCTCTGCTACCCAGGAACATTCCCTTCACGCTGTCTGTGCTGATTGCAGGCGCGTTGAAGAAGGATCCACGGCGACGCCTTGGCGACATGGCCTCGGTGCTCTCCCTGCTCGACAGCGAGACCATGGCGGGGGCACTCACGACGGGCGCTGGCCGTCGCACACAAGCCCATCGCGTGCTCGTATCCGCCCTCGCGCTCGTCGTGGTCGCGAGCCTCGGGCTGATGTCTGGCCGCGCGTTTCGACCCGCACCCGCCCCTATAGATGTCACCCGCTTCACAGTGATGTTGGCCGACGATCAGCAATTCAGCGAGAACGGCAACCACATCATCGATGTATCGCCTAACGGGAGGCGTCTCGTGTATGTGGCCAACCGGCGCCTGTATCTTCGCTCGCTCTCCGATTTCGATGCGCGCCCGATCGCGGGAACCGAGATTACGGAAGGTCTCATCTCAGGACCGATGTTCTCGCCAGACGGTGAATCTGTGGCGTACTGGGTTGGCGACTCCGGCGAGATCGGCGGAACGCTGAAGAAGATCCCAGTGTCCGGTGGGACGAGCATCACGCTCAGTCCACTGGGATTCCCGGCTGGTCTCAGCTGGACACCAACGGGGATCATTGCGGGGTTGCGAAACAACACCATCGTGCGAATCCCCTCGAATGGTGGACCGGCGGAGACGCTCACGACCGTGAAGAAGGGAAACCTGTGGGGTCTACAGTTACTGCCTGGCGGCGACGCCGTCCTGTTCACGTTGACGAACGTTGATGCGGGTCTCTCTACGGATAGCCAAAAAGACGGCCGCGTCGTCGTCCAATCATTGACGTCAGGCGAAGCGACAACCGTTCTCGAAGGTGCGAATGACGCGCGATACCTACCAACAGGTCACATCGTCTACTTCGCTGGGACGACCCTGTTCGCGGTTCCGTACGACGTCAAGCGGCGTGAGGTCATCGGCCGCGGGATCCCACTCGTCGAACAGGTGAGCCGCCGCCCGTTCGGTCCCGGGGGTGCCTATGCGAGCATCTCCGAAACCGGCACCCTGGTGTACGCCTCCCGCGCTGGCGCTCTGACGCGAAGTGTCGAGTTGATCGAGCGCACTGGCCGGATGGTGCCTCTCAACGTCCCGCCCTCACTCTATTTCTCTCCGCGCGTCTCGCGAAACGGTGCTCTTCTGGCGCTGGAACGTTCCGACAGCAACACGTCCCACATCTGGATCATCGACCTGACCGGTCCCGCGTCGATCCGTCAGCTGACGTTCACAGGCAAGAGAAACACATTGCCCGTGTGGTTCCCCGACGGTCAACGAATCACCTTCCAATCGGATCGCGAAGGCGACGCCGGGATCTTCTGGCAACGCGCCGATGGCAGCGGGATTGCCGAGCGTCTTACGAAGGCCGATGAGGGTACAACCCACGTTCCGCAGTCGTGGTCTCCAGACGGCAGCACGCTGCTCTTCTCTGTTGCTTATCTGGACGGAACGTTTGCGCTGAACACTTTTTCGCGATCGTCCGGCAAAATTGCGCCGTTCGGCAATGTTCGCTCGGTTCGCTACACGCCTGGAGCCACCTTCTCACCTGATGGTCGCTGGGTCGCGTACACGGCGAGCGAGGGTGAAAGCGCTTCACCAGCACAGGTATACGTAGAACCGTTTCCGCCAACCGGCGCACGGTACCCGATTTCGCGCGGCGTGCACCCGATGTGGTCGCACGACGGGAAAGAGCTCTTTTATCACCGGCTCCCTGACACCCCGGATCACATGGAAGTCGTAACCGTCATCAGCCATGCCAAGCAGCCAACTTTCACCTTCAGCAACCCCACGTCCGTCCCGCTGCGGGACATGCAGTTCAGCCAACCGATCTCGGAGCGAAACTGGGACATCCTGCCCGACGGCAAGCGCTTCGTAGGGTTCTCTGCGATCGGCAGTTCTCGGCAGATCAACGTCGTGGTGAATTGGTTCGAGGAGTTGAAGCAGCGAGTGCGATGAGCCTAACGCTGGTTGGAACACGACTGGGCCAGTATGAAGTCCTCGCACGCCTTGGCGAAGGCGGAATGGGCGTGGTCTATCGAGCGCGCGATACCGTACTCGACCGGTCAGTGGCTCAAGCTTCTTCCAGCGACGTACGCGCGCGATCCCGTGCGGCAGGACGACACGATCACCATTGCCGTGGATTTCGTAATACATCTTCGGGCACCTTTCGCAACTGGCGAGATGCTGATCGGGGATCGACCCGCTTTGGCTTTGGGCCTTCTTGGCATTCTCGACACTCCGCTTAATCGCGATCGACGAGTCTGAGGTCGTACACGGGCCACGGCTTCACATACTCAAACGAGATGAACCGGCGGATGCGAGAAAAGTCGCGATCGTTCTCGGTGACAAGCACGCAACCGGACTCGCGGCATGAAAGTGCGAGCAAGAGATCGTTCGCGAAGGCCTTGGAGACGCGAGCGATCTCCAGGCCTTCCTGCTTCGCCATTTCCGAGAGCAGATCACCCGAGCGATGCCAAGCGTCCGGTGACGGCGTAATAGTCCGACCAGCTCGCTCGAACACCCTGAGGACATTTCGTTCCAACGTCTTTCGCTCGCTCGGCTTTCTGACGCCGGCGCGCAGTTCCTGAGCAACGATCATGCTGAGGTGCTCGAATGGTGAGGCCGCGCGATGAAAGCGCTGGGCATCAATGGCGAACACGGACTATGCCGCTCGTCCAGCCAAAGGGTCCCTCTGGATGACTCTGAAGATGGCGGCCACTGACGGCTTCGCAGGGGCTTCGAGCGTGCTGCTCGAGCGTGCTGAGCTCGGCCAGGACTCGAACGAACGATACGGCTGCGCGGCTACGATCTCAGCAACTGCTCGACCCTGCGCCTCCGCCTGGGATCCCGATCCCACAACGTCGCGGGCAAGAACTGGAGTGAAGCACGCTCGAAGCCTGAGCAGCACTCGATGAGAGTTGGGACAGTACGGGCTAAATCGTTTCCATTACATGGGTTATTCATGCTAGGAGGCAGGAACGTTATCATCTCGACGACGGCATCTGCTTCTCATGACGACGCTTTCACAGCATTGCATCCTCGTTGGTGCCGAATCGCTAACCCTTCAATGCGGTAAGCTCCTCGTGGAGCGCGGCCACCGCCTGTTGGCCGTCGTAACGTCCGACCATTCCCTGCGGACGTGGGCCGAGTCACTCGGGATTCCAGTATTCGACGGTCCCGCGGCGCTTCTCGAGCGCGACGGTCTGGGGTGCGACTACCTGTTCTCCATCGGCAATCTGCTGGTACTGCCGTCAGGCGTCCTTCGCCTGGCTCGACGGGCGGCGATCAACTTCCACGACGGTCCGCTCCCCCGCCATGCGGGCTTGTTCGCCCCGGTGTGGGCGCTCATCGCACGCGAGCGCTCGCACGGAATCACCTGGCATGTGATGACCGACGCGATCGACGCGGGGAATGTCCTGAAGCAGCGCCTGTTCGAGGTCAGCGAGGGCGAGACTGCACTGACGCTGAATACCAAGTGCTACGAGGTGGGACTCGATACCTTCGAGGAGCTCGTCCTCGAGTTGGAGCGTGGCGAGACCGTGGGGACGTCGCAGGTCCCCGATCCATCCCAGTTTCATCGCCAGTCGGATCGACCGCCCGCAGCATGCTCCATCGATTGGCGGCGGAGTGCGGACGACATTGCCGCACTGGTGCGAGCGCTCGATTTCGGCGACAAGTACCCCAATCCCATTGGGCGTGCCAAGACCGTCGCTGGCGGCACGGTGTGGGTAGTGCCGGTTGCCGAGGTGTTGAACGAGCGGAGCGGCTATGCGCCCGGGACCATCGTGCGCCCGGACGGCGCCGGTTTCGTGGTGGCCACAGGCTCGAGCGATGTGCTCTTGCCTCGCCTGATGCAGCCTGACGGAACGCCCGCGAATCCTGACGAGCCTGGTCTTGCGAGCGGCGACAGGTTCGAAATTCTCGACGAGCCCATTGGTGCACGCCTGACGACGCTCAACCGCGCCGTGGCGCGCCACGAGACGTTTTGGATCGAGCATCTCGCGACCGCGGAACCCTTCGACTTCGGGGCGCTCGCCTCGTCGGCGCCCGAGGGTCCACTGGTTTTCGCACATGTGGACGTCCCAATCCAGGATTTGACAGAGCGAGCCTCGACCATCACAGGAAATTTGGACGAAGCCCTTCTCGCGGGCGCCCAGGCGTACTTCGCACGGTTGGGCGACCATCCTGCGTTCGCGTGTGCCTGCACCGACGCGCACCTGTCGGACACTGTGGCCGGCGTGGAGCAATGGTTCTCCGCGTACTTGCCCATGCGCGTGGACCTCATCATGGATGAGGGCCTTCGATCGGCATGCGAGCGCGTTCAGACAGAGCGTAGACAGCTGCGAACCAAAGGCACGTTCGCGACCGACGTCTTCAGTCGATACCCACAGCTCAGAGGCAGCTCGGCGACCGTCGCCCTGGGGTTCGTGCTGGTACCCGATGTCTCGAAGGCGGCGCCCCCACCCGGCTGTGCGTTGACCGTCGTCATCGGCGATCGTTTTCGATGGATTTACGATACGACCCGACTGTCAGCAGGAGTCGTGTCGAGAATGATCGAACAGTTCCGCGTGTTGTTCGCGGCTGCACTGGATGATCCCGACCATCCGCTCGCGACGCTCCCGCTGCTGCCCGAGCAGGAATGGCGTACGAGCATTGAAGATTGGAACGCAACGCGACGCGCGTACGACAAAAGCGCTTGTGTGCACCAGCTGTTCGAAGCGCAGGTCGCTCGTACGCCGGACGCCCTCGCGGTCGTCGCTTCGGACGGAGCGCTCACGTATCGCACGCTCGACGCTCGAGCCAATCAGCTCGCCCACCGCCTGCAGTCGCTAGGCGTGGGCCCCGAGTGCATGGTGGGGTTGTCGACCGATCGATCGTTGGCGATGCTCGTGGGGCTGCTGGGGATCCTCAAAGCGGGCGGCGCGTATGTGCCGCTCGATCCCAGCTACCCGAGGGAACGTCTCGACTTCATGGTCAGGGACGCGGGAGTGACGGCCCTCGTGACGCGACACGGGCGAACCCTCCCTCAATTGGAGACGGCGGCGCCCGTCGTGAGCCTCGACGGCGTATTCGACGAGCCTGCCACGGCCTCCTTCCGTCGAGACGTCGCCTCGCATCACCTCGCGTACGTCATCTACACGTCTGGATCCACCGGCACGCCCAAGGGGGTGATGGTCGAGCACCGGAACGTGGTGAACTTCTTCGCCGCGATGGACGACTGCCTGGGGACACGGCAGGGCGTCTGGCTGGCGGTCACCAGCCTCTCGTTCGACATCTCCGTGCTGGAACTGTTGTGGACCGTATCGCGAGGGTTCAAGGTGGTGATGTATGACGGTCAGCACGAAGTGCGACGCCAACGTCCGCTTCAGCGCTCGACGCCGATGGATTTCAGCCTCTTCTACTTCTCGAGCGACGAGTCGACCACGGACGCACAGAACAAGTATCGGTTGCTCCTCGACGGCGCGCGATTCGCCGACGAGAACGGATTCGCAGCCGTCTGGACCCCGGAACGTCATTTTCACGCCTTCGGCGGTCTGTACCCGAATCCCGCCGTCACGAGCGCGGCGATCGCCACCATAACCAAACGCGTGCAGCTCCGTGCCGGGAGTTGCGTCCTCCCCCTGCACCATCCGCTGCGGGTCGCGGAGGAGTGGTCCGTCGTCGACAACCTCTCAGGGGGACGAGCAGCCATTTCATTCGCCTCGGGTTGGCAGCCCAACGACTTCGTGCTGCGGCCCGAGAACCACGAGAACGCGAAGCAGATCATGCTTCGCGACATCGAGACGGTGCGCGAGCTCTGGCGGGGACACAAGATCGCGTTCCCCAATTCCAAAGGCGAAATGGTCGAGATTGGCATAGTCCCCCGACCCGTTCAGAAAGAATTACCGGTCTGGCTGACGACTGCGGGGAACCCCGAAACGTTTGCCGCGGCCGGACGTATTGGCGCCAAGGTGCTCACACATCTGCTCGGCCAGAGCGTCGATTCGCTGTCGTCCAGCCTCGCGATCTACCGTGCAGCCTGGCGTGAGGCCGGCCATCCGGGCAGCGGCTTCGTGTCGTTGATGCTGCACACCTTCATCGGGTCCGACGACGAACAGGTGAAGAGCACGGTTCGGCAGCCCCTCATCGAGTACCTGCGGAGCTCGGTCAGCCTCATCAAGCAGTATGCCTCGGCGTTTCCGGCCTTCAAAAAGCGCGACGGCCAGGCGGACCTGGGCCTGTCGAACCTTTCGAGTGAGGAGATGGACGCCCTCCTGGAATACTCGTTCGAGCGCTATTACGAGACGAGTGGATTGTTCGGCACGACGCAGGGGGGCCTTGCTTTCGTCGACAAGCTCAAGGCGATCGGTGTCGACGATATCGCTTGCCTGATTGATTTCGGCGTGGATACCGAGACGGTGCTCGCTCACCTCCCCTTCCTTGCCCAGCTGCGGGAGCTTGCAACACCAAACGCGCCGGAGGACGCCGGCGACGGCACGATTGCGGAGCTCATTGGGAACCATCGAGTCACACATCTGCAATGCACTCCGTCGATGGCGACGATGCTGCTTCAAGACGAGGCCACCCGGGACGCTCTCGGGTCCCTCCAGGCGTTGCTGGTCGGTGGCGAGGCGTGTTCCGACGATCTGGCGCGTGAGCTTTTGAGTGCAGTTCGCGGCACGATCATGAACATGTATGGCCCGACGGAGACCTCTATCTGGTCGACATCCGCGACAATTGGGCCGCATGATCGTCATGTGTCAATCGGAAAGCCCATTGCGAACACCAGCGTGTACGTGCTCGATCGCAACCGCCAGCCCCGCCCGATTGGCCAGTCGGGCGAGCTTTACATTGGAGGCGACGGAACGACGAGGGGCTATTGGAATCGCCCCGAGTTGAGCGCCGATCGGTTCCTGCCGGATCCGTATCGCGGCGGACGCATGTATCGAACAGGCGATCTTGTGAGATGGCGTGACGAGGGAGTGCTCGAGTTCCTGGGACGTATCGATCATCAGGTCAAGATTCGAGGACACCGTATCGAGCTCGGCGAAATCGAGCGCACCATTGCCGAAAGTCCGGCCGTTCGAGAGGTTGTCGTCGTGGCGCGCGAAGATGTGCCCGGTGACAAACGCCTCGTGGCCTACATCGTGCCGCGCGCCGCCGCCGAGGCCGTGGACGTCGCCGAAATGCGGAGCCACCTACAGGCGCGTCTGCCTGACGTGATGGTGCCCACGCACTTCGTCACCCTGTCGTCCTTCCCGCTTACGCCCAACGGAAAGCTCGATCGGAAGTCGCTGCCACCTCCAGCGACGCTGATAACGGCCGCGCTGCCGGCGCCAGCCGAACTTCCGGCTGGCGAGATCGAAGAGTTGATCGCGGGCATCTGGCGAGACGTCCTGCACCTTCAGGAGGTGGGCACACAGGACAACTTCTTCGACCTCGGGGGGCATTCCCTGTTGGCGGTGCAGGCGCACCGACGCTTGAAGAAAGCATTCGACCAGTCAATCTCGATGACCGATCTGTTCCGCTTCCCGACGATCCGCTCGCTTGCTCGGTTCCTGAGCGGCAGCGGGACCGAGCAGCAAACGCGGGCCGCTGTCGCCGATCGTGCCGAGATGCGGCGACGATCCGTCACGATGAGAGCCCGGCGCTCTCACGCGGGCCGTGCAGGCGGGGACCCCGACAGCGTCGAACAAGATGCCTGATTCTTGGTCGACGCAGATGCACACTTCATGAGCACACCTGCCGAAGCGCTTCTCACCGATATCGCCGTGATCGGGATGGCCGGGCGCTTCCCGGGCGCGCGAACGGTCGACGAGTTCTGGCGAAACCTGCGCGACGGAGTCGAGTCCATCCAGCAGTACGCGGATGCCGACCTGTTGGCCGCTGGTGTCGATCCGGAACTGCTCGAGGATCCCCACTACGTCAAGGCCGGCGC
>Ga0075421_100011745_pt1 | contig 10859 bp, 8 predicted proteins | sample SoiMetdeltSBSDD5_FD_75292 | JGI IMG/M metagenome (GOLD analysis project Ga0075421, IMG submission 75292) | Bulk soil microbial communities from a Populus tree surrounding site in Tennessee, USA - Soil MetaG P. deltoides SBSDD5 | ecosystem: Environmental > Terrestrial > Soil > Tree plantation...
CACCGGCCCGTTGACCGACGAACAACGCCTGCGACTGCAGGAAATCGCGCTCCGCTGCCCGGTCCACCGCACGCTCACCGGCATGCTCGAAATCCTCCGCGACGACACGTTGTGACCCCCATTCGCACGTGGGTGGTGCCTGGCTTGCCACGCACACCGCCGCGCTGCTAGGCTGACAGCGTACTCGCTACAACGTCCGGCCCTTCGGCTCGAATCCCGTCGTTCATTGGGAGGTTCCCGTGCCTGCGTTCGTTGCCAGAGCGAGATGCCGGCCACTGTGGCCGATGGTCGCGACCATCGCCTTCGCCGCCACGCTTCCTGCACCCGGGCTCGCCGCACGGCTCGACACCAAGGTCGTCCCGACCTTCCAATCGGTGTCGCTCAAGCTCGATGCCGAAACCGAAGACTACACCGGCAGCACCCGCATCGAGCTGCGCGTTCGTGAAGCCACGCCGAGCATTCGCTTTCATGCGGAGGAGATGCCGATCCAGCGCATCGCCTTGACCGGAGCCAAGGGTCCCATCGCGGTGCAGCACGAGATCATGGACGGCGCACAGGTCGAAGTGCGCGCGGCGCAAGCCCTCGCCCCGGGCGACTACACCCTCGACATCGACTTCGCCAACGGCTTTGGCACGCAGGCCACGGGCCTCTACCGCATGCAGCAGGACGGGCGCGGTTACCTGTTCACCCAATTCGAAGCCGACGACGCCCGTGAGGCCTTCCCGTGCTGGGACGAGCCCGGCTTCAAGCTCGAGTGGCAGATGGTGATCGAGGTGCCCGAAAAGCACACCGCGGTGACGAACACTCCGGTCGAGAGCGAGAGCGTGAGCGACGGCTGGCGCAAGCTCGTGTTCAAGCGCACGAAGCCGCTTCCGAGCTACCTCCTCGCCATCGCTGCCGGCACGCTCGAGCGAGTGCCGATCACGGGAATGTCGATCCCGGGCAACGTCGTCACCATCCATGGCCAAGGCCATCTGGCCCAGCTCGCGGTCGAAACCACACCGCCCATCTTGAAAGCGCTGGAAAACTATTTCGGCGAACCCTATCCCTTCGAGAAGCTCGACCTCATCGCCATCCCCGAGTACTGGCCCGGCGCCATGGAGAACCCGGGAGCGGTGACCTACGCCGCCAGAATCCTCCTCGTCGACAGCCAGGCGGCCAGCGTGTCGCAGCAGCGCACCCTGGCCCGCGTCACCGCGCACGAGCTCTCGCACATGTGGTTCGGCGATGTCGTCACCATGCAGTGGTGGGACGATCTTTGGCTCAACGAATCGTTCGCCGATTGGCTGGGGGACAAGATCGCGCATCAGGTTTCGCCGCAGTTCAATATCGAGGTGACCGAGCTGCAGGCTTCGCTGCAGGTCATGAATGTGGACGCGCGTCCTTCGGCCCAAGCGATCCGTCAGCCGGTGGAGTCGACGGACAATCTGATGCAGAACATCGGCACGCAATACAACAAAGGGAAGGCCGTGCTCGGCATGTTCGAGCAGTGGATCGGGCCAGAAAAGTTCCGCACCGGGGTGCTGCAGTACTTGGCCGCCCACCGTTGGGGAAACGCCACCGCCGCCGATCTCTGGCAAGCGTTGTCGGTCGCGTCGGGAAACAACTTGAGCGCCGCATTGGCCTCCTTCATCGAGCAGCCCGGACTGCCGTTGATCCGCATCGAAGCCGAAGGCGGCAACCGCATCCGTATTCGCCAGCAACGCTTTTCCAACTGGGGTGTCGAGCAAGGAGCGCAAACCTGGAAGGTCCCGGTGCAGCTGCGCTATTCGGACGGCAACGCCGTGCAGGCGAAAACGGTGCTCCTCGACCAGGAGTCGCAATCGATCAGCCTGGACATCGGCGGCGCGCCCGCCTGGGTGCTGCCCAACGCCGACCAGCGCGGCTATTACTGCTGGGAAGTGCCACAGGACATGTTGCGGGCGCTCGCGACGAATGCCGCGACGATCTTGAACGAGCGCGAGCGCGTCGGGTTCATCGGCAACCTCTCGGCGCTCCTCGATGCCGGCGCCTTGAACGGTGGGGATTACCTCTTCGCCCTCGGCAAATTCGCCGATGACCCACAACCGCAGGTGATTTCATCGGTCCTTTCCGCCCTCGGCAAAGTGGAGTTGGCGTTCGTCCAGCCCGAGAACGAGATTGCCTTCGCCGCCTACGTGCGCGCCACGCTCGGCCCGGCGCTCGAGCGCTTCGGCGCCGAACCCCGGTCCGGCGAGGACGAGCAGATCCGCTTGTTCCGGCCGCAGCTGCTCGAGTGGCTCGGCGACACCGGCAAGGATGTCGCGATTCTGGAAATGGCAGAAAATCTAGCGCGTCGCTACGTGCAGGATCCGCATTCCATCGACGCGCAACTCTCCGGAGTGGCGCTCCAGCTTTCGGCCATCCGCGGCGACCGCGCCTTGTTCGACGACTACCGCCAACGCTTCGAGTCCGCCCAAGTGCCAGCCGACCGCAATCGCTACTTGGGGGCGCTCGCCAACTTCCGCGATCCGGAGATCATCGAAGAAGCGTTGCGTTATACCCTCACCGGGCCGCTCCGGTCCAACGAGCTCCTCACCATCCCGGGCGGCCTCGTGGGATATCCGCCGCAGCGAGATCGCGTCTTTCGCTGGCTCACCGAGAATTACGACGCCATCGGCAAACGCCTTCCGCCCGAGTTCATGGGCTTCATGCCGTTCATGGCCGGTGGTTGCTCGGCCGAGCGCCTGGCCAAGGCGCAAGAATTCTTCGGCCAGCCGCAGCACCAAGCGCCCGGAACGACGGTTCAGCTGGCCAAAGTCGGCGACCAGGTGCACGACTGTGTCGGCCTGCACGAACGCGAGGGTGCCGCCGTGGCCGCATTCCTCGATCGCAGCGTCGGCACCCGCTGAGGACCAGAGTCCGCCCCGAGCAGCCCGCCAACCCGCGCCGCGCCGGCACGAGCGCTCGAGGCGGCGTCGCGAGCGCGCCCGCGAGGGCATGGATGCCCGAGCAGCGCTCGCGCCGAGCGAAGAGCGCAGGAGTGCGCGCGAGGAGCGTCCGCCTCGAGCGCTCGTGCCGGCGCGGCGCGCGCAATGCGCGGCGACCTGTTGCGTTTGCCCACCCCAAGCACAGCGACTAGACTGGACCCTCGAACGACGGACCATCGGCCGGAGGCAGACTCGTGCACGCGCTCGTGCGTTTGAGCCCCGACATCACCACCAAATCCGACCGCACGCGCCGTCGCTTCATGCGCCGGCTGGTCGACAATCTGCGAGATGCGTTCCGCAGCAGCGGCATCGTGGCGCGCGTCGACCCAGGCTGGGTGCGTTTGACGTTCGAATCCGACGACCCGGGCGCCGCGGCGGTGGCCGCGCGCGTCTTCGGCGTCCACTCGCTGTCGCGCGTCGAGCCGCGCGATGCATCCTCGCTAAACATCCTGGTCGAGCACGCCGCAACGTGGTTCCGCCCGCTGGTACAGGGCAAGACTTTCGCCGTGCGCGCGAAAACGGGTGGCAGCGCGCCGTTCGACTCGCGCGCCATCTGCATTGCGCTCGGCGACCAGCTGCGGCATCACGGCACCGTGCACCTCGACGACCCCGAGATCACCTGCCACGTGGAAGTGCGCGAGGGGACGGGGTACTTGTTCAGCGACTCGCTGCCCGGCCAGCGTGGCTTGCCGCTCGGTTGCGAGGGCCGCGCGGTGGCGCTGATCTCGGGCGGCTTCGACTCGGCAGTCGCCTCGTGGATGGTGATGCGGCGAGGCGTCGCCTTGGACTACGTGTTCTGCCGCTTGGGTGGCGCGGTGCACACGCAGGGAGCCTTGCGTGTGCTGCAGGTCCTGACCTCGCAGTGGGGCTATGGCAGTCCGGCGACGGTGCACGTGCTGCCGTTCGAAGACGTGGTCGAGCGCATCCGAGAGCGTTGCCACCCAGCGATGTGGCAGTTGGCGCTCAAGCGCGCCATGTATCGGGCCGCGCAGCAGGCCGGGCGGACGCTCCGCGCCCAAGCCATCATCACCGGTGAATCCATCGGTCAGGTGTCGTCACAAACGCTCAAGAACCTGCGCGCCCTGGATGGCCGGATGGACCTGCCGGTGCTGCGCCCCCTCATCGGCATGGACAAGGAAGAGATCATCGCCCGCGCGCGCGACATCGGCACGTTCGATCTCTCGGCGACGGTGCAAGAGTACTGCGACATCGTGCCGAAGAAACCCGCAGTGGCGGCCAAACCCTCCGACATCGTCGAGGCCGAAGCGGCGCTCGCACTCGATGTCGAGGCGCTGATCGCCTCCGGCCGTCGGCTCGATGCACGTGCGCTCGGTGAACAGGACTGGGGTCTCGAATCGCTCGAGATCGACACCATTCCGGAAGGTGCCGCGATTCTGGATCTGCGCGGCGCGCATGGCTTCGCTGCCTGGCACTACCCCGGCGCCGCGCGCATCGATCTGGCGCTGGCGCTGGCGCAGATCGGCCACTTCGACAAGGCCAGACCCTACGTCGCGTACTGCGAGTTCGGCTTGAAGAGCGCGTTCCTGGCCGAGAGCATGCGCAAGTCCGGTTACGAGGCGTACAACTTCCACGGCGGCCTGCGCGGTGTCATGCGCTACGCTTCGGGGCGAAACCTGCTCCCGCTCGAGCTGCTGCCGGAGGATTCTTGGCGCTGAGCAGCTGCGCGGCCAGCTGCGTGTGACCTGCCTGTTCGGCCAGCTGCACGGCGTCGCGTCCATCACGCGCGACGGCATGCACATCGGCCCCATGCGCCAGCAAGACACGCATGCAACTCTCGTGACCGAAGACTGCCGCGAGGTGCAACGCCGTGAACCCATCGGCCGCATGCGCCGCCGCCGCTCCTGGGTCGATGTCCAGCAGGTCCTCGAGCCATGCCTGCTCGCCGAGCGCCGCCGCCTCGAAGACATCGAGCGTGGGTTCGGCGGCGAGAAGGATGTCGACCAGATCCCGCCGCCGCTTGTAGATCGCTTGCATGAGGATGGGGATTCCCTGCGCATCGATTGCATCGGCCGCCTCGGGGTCGGCTGTCAACGCCGCGTGCAAGGCGTCCGCATCGCCTTCGATCACCGCCTGCAGCGCCTCGTCTGCTGTCGCCATAGTGTTCCTCCCCGCAATCATCGTCCTCCGCGAACGGAGACTCGCGCTCAGCTCTTGCCAGCCATCCCCGCCTCGACCATGGCGCGGGTGCGTTCGGACGCGATCTGGCCGGCATGAGCCAGGCACGAACCCCGCAGGATCTCGTCTTGCATGTCGAGGGCCAGCTTGCCGTCTTTGATCATGTTCTGCAGGAAGCTCATGATGTTGCGCGCGTACATCTGGCTCGCATGCACCGACATCGTGCTCGGCAAGTTGAGCGGCCCCAAGATGGTGACTCCGTTCACCACGACTTCCTCGTCGGCGCGGGTGAGCGCACAATTGCCGCCAGCCTCCGCCGCCAAATCGACGATCACCGCCCCCGGCTTCATGCTGCGGACCATGTCCTCGGTGATGAGGATCGGCGCCCGTTGACCCGGGACGAGCGCCGTGGTGATGACCACGTCCATGTCACGCACGGCCTTGGAGAGCAGCTCGACCTCGCGCCGGTGCGCTTCCTCGCTGAGCGCCTTGGCGTAGCCACCGGCATCTTCGGTGTCCTGCTGCGGCATCTCGATCTGCAAGAACGTGGCTCCCAGGCTTTGCACCTGCTCGCGCACGGCGGGACGCACGTCGAACGCGCTCACCACGGCACCGATGCGCCGCACGGTGGCGATCGCCTGCAAGCCAGCGACGCCTGCGCCAAGAATCAGGGCCCGCGCCGGCGTGAGCGTCCCAGCCGCCGTCACCAGCATGGGGAAAAACCGCGGCAGGCGAGAGGCCGCGAGCAACGAGGCTTTGTAACCGGCGATGCTGCTCATCGAGGACAGTGCGTCCATGGCCTGTGCGCGCGTGATGCGCGGCACGAGCTCCATGCTGAAGCAGGTGGCGCCGGATGCGGCGAGCGCAGATGCGAGTTCGAGATCGGCGAGAGGCGCCAGGAAACCGATCAGCACCTGCCCTGCGCGCAAGCGGCGTGCTTCGTCCAACGTCGGTGGCGCGACCTTCACCACGATGTCGCTGTCGGCGTAGATCTGGTCGCGATCGACCAGGCGCGCACCCACCTTTTCGAAGCTGGCATCGTCGAACCAGGACCCCGCGCCGGCTCCGCGTTCGACCAGGAACTCGAGGCCCGACTTCGCCATGCGCGCGAGCGTGTCGGGCACCATCGCCACGCGGCGCTCGCCCGGGCGTGATTCCTTCGCGATCCCAACTCGCATACGTCCCCCCTGGCTCACGGACTCGACGCGGCTCGTCACGGGCCGGCCGAGTCTAAATGGCCGCCGCCCTGCGGGTCCAGCCAAACGAACACATGTCAATCCACCGCCAGCATCTCGAAAAGGTGGATCTGACTCAGGACCGCCTTGTGGAAATCGCCGACGTGGAGCGATTCGTTCTCCGCATGCGCGTTGGTGTACGGGTCCTCGACACCGGTGAGCAGCGCCGGCACGTCGCCGAGCGCGCGTGTGAACGGCGCCGCGAAGGGAATCGTCCCGCCGCAACCGATGAACATCGGTTCGCGCCCGTAGCCCTTGGCCAACGCGCGCCGGGCCTTGTCGAACACCGGTCCTTGCGGATCGGTGCACCACCAACTCGCTCCGCCTTCGGATTCGACGTGCAATTCCAAACCCCACGGCACGTGTCGCTCGAGGTGTGCGAGCATCTGCCGCCGCACCGTGTCCGGATCCTGATCCGGAACGATGCGCACCGTGACGCGTGCCCAGGCGGCATCGCAAATGATGTTCGCCGCCGAGGCCCGGTTGGAGGCCTGGATCGCGTTCACCGTGAGCGCCGGTTGGCGCCAGATCGCCTCCCATGGGCTCTGCCAGCTGCCGAGCAACTGCGCCCCCGGCAGCAGGCCGGCCTGGCGGCGAAATTCCTCCACGCTCGTCGGCAAGCTGGCGAACTCGGCATGATCGGCGGCAGAGAGCGCGCGCACGCCGGTGTCGATCCCGGGCACGGCCAGCCGGCCGTCCGCGTCCACCAATGTGGCGAGGAGGCGGGCGAGCCCCAAGGCCGGATCGGGAACCGGTCCGCCCCACATGCCGCTGTGCAACGGTCGCTCGAGCGCGCGCAGCTCGATGTCGAAGCCCACGAGACCGCGCAGCAAGGTCGTCAATGCCGGCACGCCCGTGTCCCAGTTCGTCGCGTCGGTCAGCACGATGACCTGAGCCGCGAGCTTGTCGCGGTAGGCGCGCAAGAATTCTTCGAGGTGCGACGATCCAATTTCTTCCTCGCCCTCGACGATGACCTTGACGTTGAGCGGCAGACCTCCGGTCGCCTCGAGCCAGGCGGCGATGCTGGCGGTGTGCACGACGATGCCAGCCTTGTCATCGGCCGCACCGCGAGCGAAGAGCCGTCCATCGCGCAGTGTCGGCACGAACGGCGCCGACTTCCATACCTCCTCCCGCCCCGGCGGCTGCACGTCGTGGTGTGCATAGAGCAGCAACGTCGGCTTCCCTGCCGCGTGCAACCAGTCCCCATAGACGTACGGGTGCGCGTCCCCCAAGCGCAGCACTTCGACGTTCTCGAGACCGCGCCGGCGCAGCAGCGCGGCGACCGCCTCTGCCGACCGCTCGACCTCCGCCGGTGGAAAGCCCGGGAAGCTCACGCTCGGAATGCGCACGAGCTCCTGCAGATCATCGAGATGTTGATCGCGCGCCTGCTCGTAACGATCGAGCGCGGCCTGGACCGACATGCGAGCCTCCTTCGCCCGGATTCCTGCTGCGAAGCCGTGGACGCTAGCATACAGGCGCGTCGGGATCTCGAGGCCGAATCCAAGGCCGGGCGTTGCTCCGCCCGGGAAATCCACAGCTCGGGATGGGCGGCGGCGCCAGGCGGCGAAACGCAGGCTTTGGCGTCGCAGGGGCGTCTCAGTGTTTTCACCGAGACGCGCGTGCACTGCCTCTGCATTCAACGGCATAGGCCAGCGCCTGGAAAGCTCGCGCGGCCGTGCGGAACCGAGTCAGGATGAGGTCGGGCGGGCCCGTTTGACTCCACCGCGGATCAGAGCATAATCCCGCCGTGGATCCTGTCGACACCAAGATTGTGCGATCGCTCATGACGGAGGGGCGGATCACCAACACGCGCCTCGCGCGTGCGGTTGGCCTGTCCGAATCGGCGACGCTCGAACGCGTGCGCCGGCTCGAGTCGTCCGGAGTGATTCAGGGCTATGGTGCGCGCGTCGATCCGCAGGCCGTGGGCCGCAAACTCGAAGTGATCATGGCGTTCACTCTGCGGAAGCAGAAGCCGGAGGATGTCATCCATTTCGGTAACGCCATGACGAGCATGGACGAGGTCCTCGATTGCGCCCAAGTTCTCGGGCGCTTCGACTTCATCGCGCACGTCGCGCTGCAGGACGTGCCCGCCCTCGAAAGTTTCATTCACGACAAGGTCATCCCCCTCGGACTCGTCGATCGCATGGAGTCGCTCACCGTCCTGAAGACCCTCAAGCGCGCACATCCGCCGCTCCCCCTGTCAGAGTCCTAGCGCCCCCCGCCTGCACCCGTCACAATCCACTTGGCCCTCGCTTGATTTCAGGCGGCTCCTCTCACGCTGTCGCAGGAGACGATCGGAACGAGATCGGGTATTCTCTGGGCAATCGACGGACAGTCCGAGGTCGAGGTCCTCGGGCAGGGAAGAGGTGGATCGATGCAAAAGCGGATCGTCTGGGCGTCGATGCTCGCCCTCGTGCTTGCGGCTGGCTCCGAAGCCCAAGAGAAAAAGGCCGAGCACAAATACATCGGCGTCAAGAAGTGCAGCATGTGTCACAAGGCCGAGGCCAAGGGCAACCAGTTCGGCCAATGGCAAGCTTCGAAGCATGCGAAGGCGTTCGAGACTCTGGCCGGCGCCAAGGCGCTCGCCATCGCCAAGGAAAAGGGGCTGGCGAAACCGCCGCAGGAAAGCCCCGAGTGCCTGAAGTGCCACGTCACGGGCTATGGGAAAGCGGCAGAGCTGTTCGACGCCACCTTCGCCAAGACCGATGGCGTCCAATGCGAGAGTTGCCACGGGCCTGGTTCGGACTACCAGAACATGAAGGTGATGAAGGACCGTGCGGCCTCAGTGGGCGCGGGCCTCGTCATTCCCGACGAGAAGACTTGCACGGTGTGTCACAACGCGGAGAGCCCGTCATTCGTCGGTTTCGACTTCAAGAAGCAGTGGGCGTTGGTCTCGCACCCGAACCCGCTCACGGGTGCGGCGAAGTAAAGGCCGGCGGATTTTGGGAAGGCCGCAACCGGCCTTCCCTCCCTGTACCCACGCAGCGGGCGACCCGGCTTCAGCCAGCCCGGCCTTGGACGATGCGCACCGATCCGCTGCCCGTCGAGAGCTCGACGCGCGAGGTCCCCGAGCCGACGGTGAAACGCGCTTCGTGCCGCGGCTTGCGTCCCAGGTCGACCCCTTCCACGTCCACGTCGATGCTGCCGCTGCCGGTGTCGACGTCGAAAACCGCCGACACCTCTCGCGGCAAATGCAAGCGAATGCCGCCGCTCCCGGTGCTGACCTCGAAGCGCCCCGAGCCCATGCGCACGAGCTCGAGCCCGACGCTGCCGCTGCCGGTGTCGATGAGCACGCCATCGGCCTCGATCGCGCGCGCGCGCACACCACCGCTGCCTGTATCCACACTCAGCTCCTCGGTGCGCGCGTCCTCGACCTCGACGCCGCCACTGCCGGTATCGATCAGCAGCTCGCGCGCTTCGATCCCGTGCGCCGTCACACCACCGCTGCCGGTATCGATCGTTACCCGTCGCGCTCCCTCCACGTTGGTGACGTCGACGCTGCCGCTGCCGGAATCGACGTCCACGTCCCCCTTCACATCCTCCACTTGCACGGCGCCGCTGCCTGTATCGGCGCGCAGGTGGCCATCGAGCCCGGTGACGACGATCGTGCCGCTCTGGGTGTCGAGATCCAACCCACCGTGGATCGCGCTCGCTTCGATCGCGCCCACGCCGAGGAGCACCGCGAGATCCTTCCCGGCGGGAAGAGAGACGACCACATCGGCCCACACCTCGATGGCGTCGCGAAACGGTTCACCGCGCACTTCGATCTCTCGACCTTGCAGCATTTCACTCAGCCAGCTGCCGTCGTCGTCCCGGGTCCGGAATCGGGTGCGGCTGTTGCCACCAAGCGGCGGATAAACGAACCGCTTGTGTTCGTCCACTGGGAACTGAATCACGAGCTCGGCTCGCGATCCCTTGTGCTCTTCGAATCGCAACTGTTCCGGTGTGGCATCCCTGCCATCCACGGTGACGCGGACGCGGATGTCGGAGCCGGTGTGCTTCTCGATTCGCACCATCCCGATCAGGTTGGCCAGTCGCAGCTGGTCGGCGGTGAAGCTCCACTCGCGTTCCAGGGCCGCCGCGGCACTCGGGGCCGGGCCGGAAAGCCACAGCACGCCCGCCAGGAGAGCGGCAGAAATGTTCAAGCTGTTGACAACAATAACTTTACGCACGATTCGACCCCCGCTGGATCGAGACCCCCGCGACATGCACGCCTTCGAATGTATGAGACGCGTACGCCAGGACGAAGGTTGCCATCGGCTTTGACTCCCGCCATGCGTTCCCAAAAGCCGGCTCGGTCGGATCGAGGCTCCGCACGGAAAATTCCTCCCTCGCGACTCCGCTCGCTACTCGACCGAGGAGGGCCCTCGGGACCGAAACATGGCGTCGTGTTCGCTCTGCGCGTCGATGCGCGACGAGGTGCAAATGAGCTGCGTGCCCTCGATGGCTGCGCGCGGCGTTCGGATTTGCTAGGATCGCCGGCGCCCACGACCGCCGAGGACGAATCGCGGCCCAGCCCGAGGTCGACGCAAAGCGAAGT
>Ga0075421_100011746_pt1 | contig 10858 bp, 14 predicted proteins | sample SoiMetdeltSBSDD5_FD_75292 | JGI IMG/M metagenome (GOLD analysis project Ga0075421, IMG submission 75292) | Bulk soil microbial communities from a Populus tree surrounding site in Tennessee, USA - Soil MetaG P. deltoides SBSDD5 | ecosystem: Environmental > Terrestrial > Soil > Tree plantation...
AAGCCGACGTGGAGCTTGACGACAGTCTCAGGCGCGCGGAGGTTCGCTTCCTCGGGGATTCGCGAGCGGGGGGCCGCGCTCGAGACGAGGACGCCCATGCCGCCGTCGGCGACGAGCGGCGGGCCGCTTTCGAGGCGCTCGAGGAACCGGTTCGGCATCGGCGGAGCCTACTTCCGCCGCGCGGCCCGGCACCGGGGCTTGCGTTGTGGGGTCATACGAGGCACCTCCATCGTTCTCGGCGGTAGCACCGCACCCGACGGGCCGGTTGCTGCGGCGTCTCAGGGCCGAGTCCCTCAGCCGCTCGTGATGGACGATGCGAGCGTAGCAAGCGGCCGGGGCGAGCCCCTTTCTCCCCACCCTGGGTGGGGAGATCAGATCCACCCGCCACCCGATTTCAGCCTATCGAGAAAGGTGGTACAGAAATGTGCCAAATGCAGGGAAATTCTCTCCGCCCTGCACGATCGAGCGTAGGTGAAGCGCCAAAGTCAACCGATATAGGGGGATAGATCAAGCGGGTGTCCAACGAGCACAATCGGATAACCGAGCGGGCCCCGATGCGGCGGGGGCCACCTCGTATAGAGCAGGCTCCGATGCGGCAGGAGCCACTCGATCTACTGCGGTTCTCTTCGGAGACGTTAGAGCGGGCCGGGCGGCGGCCCGCTCTTTCGTTCTCGGATTCAAGTTTTTCCTGCAAATTGCCGAAAGGCTGATCGACTCCTCTGAGCCCGGGACTGACGGCAATCTTTCCTGCGGCGCGCTGGAGTGGCGAAGTGGACAGGGATGCCTGTTGCTTCGCCGTGTCTTGGCAGACTCCGTCTCCGGATGGGCGTTCTGACCGTTGCGTTCGTGGCCGACCCGACAGAGGTCCCGCAGTTCGAGGGAGGGCCAGAGCCTCACAACGACGAACTGAAGCAACTCGATCCGTTGCAGCTGGCCGCGCTCGGCCAACTGCTCTTCGATGGGAGCTTCGACGAGAGCGACCCGGGCTCGTACGGTCCCACGTATGACGCTTTGCTTGGTGAGATGCACGATCGCATGCACTCCTACAGCGACGAAGAGTGGGCCTTTCCAGTTCCCGAGCGGTTGACGGTTGCGCTCGCAGAAGTTCAGGACGACCGGGTGCCAGAGCTCGCAGAAACCTGGGGACGAACCGAAGAATTCGAGCTAGACCAGAAGGGACCTGAGAGAGGGCGCGAGTACCTCCACGAGCTGAGGGCGAACGCGCGAGTCGCCACGGAGTCCGGGAAGCAGCTCTTTCTGTGGATGTCTCTGTAACGCCGCTGTAGGGCGGAGTTGGGAAGTGGAGAGGGATGGCTCCCGCTTCGCCGTGTCCTGCTACTCGTGCAGCAGCCGACCCTCCATCCCGCCCGCGACGGTCACCACCTGACCCGTTACGTGCCCGGAGAGCTCGTCGGACGACAGGACCACCACCTGGCGCGCAACGTCCTCCGGCTGAGCCACCTTCCGCAACGGCATCGTCCTCGTCACGCGCCGAACGAGATCCGGGTCGTCGAGCGTCGAGCGTGTCATCGGAGACTCGGTCCAGCCGGGACAGACCGCGTTCACCCGCCCGCGGGGCGCGATCCTGACGATCTCGTTCTTCAGGGACAGCAACAGGCCGCCGACCACCGCAGATTTCGCAGCCGCGTAGTCGGCATGGCCCGCCTCGCCGAACAGCCCCGCCGTCGAGCCAACCAGGACGAGCGACCCGTGTCCGCTGCGCTCGACCTCGCGCAGGAACCCGCGAGCGGTCAGGTACGTCGCGGTCAGGTTCTCGCGAAGCGTCGCCTCCCAGCGCTCCAGCGGAAGCTCCCAGAGGGGCACGTCTTCCTCCGGCCACTTCCCGGCAACCGCCGCGCAGACGTCGAGCCCGCCGAGCTCCGTGACCGAAGCTCGAAAGAGAGCGTCGACCTCGTCCTCGACCCGCAGGTCGGCTCGGAAGATCGGAGCGTCGCCAAGCTCACGGCTCAACGCCTCTGCCCGCTCGAGGCCCTGATAGTAGTGCACCGCGACACGGCATCCCTCCGCGAAGAAAGCCCGTGCGCAGGCCGAGCCGATTCCGCCGGAAGCCCCGGTGACGAGAACGCGCTTATCGCGGAGCCCAGTGTCCACGAGCAGAGGCTACGACCTCCGCTATCAAGTCCGCGGTGCCATCAGCCGAAGACGCACGAATGGCCCCCGCCGAAGACTTCACTCAGACAGACGGTCCCGCCGCCCCCGACGTGCTGGACCTCCTCGAGGAGCTGACCAGGGAAGAGCTCGATATCCGAGCGTGGCGCTTCAGCCAGCTCGTCGCTCATGGCTACGAGATCGAGGACGCCATGGAGGTGGCATGGGCCGTCGGCGTCGACCTCGAAGCCGCGCGGGCGCTCGTTGCCGTCCACGGCTGCTCATCCCGGCTCGCCGTACGAATCTTGCTCTGAACGGCGGCGTTGCGCTTTCATTGGGAGCAATGCACGTTGCCGAGTCTGACGCGCACCTCGTAGCCCGTTGCCGCCAGGGCGACGACGACGCGTGGCGCGAGCTCGTCGAGCGCTTCTCGCGCTACGTCTACGCGATCGCGGTGCAGGCCTACAGGCTGCCCCCCTCGGACGCGGAGGACGTCTTCCAGGAGGTCTTCGCGCGCGCCTACGAGAACCTCCACAAGCTTCGGGACGACAGCGCCATTCGGCCCTGGCTGGCCCAGCTGACCCGACGTCTCTGTCTCGACACGATTCGGACGAGCTCCCGCGTCCAGCCGGAGGAATCTGTGGAGCCGGAGGGCGCGGACGACGCGATCGCAAAGCTCGACGAGGCGCTCGTCGTCCACGAGGCGTTGGCCACCTTGCCCGACAACTGCCGCGAGATCCTCGACCGCTTCTTCGCCCGCGACGAGAGCTACCGCCACATCGGCGATGCGCTCGATCTTCCGGCAGGGACGATCGCGAGCCGCATCTCGCGCTGCCTCGTGAAGCTGCGCGGCGAGCTCGAGGGAAGAAAACCGGCCGCTGCGGAGTCTGGTGGTTGACGGCCTATGCCCGACTACAACGAAGAGACCTTGGCCGAGCTCCTCCGCACACTTCCCGCTCCCCCCGAAGCGTGGGTGAGGGCCGCGCAGGAGATTCCACTCGCCCGGCGTGGGCTCGACGACATCGTCGAGCGCGCACGTGCCGACCTGGCGTTCCGCGAGGCGCTCGTCGCCGACCTCGAGCGCGCCCTTCAGGATGCGGGCTACGACGCTGACCCAGCGCTGGCAGACGCCGTTCGCGAGCGGCTCTCCTTCTAAAGGCCCCGCCTACACGCCAGAATCCGCCGCATGGCGGACGACATTCTCGACTCGTCGGTCGGCGACTTCGTCGACGTCCTCGCCCAGGAGGATGCGCCGGGCGGAGGTTCCGCGGCGGCGGTTACCGTCGCCATGGCCGCCGGGCTCGTCGTGATGGTCGCTCAGGCTTCGAAGGATCACTGGCCCGAGGCCGGCGGGGCGATCGGGCAGGCAGAGACGTTTCGGGCCAGGGTGGAGCCGCTCGCGCAGGCGGACGCAGAGGTCTACCGGGACGCCTTGACGATCCTGCGCCGGCGGGAGGAGGTGTCGGAGCGCTACCGCGACCAGACGCTTCGGGACGCGCTCGAGAGATCGGCCGAGATCCCGGTCCGGATCGTGGAAGCCGGGGCCGACCTCGCATGCCTCGCCGCACTGCTCGTGGAGAACGGAAACCCGGAGGTGCGGGCCGACGCAGTCGTCGCCTGCGTTCTCGCCGAAGGAGGAGCGCGGGCGGCCGCGGCGCTCGTCGAGACGAATCTCGGCGCCACGAAGGACGATGCTCGCGTCCGGCACGTTCGCTCGCTGGTCGAGGTCGCGGCGGATGCGTCCAAACGAGCTCTGTCGGCAGCGGAGTAGCATCGAGCGATGGCCCAGCCTGAGGAATCCGCACCGCAGGAGCTGCGCCCGGCTTGGAGCCTCCCGGCCGGAGCCGCCGAGGGCCTCGCTCTGGCGGTCGAGTGGCCCGGCGAGGTCACGCGCGACTGGGCCTGGGGCGGCTCGACCGGCAAGGGCGTCACGGTCTGCATCCTCGACAGCGGCGTCGACGAAGCGCATCCGCTGGTCGGCGGCGTCCAGCGCGCCGTTGTCGCCTCGGTCGGCCCGGACGACGAAGTAATAGTCGAGGACGACACCGAGGGCGACCTGTGCGGGCACGGCACCGCATGCGCGGGGATCGTGCGCTCACTCGCCCCCGACTGCGAGCTCGTCAGCGTACGGGTCCTCGGCGCCGGCTTCACGGGTAGCGGAGGCGTGCTGCTCGCGGGACTTCGCTGGGCGGTGGAGCAGGGCTTCGACGTCGTCAACATGAGCCTGTCGACGACGAAGAAACAGTTCGCGGGGATCCTCCACGAGCTCACCGACAAGGCGTACTTCCAGAGGACGGTGCTCGTCGCCTCGGCGCACAACATGCCGGTGGAGAGCTATCCGTGGCGGTTCTCGTCGGTGATTTCGGTGGGCAGCCACGAGGAGCCGGACCCGCTCACGTTCTTCTACAACCCGGACCCGCCTGTGGAGTTCTTCGCGCGCGGAGTCGACGTGGAGGTCGCCTGGGCGGGAGGGGCGCGCATCCGCTGCACGGGGAACAGCTTCGCGACGCCGCACATGTCCGGCCTCTGCGCCCTTGTGCTCGGCAAGCATCCCGAGCTGACGCCCTTCCAGCTGAAGAGCGTGCTCTTCCTCACCTCGACGAACGTCGGAGGCGCCAGATGAGCGAGGACCTGAAAGCCGCGGTCGCCGCGGGCGTGGTCGGCTCGCAGGAGTCGTTCCGAGAGCTCCTCCAGTCGGTGGTCGAGGTGGCGCGCGCAATCTTCGGCGCCGAGGCTTCTTCGATCTTCCTGCTCGACGAGCAGTCGGACGAGCTCGTGTTCGAGGCGATTGCCGGTCAGGGTGCGGAAAAGCTGCTCGGCCAGCGGTTCCCGTCGAGCACGGGGATCGCGGGCTGGGTCCTCGTCACGCGCCAGCCGCTCGTGATCGAGGATGTGACCGAAGACCCGCGGTTCGCAAAGGACGTCGCCGAGCAGACGGGCTACGTCCCGAAGGGGCTGATGGCGGCTCCTCTGCTCCACGAGGAACGAGCGCTCGGCGTGCTCGAGGTGCTCGACCGCCCGCAGCGCTCGCAGTTCTCGCTCGTCGAGATGGACCTCCTCGGCCTGTTCGCGAATCAGGCGGCGATCGCGCTCGACCTGCTCCAGCGTGCCCGCCGGGCCGAGAGCATGCTCGCGGAGAGCGGGGAGGGCGCCGAGGTCGTCGCGCGCCTGGCGGCGACGGTCGACTCGCTCGAGGACGAGCAGCGAGCAGCCGGCCTGAAGCTGCTCGGCGCGGTGGAGGAAGTCCTCAGACGCGACGAGGGCGGCTAGGCCGCCCTCGGTCCTTCAGTTCCTGCGAGTTCTTACGCGATGTTCTGGCCGGTGTTCTGGCCGACGTTCTGCCCTGGAAGGCTGTGGCCCTCCACGTCCGGCTCCTCGTCGGGCTCGGCTGTGCGGCCGACGTTCTGACCGACGTTCTGTCCTACGTTCTGTCCCGGGAGGCTGTGTCCCTCGACCTCGTCGGTCGTCTCCTCCACCGGCTGCTCGCGATCCTCGCTCATACCCGTTCCTCCTTTGGGGGGTTCCACGCCGTCTTGCTTGGTACTTCGTGGACTAGACGGTCGTAAGTAGGGGAATCTTCCATCTTTTTGCGAAACAGGGCAATACTTCTCGGATGCTGCGGTCCTTTCGGGAGCGGTTCGGTGAATCGCTCGATGCGTTTCGCGCCGTCATCACGAATCCGGCGCTGCGGCGAATAGAGCTTTCCTGGGCGGCCTCGATCACTGCGTACTGGGCGTTCATCATCGCCTTGGCGGTCTACGCGTACGACGAGGGCGGCGCGGCGGCGGTCGGGCTCGTGGGCGTGATCCGGGTCCTGCCGGCGTTCATCGCGGCGCCGTTCGCGGGCCTTCTCGGCGACCGCTACCGGCGCGACCTGCTCCTCGTCATCCTCTCGTTCATCCGAGCGGGGTTCATGGCGGCCACCGCGGCCGTCCTGTTCGCTGGTGGGCCGACGTGGCTCGTCTACGCGCTGAGCGGCGGGGTCGCGCTGATGGCGAGCACCGTGCGCCCCATGCAGTCGGCGCTCCTGCCCCAGCTCGCGAAGACGCCGGAGGAGCTGACGGCTGCGAACCTCGTCCTGACGACGGTCGAGAGCTCCGGGATCTTCCTCGGGCCCGCGATCGGCGGACTTCTCCTCGCGGGGACGAACGCGGAAACGGTCTTCGCGGCGGCGGCCGTCGCGTTCGTCGTCGCCTCCCTGCTGCTCGTCGGCCTCGACGCCGGGGAACAGCCGGAGCGCCAGGCCGAAGGTGGCTTCTTCGGCGAGTTCTTCGGTGGTTTCCGAGCGATCGCGGGCGACCGCAAACTCGCGCTGATCGTGACGCTGTACGGCATCCAGACGCTCGTCGCCGGCGCGCTCAACGTCCTGATCGTCGTCGCGTCGCTCGAGCTACTCGACCTCGGCGAGTCGGGCGTCGGCTTCCTGAACTCGGCGGTAGGCATCGGCGGGCTGCTCGGCGCGATCGCAGCCTTCGCGCTCGTCGGCCGCCAGCGGCTCGCCTCGGACTTCGCGCTCGGCCTGGTCCTCTGGGGTATTCCGATCGCTCTGATCGGGATCTTCCCGCAGCCGCCGATCGCGCTGATTCTGCTTGCAGTCGTCGGCGTCGGGAACACGGTCGTCGACGTCGCCGCGCTCACCTTGCTCCAGCGCACGGTTCCCGACGAGGTGCTCACGCGCGTGTTCGGCGTCGTCCAGAGCGTCTTCATCGGAACGGTCGGGCTCGGAGCGATCCTCGCGCCACTGGCGATCGAAGCCGTCGGGATTCGCTGGGCGCTGATCATCACGGGCACGCTCCTGCCGCTGAGCGCCGGCCTGACGTGGAGGCGCATCAAGGCGCTCGACGCCGAAGTGATGACGCCGACGCGCGAGCTCCAGCTCCTGCACTCGATCTCGATCTTCACGCCGTTGCCCGCGCCGGCGCTCGACCAGCTCGCGTCGAGCCTCATCCCCGTGACCGCGACCGCGGGAACAGAGGTCATTCGCAAGGGCGACCACGGCGACCGTTTCTACATCCTCGTTTCCGGAGAAGTAGAGGTCGTGAGCGAGGAGCAAGACGCTTCGACGCTCGGTCCCGGCGACTACTTCGGCGAGATCGCGCTCCTACGCGACGTCCCCCGGACAGCGACGGTGCGGGCGACGACAGACCTCCAGCTCTACGCGCTCGAGCGCGACGAGTTCCTGAGCGCCGTGACGGGGCACCCCGCCAGCGCGGAGGCGGCCGACGCTGTCGTCGCGAGCCGCCTGGCCGGCCTCCGTCCAGGGTTGGCCTCCGTCTAGTGGAGGCGACCGGCGTTCTGCTGCTCGGCGGCCTGAGCCGCAGGTTCGGGTCCGTGAAGGCGCTCGCCCCGCTCGGCGACGAGACGTTGGCGGAGCGCGCCTGGCGGGCGCTCGGGGACGCGTTTCCGCATCGGCTCGCAGTGGGCAAGGCCGCGGATCAAATCGGGTGGCCGTTTCCGCTCCTCGACGACGGGATCCCTGTACGCGCGCCGATCGCAGGCGTCGTCGCCGGGCTACGCGAGGCGCCGACCGACGTGGCCGTCTTCCTCCCCGTCGACTGCCCGCTGATCACTCCAGATGCCCTTCGCTCCCTGGCGGAGGCATGCGCCGACGCGGCGGTCACTGAGACAGGTCCGTTGCCGGGCGCCTACGCGAAGAGCGCACTCCCGGTCCTCGAACAGCGGCTCGGGGCCGACGAGCTGGCGCTCGACGAGGCGCTCGACGAGCTGGACGTCCGCCAGGTCGAGCTCGACGAAGAGCTGCTTGCGAACGTGAACACGGAGCGCGACCTCAACCGGTTGCGGGCGCGAGCGACCTAGCGGTTACTGCCGGGGCTCGTGCGCCTCGAACATGCTCGGTCGGGCAAACGAGTAGAACACGAGGTAGGTGGCGCCGAGAAACACGGTGAAGAGGACGGTCACGGCGACCGTCTTCGGATGCTCGTGCGGCTGTGCGAGATGCGGCCAGACGTTGTGCGCGAAACGCCCTGGGTTCGTGAACACGGACCACGAGTTCCAGCGCTGGAATCGGCCGAGGTAGATGCCGAACGAGCTCAGCGCCAGCACTACGAGGACGAAGAGCCAGGCGTTGACCGTGCCGATCAGCCGGCGCACGACCGTCTGCATCAGATAAAGCGAGATGAAACCGAGCGCGAGGCCCGCCCACGCCGCGGCGGAGGCCATCACGACGTCGAACCAGATCGGCGCCCCGTCCCAGGTCCTAAGGTGCTTGAGGTCGGTGACGATGTACGGCGCGTTCGGGAAGAAGAGGAGCCAGAGCGCGCCGCCGACGAGCAGCGGCACGCGCGAGGCGCCTCGCCGGAAGCCGTCGTACACGATGAGCGCGAGCACGAACGGGATCCAAGCGAGGAAGAGATTCCAGACCAGCGCGCCGTAGTGCTGGCTGCCGCTGTAGACGACACGCACCCCGACCATCGCGTAAACGAGGAGCGTGAGCCCGAGCAGCGATCCGAGGATCGCGAGGCGCCGGTCGCTCATGTGCCCAGGTTAGCGCGCGGCGTCGGGCGGAGTCCGTTCCGGGTAGCGCGGCAGGCCGTCGTCGGGGATCGGCTCCCAGTCGGCGGCGTAGGCGACGAACTGACGGTAGGCGGGTCGGACACCGGGGTCGCCGTCGAAAGCCGCCATGCGGACGCCGACGGGCTGCTTCGTGTCGGGGAGGCTGCTCCAGAGCGCGGAGCCGCAGGCGGAGCAGAAGACCTTCGGGAACCCATCCTCGGGCTCGTAGGCGCGCAGGAGCTCCTCGCCGGATAGGACGTTGAGCGATCCCGGGACGATGCGGACCTGGACGGAGGCCGCGGTGCCGGTGCGCTTCTGGCAGCGAGTGCAGTGGCAGTAGCTCGCGGTCACCGGCGGCTCGGTCACCTCGAAGCGCACTCCGCCGCAGAGGCACCCGCCTGTCAGCGCCTCGGCCATGCGCGCAGTCTAGGCGCCTAGAGCGCGCCGACGAGCGCGATGCCGATCGGCCCGAGCAGGGCGACTGCCCGGCGCAGACTGCCGACGACGTCGCCGCCCGCGTCGGCGAGGGCACCGGCCTCTTTGAGCCTGGTGGTCGCTTCGGCCAAGTGCTCGGCGACGGTGTGCCGGTCCGGCTTGGTCTGCGCGGCCTCGTTCGCCGCGGCCTCGAGCGAGTGGCTTACGTCGTCGAGGACCGGCTGCGGCAGGGCGAGCTCGCCGAGGCCGTGCCGCGCTCGAGCGATTGCCCGACGGAGCTCGAGCGTCTCCCAGCTCGCGCTCGCCTGGACGCTGCCGTGGCCGATGTTCGTGATCTCCGCAGCCGCGTCTGTCTCGATGTCGAAGGTGACCTCATCCATCGTCATCGCCTCCAATGGTTGTGCGACCGTCCACACATGACGGGCGAGGCGCGGCCTCTCTTCCCGTCAGCCCGACTGGATGTGCCTCGCCAGGCTCAATAGGTACTCCTCCCGGTTGAGTGGGCTCGCGGTCGTTCGCCTCCGCGTCGGTCGCTCGCCGGTGACCGGCTCGTAGCCGACGAATGCCGCTTCGAGCACACCCTCGCCTGCGGTGAGCCTCGACAGCTCGCGCTGGAGCTCTTGCGCGCGTGCGGCGGAGAGCACGGCTTCGATCGTCGCGAGGTCTCCGCGGAGCGACTGGGTCTCGAGCGAGGCGCCGAGGCGCCCGAGAGCCGCAGTCACGGCGCCGATCGACGCCGAGGGAATCTCGAGCTCGCCGCGGACGACCGGCTCGCACACCGAGGTGCCGGCGTTGTTCAGCGCCCGCATGAGGACGAGCGGCGTGAGCTTGCGGAAATCGGCCGCCGTGCTGAGCGGCCCGCGTCGAGACGGCGGCCCGTCGGGGACGCTGTACATGCAGCGGTTCATCGTCACCACGCAGTCGGTGACCTGCCAGCCGGAGAGGCCCTCGCGCAGCGTCGACCGCACGTACTCGGCCATGCGCTCCGTGAAGCTCGTGAGGGTCTTGTAGACGTACAACGGGGCCGATTCGGCTTCGACGTCGAGTCGAAACTCGATGCCCGAGCCCACAGGCCCGGGATCCACGCGCAAGCCGATCGTCGCGCGGAATGGGTTCGTCTCCGTGTGGAGCATTTCCACCGCCTCGCCGGTGCGAATGGGGCGCTCGACGTGGATCGGTGTCGGCTCGAGGAACTCGACCTCGATTCCGTACTCGTCGGCAAGCGTCGCCTGGATCACCTCCTGCTGCACCTCGCCGTAGAGCGAGACCGAGAGCTCGTCGAGGACGTCGTCCTGCCGGACGTCGATCAGCGGGTCCTGCTCGGCGAGCTGCGCGAGGGCGACGCGGAGGGCGGCTCGATCGTGCGGGTTGGGGGCAGAGACGACCGACTCCAGTGTCGGCGGGGGAAACTGATGGCCTGTCGCATCGGAGCCGATCTCGCCGAGGCGGTCGCCGATCTGGACCTCCCCGAGTCCCCAGAGCTGTGCGACCTCGCCGGCCGAGACCGCCGGGCGCTGGACGGCCAAGCCCTGCTCGAACACCGCGAGGGCGGTCACCTTCCCTTCGTGGGCGCCGAAGCTCAGTTGGTCGCGCGTGCGAATCGTCCCGGAGAACATCCGGACATAGGCGATCTTCTGTCCTTTCGGATCGCGTTCGATCTTGAAGACGAGCCCAGCGGGCGGGCCGTCGGAGTCGGCGCTCGACGAGGGCAGCAGCTCCTCGATTCCGGCCGCTAGGGACTCGACGCCGGCGCCGGTCAGTGCCGAGCCGGCGTACACGGGGTGCACGAGCACCTGCCTCG
>Ga0075421_100011748_pt1 | contig 10856 bp, 9 predicted proteins | sample SoiMetdeltSBSDD5_FD_75292 | JGI IMG/M metagenome (GOLD analysis project Ga0075421, IMG submission 75292) | Bulk soil microbial communities from a Populus tree surrounding site in Tennessee, USA - Soil MetaG P. deltoides SBSDD5 | ecosystem: Environmental > Terrestrial > Soil > Tree plantation...
GCGGCAGCGGCGCCAAGGGCTGGGGCTATGTGTTCTCGCAGAAGGGCAACCCGTACCACATCACCAGCACCAGCGGCAGCTACATCACCACGCCGCTGCAGGCCAACACCCCCTGGCAGCCGGACAGCTTCACGCCGATCGCGCTGCTCGCCACCGACGACATGCTGCTTCTGGTCAACAAGGGCTCGAAGGTGACGAACCTGAAGGAGTTCATCGCCGCGGCGAAGGCGAAAGCTCCCTCGATCGGCGGCATCGGCGCGGTGAACGTCGATTTCATCGTGCCGAAGATCTTCTCGGAGAAGGCCGGTTTCACGTTCAATTACGTGTCCTTCAACAAGCAGGGCGAGCTGATCACCGCGCTGCTCTCGGGCGCGCTGGACGCGGCCATGTCCAACCCGGGCGAGGTGCTCGGCCTGCTGCAGTCGGGCGACATGCGCGCGCTCGCGTACAGCGGCAAGTCCACGCCCGGCGCGCTCGGCAACGTGCCCACCTTCGCCTCGCTGGGCTACGACATCGGCGTGGCGCTGCCGCGCGGCCTGGTGCTGCCGCCCGGGGTGCCCGCCGCCGCGCAACAGTGGTGGATCGACACCATGAAGAAGGTGGTCGCAACGCCGGAGTGGAAGGCCTACATCGACAAGCAGCTGCTCACCGAGAACGTGCTGTACGGCGAGGACTTCCGCGCCTTCCTGCAGAAGACGCAGGGCACGTTCGCCGAGATCCTGAAGAAGTCCGGCGCCATCAAGTAGCCGGCGCCGCAACGCCATGCGCGCGGGGTTCCTCGCCGGCCTGCTGCTGCTCGCCGGCGGCTACACCTGGTTCGCCTTCGCCGAGCTCGCCTGGCTGTCCTCGGCCGGGCGGCTCGGGCCGGGCTACTTCCCGCGCCTGATCGGCGCGGCGCTGGTGGCACTGTGCGCCTGGAGCCTCGCCGACGAGCTGCGGCGCGGCACCCGCGAGCCGCCGTCCGAGTTCTGGCGCGCCACCGCGGCGCTGGCGCTGCTCTCGGCGCTGTTCGTCGCGGCGCTCGACGTGCTCGGCGGGCTGGTCTCGATGATCGCCTACATGGCGGCGGCGCTGGCCCTCCTCAACCGCCGGCGCCGCTGGCAGAACGCGCTGCTCGCCGTGGTGCTGCCGCTGGCGATGTTCCTCCTGTTCCGCGTCTGGCTGAACGCCGCCGTGCCGCGCGGCCTGCTGCCGCTGCCGTTCTGATGGATCTGTTCGCCAACCTGCTGCTCGGCTTCTCGGTGGCGGTGTCGCCGGTGAACCTCGCCTACCTCCTGATCGGCGTGACCGTCGGCATGGTGGTGGGCATCATTCCCGGCTTCGGCCCGGCGGCGGCGCTCGCCGTGCTGCTGCCGATCACCTTCGGCATGGAGCCCACCGGCGCGGTGATCATGCTGGCGGCGATCTACTACGGCGCGCAGTACGGCGGCACCATCACCTCGATCCTGCTCAACACGCCGGGCGAGTCCTCGTCGGTGGCCAGCACCTTCGACGGCTATCCGCTGGCGCAGCAGGGGCGCGCCGGCCCGGCGCTGGTGATGCAGGCGGTGGCGTCGTTCGTCGGCGGCACCTTCGGCGTGGTGCTGATCACGCTGCTCGCGCCGCCGTTCTCGCAGCTGGCGCGCAATTTCGGCCCGCCGGAGTTCTTCCTGCTGGTGGTGATGGGCCTGTCCACGCTGATCGTGATGATCGAGGGCCATTGGCGCCTGGGCGTGATCTCCGCGCTGATCGGCTTCGCCCTCGGCACCGTGGGCGTCGACCTGGAGACCGGCCAGAGCCGCTTCACCTTCGGCTCGGCCGAGCTGATCGGCGGCGTCGATTTCATTCCCATCGCGATCGGGCTGTTCGGCCTGGGGGAGTTCTACTACGCCTTCTACACCGGGATGCACGTCACGGGCACCGGCGGCATCGTGCAGTACCGCAGGGAGAAGCGCTTCTGGCCGGAATGGCGCGACTACGCCGAGACGCGCGGCGCGCTGGCGCGCGGGTCGCTCCTCGGCTTCGTCGTCGGCGTGCTGCCGGGCGCCGGCGCCACCGTCGCCTCGCTGATGTCCTATTCGGTGGAAAAATCCGTGTCCGACACGCCGGAGAAGTTCGGCAAGGGCGCGATGGCGGGCCTGGTCGGCCCGGAATCGGCCAACAACGCGGCCTCCTCCGGCGCCATGGTGCCCCTGCTCACGCTCGGCATCCCGGGCTCGGCCTCCACCGCGGTGCTGCTCGCCGCCTTCACGCTGTGGGGCCTCACGCCGGGGCCGCTGCTGATGGCGGAAAAACCCGCGTTCGCCTGGGGCCTCATCGCCAGCATGTACCTCGGCAACGTGGCGCTGCTCGCGCTCAACGTGTTCGCCATCCCGCTGTTCGTGCAGCTGGTGAAGCTGCCCTACCGCATCCTCGCGCCCTCGGTGATCGTCATCTGCACCATCGGCACCTACAGCGTGAACGGCAGCATCATCGAGACCTGGATGATGTTCGGCGCCGGCCTGGTCGGATTCTTCATGAAGCTGCACGGCTTCTCGCCCGCGGCGCTGGTGCTGGCGCTGGTGCTGGGGCCGCTCGCCGAGCAGTCGCTGCGCCAGTCGCTCACCATCTCGCAGGGCTCGCTCGCCATCTTCGTCGATCGCCCGGTGTCCCTCGGCATCCTGTGCCTCACCGCGGCGCTGATCGCGGCGGGCGTCTACGCGCGCAGGTCGCGCCGCCGGACCTCCGCGTAGCGGGATTGCAGGCGCGCGAGGTCGGCCGCGTAGTTTCCGGTGGGCTCGAACAGCGGAAACAGGCGCACCGCCTTGCGGGGGTAGTCGAACGCCACCGGCAGGATCGGCACTTTCGCCGCGAGCGCGATATTGTAGAAGCCGCTGCGCCAGGGCTTGCCGGGGGTGCGCGTGCCCTCCGGGGCGATGGCGAGGAGCGCCTGGTCCGCGCGCGCGATCATCTCCGCCGCATCGCCCACTGCGCCTTGCGGCGTGTCGCGCACCACCGGCGTGCCGCCCAGCCAGCGCATCAGCCAGCCGAGCGGCGCCCGGAACAGCGTGTCCTTGCCGAGGTAGCGCACGCCGAGGCCGAGCGCGAACACCGCCAGGATGCCGACCACGAAATCCCAGTTGCTGGTGTGCGGGGCGACGATGATGACCATCTTCGGGCGGTCGGGAAATTCGCCCTCGACGCGCCAGCCGGCGAGCGCCAGCAGCGTGCGGGCGGCGAATTTCGAAAAACCGTTGCCGCGGCGCGGCAGGCTGGACGGGAGCTCGGGGAACCGGCTCACTTCTTGAGCGGCTTGTAGCGGATGCGGTGCGGCCGCGCCGCTTCCTCGCCCAGGCGCTTGCGCTTGTCGGCCTCGTACTCCTGGTAATTGCCGTCGAAGAACACCCACTGCGACTCGTCCTCGCTCGCCAGGATGTGGGTGGCGATGCGGTCGAGGAACCAGCGGTCGTGCGAGATCACGAGCACGCTGCCGGCGAATTCGAGCAGCGCCTCCTCCAGCGCGCGCAGCGTCTCCACGTCGAGGTCGTTGGAGGGCTCGTCGAGCAGCAGCACGTTGCCGCCGGAGACCAGCATCTTGGCGATGTGCAGCCGACCGCGTTCGCCGCCGGAGAGCTGGCCGACGAGCTTCTGCTGGTCGGCGCCGCGGAAGTTGAAGCGCGCGAGGTAGGACCTCGAGGGCATGGTGAACTTGCCCACCGTGATGTTGTCCTGCCCGCCCGAGATGTCCTCGAACACGGTCTTGTCCGCCTGCAGCACCTCGCGCGACTGGTCCACGTGCGCGAGCTTCACCGTCTTCCCGGTCGCCACCTTGCCCGAATCGGGCTTTTCCCTGCCGGTGATCATGCGGAACAGCGTGGATTTCCCGGCGCCGTTGGGGCCGATGATGCCGACGATGGCGCCCGGCGGCACCTTGAACGAGAGCTTGTCGATCAGCAGGCGCTCGCCGTAGCCCTTGGACACGCCCTTGAACTCGATCACCTCGTTGCCGAGGCGCTCGGCCACCGGGATGAAGATCTCCTGGGTTTCGTTGCGCTGCTGGTGCTCGTACTGCGACAGCTCCTCGAACCTCGCCAGGCGCGCCTTGGACTTCGACTGTCGCCCCTTCGGATTCTGCCGCACCCACGCCAGTTCGGATTTCATCGATTTTATGCGCGCCGCTTCCTGGCTCTGCTCGACTTCCAGGCGCTGCTGCTTCTGCTCCAGCCACGAGGAGTAGTTGCCTTCCCAGGGAATGCCGCGCCCGCGGTCGAGCTCGAGGATCCAGCCGGCGGCGTTGTCCAGGAAATACCGGTCGTGCGTCACCGCCACCACGGTGCCGGGGAAGCGCTGCAGGAACTGCTCCAGCCACTCCACGCTCTCGGCGTCGAGGTGGTTGGTGGGTTCGTCGAGCAGCAGCAGGTCGGGCTTGGAGAGCAGCAGCCGGCACAGCGCCACGCGCCGCTTCTCGCCGCCCGAGAGCACCGCCACCTTCTGCTCCCAGGGCGGCAGGCGCAGCGCGTCGGCCGCGATCTCCAGCTCCTGGGCGCCGCCGCCGGCGTTGACGATCGCCTCCAGGCTCGCCTGCTCGGCGGCGAGCTTGTCGAAATCCGCCTCGGGCTCCGCGTAGGCGGCGTAGACCTCGTCCAGGCGCTTTTTCGCCGCCGCCAGGTCGCCCTGGCCCTGCTCCACCTCCTCACGCACCGTCTTCTGCGGGTCGAGCACGGGCTCCTGCGGCAGGAAACCGACCTTGATGTTCGGCATGCGCAGCACTTCGCCCTCGTAGTTCGTGTCTTCCCCCGCCATGATCTTCAGCAGGCTCGACTTGCCAGAGCCGTTCAGGCCCAGCACGCCGATCTTTGCGCCGGGGAAAAAATTGAGCGAGATGTTCTTCAGGATCTCGCGCTTCGGCGGCACGATCTTCTGCACCCGCCGCATGGTGTACACGTATTGGGCCATCAGCGGTCCTCGCGCAGCGCGCGCCAGACTTTCTCGGGAGTGAGCGGCATGTCGATTTCCTTCACGCCGAGCGCGTCGATCACCGCGTTGACGATGGCGGGCGTGGCGCCGTGGCAGCCGGCCTCGCCGGCGCCCTTCGCGCCGAGCGCGTTCATCGCGGTGGGCACCGATTCGTCGAAGCGGGTCTCCAGCGGCGGCATCTGGTCGGCGCGCGGCATGGCGTAGTCCATGAAGGAGCCCGTGATGAGCTGACCCGTCTCGTCGTATACCGACTGCTCGAAGAGGGCCTGCCCCAGCCCCTGCGCCATGCCGCCGTGAACCTGCGATTCCGCGGTGAGCGGGTTGATCACGCGGCCGATGTCGTCCAGCGCCGCGAGCCGCGCGACGCGCACCATGCCGGTTTCGGGATCCACTTCCACCTCGGCCACCTGGCAGCCGTTCGGCCAGGTCTGCCCCTTCACCGTTTCCGTGTGCTCGCAGGCGATGCGCTTCTCCGGCTGCCGCGCCGCCAGCTCGAACAGGCCGATGCCGCGGTCGGTGCCGGCGATGCGAAAGCGCCCCGCGCCGTACTCGAGGTCGGACGCCGCCGCCTCCAGCGCCTGCGCCGCGAGAGGGCGCGCCGCCTCGATGAGCGCAGCCGCGCCCACGAAAGCCGCGCTGCCGCCGACCTGCAGTCCGCGCGAGCCGCCCGAGCCGCCCCCCACGGGCACGAGATCGGTGTCGCCCTGCAGCACCCGCACCGCCTGCGGCTCGATGCCGAGCTTCTGCGCCACCACCTGCGCGTAGGAGGTCCACAATCCCTGGCCGATCGCCTGGGTGCCCGAGGCCATCTGCACGCTGCCGTCCGCGGCTGCGATCATGCGCACCATCTCGGTCAGCCGCGCGCTGCCGGTGATCTCGACGTAGCAGGCCATCCCGCGCCCATAGCGCAGGCCGCGCTTCTCGGCGGCCGCCTTGCGCTTCGCGTAGCCATTCCAGTCCGCCGCGTCCCGGGCGCCGCGCAGCATCTTCGCGAAGTCGCCGCAGTCGTAGCTGTAGCCCGCCGGGTTCGGGTAGGGCATCTGCGCCGGCTGCACCATGTTCTTCAGGCGCAGCTCGACCGCGTCCACGCCCAGCTCCCGCGCGGCGCGCTCGACCAGGCGCTCGAGCAGGTAGCCCATCTCCGGCCGGCCGGCGCCGCGGTACGCATCCACCGGCGTCGTGTTGGTGAACAGCATCCTCACCTCGTGATCGAGCACCGGGATGGCGTACACGCCGGTCGGCGCGCGCGCGCCGGACATCGCCGGCACCGCGGCGCCGAAATTGGAGATATAGGCGCCGACGTTGGCGAGCGTGCGGATGCGCAGCGCCGTGAATCGGTGCTCCGCGTCCAGCGCGAGCTCCGCCACCGTGAGGTTGTCGCGGCCGTGCACCTCGGCGAGGAAATTCTCCGCGCGGTCGGCCAGCCAGCGCAGCGGGCGGCCCAGCTTCCGCGCCGCCCAGAGCAGCGCCGCGTGCTCGGGGTAGGCGCAATTGCGCGTGCCGAAGCCCCCGCCCACGTCGGTGCTGAGGACCCGCACGCCGGCCTCGGGCACGCCGAGCGCGACGGCGAGCTGCGCGCGCGTGGTGTGCACGTTCTGCGTCGGGCACCAGAGCGTGTAGCGCTGCGCGGCCGCATCGTACTGCGCGGCAAGCGCGCGCGGCTCGAGCGGGTTCGCCACCACGCGCTGGTTGACCAGCTTGAGGCGCACGACGTGCTTCGCCGCCGCGAAGGCCGCCTCGCGTTTCGCGCGATCCCCCATGTGGTAGTAGGCGGCCGCGAGACCCGCCTGCGCCGCCGCCTCGAGGCCCGCCACCGCCTCCAGGGGCTCCCAGTCGACGGCGATGCTCTCTGCCGCGTCGCGCGCCTGATCGCGGGTTTCGGCCACCACCATCGCCACGCCGTCGCCGACGAAGCGCGCCTCGCCCGCCGTAATCGGCATGCGTGCCGGGGCGACGATGGGCGAACCGTCCTCCCGCTTGTGCATGCGGGTGAAGGGAATTTCGCCGACGCCGTCGGCGAGGACGTCCGCCCCGGTATAAACCGCGAGCACGCCGGGCGCGGCGCGCGCGGCGGCGGCGTCGAGGGCGGCGATACGCGCGCGCGCATGCGGCGAGCGCAGGAACGCGACATGCGCGGCGCCCTCCAGCTGCACGTCGTTGGTGTAGCGGCCCTGCCCGGTCAGCAGCCGCAGGTCCTCCAGCCGCCGCAACGGGTGGCCGATCCACTGGCTGGAGGAATGTGCGACGTCGTTCACGCAGCGGGCGATTCTATACTGCGGGCAAGGAGAGTTTCATGACCGATTCGAAGATCCTCGGTTTCATCGGCACCGGCGTGATGGGCGAGCCCATGTGCCGCAACCTCGCGGCGAAAAGCGGGCGCCGCGTCATTGCCTGGGACCCGTCCCCTGCGCCGCTCGAGCGCCTGCGCGCGGCGGGCGTCGCGATAGCGGTCTCGCCCGCCGAACTTGCCGCGCAGGCGTCGATCCTGTTCCTCTGCCTGCCCGGCGGCGCGCAGCTGAAGGCACTGTGCGAAGACCAGTTGCTCGCCGCGGCGCGCGGCGGCCTGACCCTGGTGGACCTCGGCACGTCCGGCGTGGGGCTAACGCGCGCGCTGGCGCAGCGATTCGCTGCGCGCGGCGCGGACTACGCCGATGCGCCCATCGCGCGCACGCGTGCAGCCGCCGAATCCGGCACGCTCAGCATCAGCGTCGGCGCTGCGCCGCAGGTGTTCGGGCGCATCGCGCCGTTCCTGCGCTGCCTGGGCTCCGACATCACCCATTGCGGCGGCGTGGGCGGCGGCCAGCTGGTGAAGATCCTCAACAACATGGTGTTGTTCCAGACGGTCCACGCGCTCGCCGAGGCGCTCGCGCTCGGGCGGCGAGCCGGCATGGATCCCGCGCTCCTGTTCGACGCGCTGTCCAAGGGGTCGGCCGACAGCTTCGCGCTGCGCAACCATGGAGCGAAGGCGCTGCTGCCGGGCGCATACCCGGAGCGCGCTTTCTCGGTCGAATACGCGGCGAAGGACAACGGCTACGCGCTCGACCTGGGCCGCGAGACGGGCGTGCGGCTGCGCGGGGCGGAACTGCTGCAGGAGGTGCTGGCGGAAGCGCGCGCCGGAGGCTACGGCGCGGCCTACTGGCCGGTGATCGCGAAAGTCGTGGACCGCGCCTAGCGCCGCGCTACCAGCGCGCGGTGGCGCCGAGCAGCAGCGCCTGGTCGAGGGCGGCGCTGCCGCTGCCGACCTTGAAACCGAGGTCGAGGTCGAAGGCCTTGCTCACCGACCAGATGGCGCCGAATACGAGGTAGCGCTCGGATGTCGTGGCGGCCGTGTCGGCGCTGGTGTTGCGCGCGTAATCGAGCACCACTTTCACGTTGGGCGCAGCCTGCACGGCGACGGCGCCCGAGGCGTGCGCGAGCGATTCGCGCTCGCCCAGGTCGTTGCGGTTGCGCTTGTAGCCCGCGTGGGCGTGGATGGCGTAGGGCCCCGCGTCGTAGCTCAGGATGAGCAGCGCGCCCCAGGCGGCGCGGCCGGCGCCGAGGCCCTTCGCTTCGTCGCCGGTGGGCAGCGTGACGCCGGGCTTGAGGCCGAGGCTGAGCGGCCCGCGCGCCAGGAACCGCCATTTCAGGTCCAGGGACAGGTCGCCCGGGCCGCGCCCGCCCGCGTGCCGCATCCAGGGCAGGCCGAGCTGCAGGTCGGCGGTCCCGGCGATGCCGTAGCTCACGACCGCGTCCTGGCGCTCGAGCGTCGCGCCCGTGCCGCGCGCCTTGCCTTCTTCGCCGAACAGCTCGAGCTGCCAGCCGCCCGCACCCTGCGTGCCGGTGTCTTCGGTAATGAGCGGATGCGCCGCCTGCGCAACGGGGACGGCCGCGTGGGCGAGGGCTAGCGCGAAAAGAAGCGGCCGCATGATTTTGTGCGGCGCGAGTTTAAACTATGTGATCCCAACCGAAACGGAGAATTCGCTTGCCTTACGCCATCCTGACGACCGACAAGCCGGACTCCGGCGCGCTGCGCGCCAAGGTGCGCGACGAGCACCTGAAGTACCTCGACGCCAACGCCTACCGGCTGCTCGCCGCGGGCGCGGTGATCAGCGACGACGGCACCGGCGGGCACGGCGGCATCCTGCTCGTGGATACCGACCTGCGCCAGGAGGCCGAGGAGTTCATCGCCGGCGACCCCTTCACCAAGGCGGGTCTGTTCGCCCAGGTGAAGGTGACGCGCTGGCGCAAGGCCTACTTCGACAAGAAGCGGCTGATCTAGCCGAACGCCATCCCGCCGCGGCCGTGCCGGCGGCGCCCGGCGTGCGCCGCGAGCTTGCGGCGCTGCTCGGGCGTGAGCACCTCGGCGACGTCGGCGAGCGCCTGCGTGAAGCGCCTGGACGCCGCGTCGGTGGCGCCGATCTGCTGTACGCGGAAGCGCTCGATGGCACCGCGGTCGATGGTGTCGGCCGACAGCAGCTTGACGCCTTCCTGCCGCGCCGCGCGCACCTGCTCGCGCAGCGGCGCGAGGTCCTTCGCCGCCTGCTTCACGATCGGGTCGAGCTTCTGCTTCTGCGCGTCGGTGGCGTCGATCTCGACGTACATGTGCCGCAGCATGCGGTCGAGGTGCTGCTCCATCTTCGCCGGGTCGACCGGCCCGCCGCCGTGGCGCCGGCCGTGCGCCAGCGCGCCGAGCGCGACCGCGCCGAGGCCGGCCGCGGCCGTGGTGATGCCGGCGAGCTTGAAGAAGCGGCGCCGGGACGTTTGGGGAGTCGTTGCTTCCATGTTCGATCCTTTCAGAGTGGGAAACGCGGCGCCAGTGTGCGGCGCAGGCGTAAGGCGCTGATGACCACTCGTAAGCAGATGTAACCTCAGCCCGCCGGCTCGAGGCGCGCGAGCACGGCACGCGATTCGTCGGTCAGCAGGTAGATCAGGCCGTCGGGCCCGGCGCGTACGTCGCGGATGCGCCCCAGCACGCCTCTCAGCAGGCGTTCTTCGTGCACCACCTTCTCGCCGTCGAGCTTGAGGCGCACCAGCATCTGGTCGCGCAGCGCGCCGACGAACAGGTCGCCTTTCCAGCGCGCAAACCGCTCGCCGCTGTAGAACGCCATGCCCGAAGGCGCGATCGACGGCACCCAGTAGTGCAGCGGCTGCGCCATGCCTTCCTTGTGCGTGCCCTCGCCGATCCTGGTGCCGATGCCGTAGTTGACGCCGTAGGTGATCACCGGCCAGCCGTAGTTCACGCCCGGGCGCATCACGTTCACCTCGTCGCCGCCCTGCGGGCCGTGCTCGTGCGTCCATAGCCTGCCGGTTTGCGGGTGCAGCGCCGCGCCCTGCATGTTGCGGTTGCCGACGGTGAATTTCTCGGGCTTCCAGCCGGCGCGCCCGATGAACGGATTGTCCTGCGGCACGCGGCCGTCGTCGTGCAGCCGGATCACCGAGCCGGCGTGGTCGTCCGGGCGCTGCGCGCGCGCCATCTCGCCGCGATCGCCGAGCGTGAGGTAAACGTAGCCCTCGCGGTCGAACACGATGCGCCCGCCGAAGTGCTGGCCGCGCGAGCCCTTGGGGCTTTGCCTGAAAAGCACTTGCACGTTTTCGAGGCGATGGCCGACCAGGCGTGCGCGCGCGAGCTCGGTGCCCACGCCGTCGCTGCCGCGCGCGGCATACGCGAGATAGACGAGGGAATTATCGGGAAAACCCGGGTGAGGCGTTACGTCGTGCAGCCCGCCCTGCCCGTGCACCGTCACCTGCGGCAGGCCCTCGATGGGCCTTGGGTCCAATTTTCCCTGGGAAACCAGCCGCAAGCGGCCTGCCTTCTCGGTGACCAGCATGCGGCCATCGGGCAGGAAGGCTATCCTCCACGGAATGGTGAACGTTGCCACGGTGGTCATGTTGAAGGGCAAGTTGGTATCGTTCTTCTGCTCGCCGGCATTCACCTGGGCCCA
>Ga0075421_100011751_pt1 | contig 10856 bp, 15 predicted proteins | sample SoiMetdeltSBSDD5_FD_75292 | JGI IMG/M metagenome (GOLD analysis project Ga0075421, IMG submission 75292) | Bulk soil microbial communities from a Populus tree surrounding site in Tennessee, USA - Soil MetaG P. deltoides SBSDD5 | ecosystem: Environmental > Terrestrial > Soil > Tree plantation...
GCCTGCTGATCGAGAAGGGCATGCTTGATCCCAAGGCGGTCGACGCCTGGATCGCCGTCTATACCGAGGAGATCGGCCCCAAGCGCGGCGCGACCATGGTCGCCAAGGCCTGGCTCGACCCGGATTTCAGAGCGCGCCTGCTGGCCGATGGCACTGCCGCCATTTCCGAGCTCGGTTTTGAAGGCTGGGCCGGAGCCCATTTCAAGGTCGTCGAGAACACGCCGGCGATCCACAATATGGTGGTCTGCACCCTGTGCTCCTGCTACCCCCACGCCGTTCTCGGCATCCCGCCCAACTGGTACAAAACGGCCGCCTACCGCGCCCGCGCCGTCCGCGACCCGCGCGGCGTGCTCGCCGAGTTTGGCGAGATCATCCCCGACAATGTCGCCATCCGCGTGTGGGACTCGACCTCCGAGCTGCGCTACATGGTGCTGCCCGAACGCCCGCCCGGCACCGAGGGCTGGAGCGAGGATGACCTCGCGAGCCTGGTCACCCGCAACGCGATGATCGGCACCGAGCGAACGCTCCGTCCAGCCGGTCAAGGGAGGCGATGATGGACAGCGTCCACGATCTCGGCGGCCGCCAGGGCTTCGGCCCGATCGATACCGGCGAAAGCGACGAGCCGTTCCACGCACCCTGGGAGGCGCGCCTTCTCGGCATCGTCAGGGCGATGTCGCGGCCAGCCGGCTGGACCATCGACCGCTTCCGCTTCGTGCGCGAATCCATCGACCCGGCCGACTATCTGACGCGGCGCTATTACGACCAATGGCTTCAGACCTATGCCGCGCTGATGATCGACAGCGGCATCGCGACGGTGGCGGAGCTCGCCAGCGGCAAGGCTGCCGGAAAGCCCGAAGGTCTCGCACCACCCATGTCGGCCGATGCCGTCACCAAGGCCAAGCGCGCCATGATCCGTTTCGACCGGCCTTCCGATGCCACCGCCAGATTCGCGGTCGGCGACGCTGTCGTCACCTTGCGCAATGGTGCCCCCGGGCATACGAGGCTGCCGCAATATGCCCGCGGTCGAACCGGTCGTGTCGAGCACGACCACGGCGCACATGTCCTCCCCGACCGCAATGTCGATGGCGAGGGCTATGCCGAGCCGCTTTACACCGTGTCCTTCGCCGCGACCGAGCTGTGGCCCGACGCCAAGGGTCGCGATGACCGCGTCTATCTCGATCTCTGGGAGAGCTATCTTGCGCCAGCGTGACACCGTCATCGCGCCGCCGCGCATGGCTGATGGCCCGCTGTTCGAGCAACCTTGGCAAGCCGATGTGCTGGCCATGGCCGATGGTCTGCGCGACCACGGTCTGTTCACCGCCGGCGATTGGGCATCGGCCCTCGGAGCTGCCCTGCGGCAGGCCGCCGACCATGGCGCGCCCGACACGACGGAAACCTATTATTGCTCGGCCCTCGCCGCCCTCGAGGCGCTCCTCTCCCGTCACGCGCCGGAGGTTGCGATCGCCATGCCGCAGCGTGTGAGCGCCTGGCGCCGCGCCTATCTCAACACGCCCCATGGCCAGCCGGTCGTGCTCGCAGTTGCCGGGCCAGAAGATCGAGAAACTTGAGCTGCCCCTTGAGCAGCTTGTCGTGCGCCTCATCCAGGCTGAACCATTCGGCACGATCGATTTCCGGAAAGCTGCGCCGCCGGCCGCTCTTCGGCGGCCATTCGATCTCGAAGCTGTTGCTGCAGATCGCCGCGCAATCGATATCGCCTTCGCCCGCATAGGCGATGATCCGCTTGCCTCCCGGCTGAACTGTCTCGCCGAGGAGATGCAGCGGTCCCTCGAAGGCCACCCCGAGCTCCTCGGCGAATTCGCGCCGCGCCGCCTTCTCCGGGTCTTCCCCCTCCATGATCTCACCCTTGGGGATCGACCACGCCCCCTGATCCCGCTTCGCCCAGAACGGGCCGCCGGGATGCACCAGCAGCACCGACAGCCGGTCCGCGCCGCCCTTGTAGAGCAGCAGGCCGGCGCTCTTCACGACGACAGCGAGGCCGACGAGGGAAACCGCTCGAAGGTCGGCAGCTCATGGGCCCGTTCCATCCAGCCGATGCGCTCGGCCACCTGGATGTGGGCCTGTGCCGGAACCGCATCGGGATTGTCATAGGTCGCGCTCTGAATGTCGATCAACCCAGGCAGCGAGACCTCATTGGTGTAGAACAGGCCGGTGCCGCAATCGGGACAGAAATGCCGCCGGCCATTCTCCGAGGACTTGTAGATTTTCGGCGTGCCCTGGGTCACCTTCACGGCATTGCTCGGATACATCGTCCAGCCCACCATCGGCGCACCGGCCGAGCGCCGGCAGTCGGTGCAATGGCAGAGCGCATGATTGATCGCCTCACCATCGATCGCATAGCGAATGGCCCCACAATGACAGCCCCCGGTGATCGTCATGGCGTTCCCTTTCCTTGAAAGATGCCTGGTCTTAGGAAAGGGTAGGAGCGCAATTGCGGCGTGTCAAAACCCACCTTGGAGCCGATCATGGATGAACGAACCCGACGCGAGCTGTTCTCGGCGATGGCCCTGCAGGGCATCTTGTCGCGCGACGGTCCGTTGCCGAAGCCCGGCGATGCCGCTGCCTCGGCCCGCGCCTATGCCGATGCGCTGATCGCCGAGCTTGCCCGCGAGGGGGTCGCCGGAGGTCAGTGACCGCCTTGTCGGGCATTCCGCGGCTGAGCTAATCCGCCGCCAGCTCCGGCGGATCCTGCTTCGATCCGGTGGCGACGATCTTGAGCATCGCCGTCGGCAGCGGCCGCTGCAGCTTCAGCGCCTCCTCGACCGGCGCCGTCAGCCAGATTTCGATCTCGGCTTGCGTTGTCAGGATCACTGGCATGGCCTTGGCGTGAACCGGCGCCACGATGGCATTGGCCGCGGTGGTGAGAAAGCCGAAGAGATCGTTGGTCGTTTCGCCTTCCTTGATCTTCCTCACCGATGTCCAGCGTGTCCACAGCCCGGCGAACATTGCGAGCGGCCGGCTGTCGTCGAGCGCGAACCAGACATCGCCGCCATGCGCTCGGTTGAACTCGCTGAACGAGGTGAACGGCACCACGCAGCGGTGCTCGATCCCGAGCCAGCGCTTCCAATGCTGGCTGGCGACATTGCGGATATTGGTCGTCCCGCCATCCGGCTCCATCCGCAGCAGCTCCTCGAAATCGACCATCTTGCCCTTGGCCTCGAGCTTTCGCGCCCGCGCCTTCGCGGCATCGAACAGCGCCTTCTGCGACGACGGCATGCCCCAGCGCATCTTCACGAGCTCGCGCACGCCATCCGCAGCCGTGCGCACCACCGGTGCCGTGAAATCCGGGAAGATGCTCGGCTGCGGCGGCAGATTGCCGGTGGTGTCCCGCATCGCCTTCGTCAGCTCGATGATCGCCGCCTGACCCTTGGTCACGCTGTAGAGGTTGCACATGGGCGAGACAATTGCCGACCCGCCGCCCACCCCGCAAGACATCGCCGATCCTTTTCCCCGCCTCGCTGCAACGCGATACGCTGTCGGATCGGACCGACCCCGATCGTCATTGAAGGAAAGCCGTTCACTTCTGTTTGATGGAGGCATCGATGGGCGTGACCTTTCCCAATGAAAGTCCCGAATATCGCCAGGCGCGCGACAAGCTGCTCCACCGCGAGGCGGCGCTCCGGCGGGAAATGGAGGCAGTCGCCGCCGAGCTCCGTGCTCTGCCGCCGGGGGGTGCGGTCCCGCAGGATTACGAGTTCGACCATGTCGACGCCACCGGAACACCGGCGAAATTGCGGTTGTCCGAGCTGTTTCGACCGGGCACCGAGACTTTGATCCTCTACCATTTCATGTTCCCGCGGCACTGCAGCGACAAGCGGCCAGGACCGGCCAGCGGGCCCGCCGCCGAGCTGCCGCTCGACGCGGGACCATGCCCGTCCTGCACGGCCTTGCTCGACAATTGGGAGGGCGCGGTGCCGCATGTCGAAGGGCTGGGCGTGAACATCGCCGCGGTCGCCAAGGCACCGATCGAGCGGGTCGCCGCCTTTGCAGCGCATCGCGGCTGGCGCAATTTGAAGCTGCTATCTGCTGCCAACAGCAGCTTCAAGCGCGACTATCACGGCGAGGATGACAAAGGCCAGCAGGTTCCCATCCTCACCGTGTTCCACAAGGGTCCGGACGGCGTGACACGGCTGAGCTGGGCTTCCGAGCTGTTGTTCGAGCCATCGGAGCCTGGACAGGACCCCCGGCATCTGGGCACGGTCGAGCCGATGTGGACCCTGCTCGACCTCACGCCTGGGGGACGGCCGAACGCCAATGAGCAGCTCGACTATCAGCGCTAGGGATTCCAGCCGCCGCTGCCATAGGAGCGGGTGATGATTTCGAGGAGGTGGCCGTCCGGATCCTCGAAATAGAAGCCGCGCCCGCCATCATGATGGTTGATTTCGCCTTGGCGCGACTGAGCCGGATCGGCCCAATAGTTGAGGCCCCGCGCGCGCACCCGTCCGAAGATCGCATCGAATTCCGCTTCGCCGACCAGGAAAGCGTAATGCTGGGTCGCTATCGCGCCCTCGACGGTCATGAAGTCGATATTGGCCTCATTGTCGGTCCTGACGACCTCGAACGGCCCCCACCGCGTCGGCCCGGGCAAGTCCAGGATCTCGGCGAGAAAGGTCGCCGATTTCTTGCTGTCGCGGGCAGACACGATCGTGTGGTTGAAATTGACTGCCATCACGGCACCTCCAATCTCGGCCAAACCGGAGTCGCGGCGAATGGTTCCCCGTTCTGGCCGATCAGGTCGCCCACGATGCTGATCGACAATGCCAGGACGAAGACGTTGAAAACGAATGCCAGCAAGCCATGGAGCAGGACCACCCTGCGGCCGTTGCGCAACATGCATTCGGCCGCATAGGCAGTAGGCATTAGGCAGATAGGCAGTGCGTGGAGCACGTCCTACTGCCTACTGCCTATCTGCCGGCTGCCTTCTTACAGATTGTCGGCCCTGAGAGTTTCGACCACAGCATCGGTGACGCGCCGTGTCGTCGCCCCGCCACCGATATCGGGCGTGTGATTGTCTTTGTCGGCGGTCACTCTTTCCACTGCCCGCATGAGGCGTCGCGCGGCATTTGGTTCACCGAGGTGCTCCAGCATCATCGCGGCGGTCCAGAAGGTGGCAATCGGATTGGCGATGCCCTTGCCCGCAATATCGAATGCCGAGCCGTGAATCGGTTCGAACATCGAGGGGAATGTGCGTTCCGGATTGAGATTGGCGGTCGCACCCATGCCCAGGCTGCCGGCGAGCGCGGCCGCCAGATCGCTGAGAATGTCGGCATGCAGGTTGGTTGCGACGACGACATCGATGCTTTGCGGCCTGAGCACCATCCGTGTGGTCATTGCATCGACGAGCTCCTTGTCGACCGCAACTTCCGGAAATTCCTTTGCCACCTCGGCCGCAATCTCGTCCCACATCACGAGGCCGAATCGCTGGGCATTCGATTTGGTGACAACGGTGATTTTCTTGCGCGGTCGTTGCCGAGCGATGCCGAAGGCGAAACGCATGACGCGCTCGATGCCGCTGCGCGTGAAGATCGCCGTCTCCGTGGCGACCTCGCCGGGCAAACCGCCATGGACGCGACCGCCGCTTCCCGAATACTCCCCCTCGGAATTTTCACGCACGATCACCCAATCCAGAGTCTCCGCTGAAACATTTCGCAGCGGGCTCTGAATTCCCGGCAGCAGTCGGATCGGCCTCACATTGGCATATTGGTCCAAGGACTGAGAGATCTTCAGCCGTAGACCCCAGAGTGTGACATGATCGGGGATGAGCGGGTCTCCGACGGCCCCGAACAGGATGGCGTCGAACATGCGGAGTCGTGCGACGCCGTCATCGGGCATCAATTGCCCGTGCTGGCGGAAATAATCCGACCCCCAGGGAAATTGCTGCATGTCGAGCTCGAAGCCGCCGTCGCGACGCTGAAGCTCCATGAGAACCTCGAGGCCGGCAGCCATGACCTCCTTTCCGATGCCGTCGCCGGGTATGACTGCGATGCCGTATCGTCGCATTGGATCCCCCTCGTAGCGGGCGGAAGGCATGAGTTTCGTCCTCGCGACAATATCGATTCAACTTCGTTTAAAAAAGCAGTCGCGAGCAGGCACCCCCTGATAACCAACACGGCCTGGCGCGCTGGACTAGCTCTACACAGTCGAGTGAAAGTAGGACGATCCGTCCCTTCATCCGGGAGAGAGAGCCTGCCTGGCAGCTCGACGCGTTCTGGCCCGCATGTCTCGCGGCGCGGTTTCATGCGAACCGGGCTGGGAGCCGGAACGTCTTTGCTGCTTCCCAATCTTGGAGGTCGGGCAGCGGGCGGCGACGCGCCCGCAGGGCATGATCACCAGCCAGCCGGCGATATTGGCTTGAAGGACTTCCAGCCTGGTGCGCCCTTCGTCGAGCCAGCGGTCCGTTATTCGGCACATGGTGAGCTCAACACCACGCTGCGCATGCAATATGCCTACAAGACGATTGGCGGTTACCGGCTCTATGTCAGGACCTATGAGGGGACTGTTCCTGGGCCGACCCTGCGCGTGAAGCCGGGCGACGTGTTGCGCATCAAGCTCATCAATGACATGCCTCCCAACCGCGACGCGACGCCGATCGACCGTTCATTGCCGCATCAATTCAACAACACCAATCTCCACACTCACGGACTGCATGTCAGTCCTGGCGGCATCTCGGACAATGTCTTGCGCATCATGGAACCGGGCGAGAGCTACGACGTCAAGATCGCCATTCCGTCGGATCATGCCCCTGGAACCAATTGGTATCACCCGCATGCGCATGGAGCGGCGGACATTCAGATCGCGAGCGGCGCGGTCGGCGCGCTGATCATCGAAGGGGATTTCAGCGATGTCCCCGAGATCGTTGCCGCGAAGGAGCGCTTGCTCGTGCTGACCGAGGCGGTGTTCGACGCCTTTGGCACGGTGGAGGACTTTGCGACGCTCTTTCCGGAGACCGCCGCCCGCTTCATTGCCGTCAATGGCGTGCGTGAGCCAACCATCACCATGCGTCCTGGCGAGGTCCAGCGCTGGCGAATCCTGCACGCCGGTTGGCAGGACGACATCTTCATGGAGCTGCAAGGGCATGTCCTGAATCCGATCGCCCGCGACGGCATCCCGTTGGCGCGGATGGGCCTGAGCGTTCCACACAAGCCTGATCGGCCCGCCGAATATCCGAACGCCATGTTGATCGCGCCCGGGCAGCGGATCGACATTTTGGTGCAGGCAGGCAAACCGGGACACTACCCGTTTCGCGCCGTTCCTTACGATCAGGGTTATGACGCGCCGACCGGCCCGATCGCCCGGCTCGTGGTGGAAGGCAACCCGATGACGATGAACCTTCCCACCAGGCTTTCGCCTCCACGGGACAAGATCATCCGCGATGAGGAGATCACCGGGACCCGCCTGCTCAAATTCTCGACCACCAGTCCCGGAACCGAGGAGTGGCGGAAGTACAGGTTCCTGATCGACGGCAAGAGCTTCGATTCAGACCGGGTGGATCATCGCGTTCGCCTCGGTGCCGTCGAGGAATGGACGATCATCAACGAGGATACCGACAACGACCACGTCTTTCACATCCACGTCAACGACATGTTGCTGACCAGGATCAATGGCGATCCGTTGGCCGACCCGATCTGGTTGGACACTGCCGTCGTTCCACGCAACGGCAGCATCACCTTCCGATCGCGCTTCCGCGACTTCACCGGCAAGTTCGCGCTCCACTGCCATATGATGAACCATGAGGACCTCGGCATGATGCAGCTGGTCGAGGTCTATGCCGACGATCAATAAGGCTGTCGAGCCTACCAGACCGGCGCCCCAATCGTTCCGAGTGTCAGCTCTGCACCACTCCCGGGAGTAAGGGGGCCGGTGCGCCTGCGCGCGAGCGAGAAGGGTCCGGCCCCTATTCGGGAGCTGCTGTATTCGTGGCCATTTGCGCGATTTTCGCTGCCAGCGTCGCGTTCCGCGACTTCTGAGTCGGATCATCGCTGGAGAGGCTTGAAAGCGCCGCGTTGGTCGTCGCATCGCCGCCTGGAAGCTTGTTTTGCTTGGCCAGATCACCGAGGCGGCTGTTGATTGCAGCGACCACCGCATCATTGAGCGGCTTGTTGGCAATGCCGGCCAGGACCGTCGCAGCCGACTCGAGCTTCTCGTTTGCGGCATCGATCTCGTCCGGCGTGGCTTTTGCTTGGTCGAGCGACAGATAGTTTCCGAGTGCTCCGGCATAGACCCGGGCAATCGCCCCGAGATGCGAGCTCACCGAAGCATGTGCCAAGGCGTTTGGCGAGGCGTGCATGAAGCCGTTCAACTTTCCAAAAGCGCTCGCAGTCTTGGCAGCGCCGTCTGCGTCTTGACCCTTGCCGATCGCGCTCGACCCTTCCTGCTTGTTTTGCCCGGGCGCCGAATCCCTGCCCGAGTTGCCCGCATCGCCGTTTGCGGCACCAGCGCCTCTCCCGCCACTGCCATTTCCATTGCCACCGGCACCACCACCGCCATTGCCCCCTCCGTTCCCGCCTTTGGCTGCCAGCGCTGCCACACCATCAGGGGCCAAGTTGAAGGTAATCGGGGTGGCCGCCAAAGTCAGCCCGACGCACCAAACCACCAGTCCTCGACGCATGACCACCCCTCCTGCAAAGCATCCGCTCCCGCTGATAATTGAGCCGTCGAATTGGTCTAGAATGCGCCCCTTTCGCAGCAATCAGATGCCGATTCCATGGGGACCTCGAGCATCGATGACCCGGACTCGCCCTATCGTGAGTTCGCCTATTTCCAACCGCTCGATTCTTGCCTTCTTCACAACCAGGCGGCCGATCGCGATGGCAGCGATCGCAATGGCTCCAATCGCCATGGCGCCAGCGAGATTGCTTGTCACCATTGGTTCCCAGAATTGCCGTCTCGGTAAGAGGTGTGAGAGCTGCCGGCGCATGATCGGCCTCAGACGAGTGGTCGCGACCTCAATCGTTCACCACCTGAAAAACCAAGGCGGCCTGAACCACGGCCGCCTTGGTTGGCTTCGCTGAGAAATGTCAGTCGATGAACCGCACCACCTTGCGCGAGGATGGCGAAATGATCGCGATGCGCGGGCCCACCCGAACATAGCGATAGGTTCTTAGCTTCGGGTACTTGGTGATGATGACGTCAGGAACCGGTACCAGCTCGTAATCATCCGGAACTTCCGCACCGACAACTATGTCGCCCTCATAGGTTCGGACCTTCTCCCTTTCCACATAGGTGTGGAATTCGGGGCCGACGCCCTCATCGATCACCAGCTCGTCAGCGAAGACTGCCGGTGTGATCAGCATCGAACCAGCCACTATGGCAAGATGAATTGCACGCACATTGACCTCCCGATCGATTTCTCAAGAGTCACCGTTTTGGCTGGGTCTCGGAACGCAGCCGCTTTCAACGGGACCAACCATGACAGCGCCGAACTGGTTCCTGGGCGATTTCGCGGAAATGACCTGCCCGACGCCCGGAACGGCAAGATGTGATTTTCCACACAGCCAAGTCCGGTGGGTTTTCCTACCCTTCAGACCGACAGTTGACCGCAGACGCTCCAGGACAGGAGCTACCATGACCATCCTAGAAGCTGTTCGGCTGAGAACGCTGCGACTGCCAAGGATCGGAATTCCAAAGTGGCCACGGCTCAACCCCGGTCGGGCAATCGCAGATGCAGCGCAAGCCTATGCCGACGCCGTCGCCATCCCCTACCGGATTGCCTTTGGTTTGGAGCCGCATAGGACGGCGACCAGCACGCAAAAGCGCCAGACGTTCGACGACTGAAGAACAACCATGCGCTCGGAAGCCGGGTGCTCGGCCTCCCCGCAAGGGCACCGCCTCGGAGGATGGCGCGTGTGCCATCCCCCGCGACGGAACCGGATACGCGGCAAATTCTACTTGGGGAGGAATTGGTTGGTGTAGAAGGCGCTCGTCGGCAAATTGGTCGTCAATCCGTTATAGGCTTTCATCAACGCCAACATGTCTTCCCAATCGGAAGGCACATTGAGGCCCAGCACCTTGTCCTTGTTGGCCCTTGAATAGAGGACGGCAAGCGTCACACCGAGGACCTCGCGCGCCTGCTTCTTGCCGGTTTCGTCCGCCATGGATCCGCCGACGATATCCGCCATGGCTGCAACCGCAGCATCCGGATTGGCTTCGGTCTCCTTGTAGGACTTGACGGTCGCGGCCATGAAACGCTTCACCAGATCCGGATTCTTTGCCACCGTTTCCTTGGTGGTGACGATGCAGTAGCCGACCTGGTTCACGCCGTAGTCGGAATAGGCAAAGGTGACGGGCGGTTGGCCGCCATTCGCTTTGATCTCAGCCGGCGCATTGTCGAGACCGCCGAGAAAACCGACCGCGCCGCCGGCCTTTTGAAGATAGGACGAGATCAATGCTCCTTCGGCCACCTTGGTGATGTTCACATCGCTCTCGGACAATCCGGCATTCTTCAGGACCAGGGGAGCGAACGTGTTGACGCCGGCATTGGCGGTGGTCAGAAGGCTCTTTCCCTTCAGATCCTTTATCTCCTTGATCCCGGCCTCGGGGTGAACGATGATCGCCTCGGTTCCCATCGCGTCGATCACGCCGACCGAGATGAGCGGCGCGCCTTGCGATGCCAGGATCACCATTGACGCACAGGTGCCGTAAGAAAATGTGCTGTCGCCATTTGCCACCAGACGATGGCTCGACGTCGACCCGTTTCCGGAGCGGATGTCCAGATCAATTCCGACATCCTTGTAGTATCCCTTGTCCTTGCCGTAGGCGAATCCGGCGTGTGAGCCATAATACATCCAGTTCAACCGCAGGCGGACCGGATCATCAGCCTGAGCCGAAGATGCGAGCAT
>Ga0075421_100011752_pt1 | contig 10856 bp, 4 predicted proteins | sample SoiMetdeltSBSDD5_FD_75292 | JGI IMG/M metagenome (GOLD analysis project Ga0075421, IMG submission 75292) | Bulk soil microbial communities from a Populus tree surrounding site in Tennessee, USA - Soil MetaG P. deltoides SBSDD5 | ecosystem: Environmental > Terrestrial > Soil > Tree plantation...
TGATCAGCCGATCGATCATTGCGGAATGGACTCGCTCATGGCGATCGAACTGGCCCACAGTATCGAGACCAATTTGGGCGTCGCCGTTCCGATGGCCAATCTTCTGGGAGGTCTGAGCGTCAGCCAACTGATCGACAGGGCCCTGGAAAATGGGCCGGAAAAGATGAATAAGTCGCCGCTGGCGGAAATGGCCGACGACCCCCAACCGCGACCGGGCGGAGAACTGCATCCGCTTTCTCATGGCCAGAAGGCGCTGTGGTTTCTCCATCAGTTGGCGCCTGAGAGCGCGAATTACAATATTGCGGGAGCCGCGCGTATCAATGCAGATCTGAATATCATGGCCTTGCAGCGGTCGTTTGAGGCTCTGGTCGAGCGGCATGCGGGCCTTCGGACGATCTTCATCACTCAAGATGGGGAGCCGTTCCAGAAACTACACAATCGGATCGAATTGAGTTTTCAGTGGGAAGACGCCTCGTCCTGGAGTGATTCACAACTGGAAGGACAATTGAAGGCGCAGGCGCAGCGACCGTTCGATTTGGAGAGAGGTCCGCTCCTGCGCGTAGCGGTCTTCACCCGCTCTCCGCGAGAACACGTGGTGGCGCTGGCCATGCATCACATCATCGGCGACTTCTGGTCGCTCGCGATCTTATTGAACGATCTCAGAGAGATCTATCCTGCGGAGCGGCGCGGATCGAGACGCGAGTTTCAACCTCTCGCGCTGAATTACACCGATTTTGTTCGCTGGCAAGCGAAGATGCTGACGAGCCCGGAAGGGGAGAAGTCCTGGTCCTACTGGAAGAATCAATTGGCCGGGGAGGCGCCTGTGCTCGATCTCCCGACCGACAGGCCGCGCCCGCCGGCGCAGACCTATCGGGGAGCGTCCCATCCGTTCAGGCTGGAAACGCAGTTGACGCGGGAATTGGAGCAGTTGGGCCGCTCGCGCGGAGCGACTCTCTTTATGACGCTGCTCGCCGGTTTTCAATCGCTACTTCATCGCTACACCGGCCAGGAAGACCTGTTGGTCGGCTCGCTCACTTCAGGCAGAGACTCCGCGGGCCTGGCAGGACTTGTCGGATATTTCGTCAACCCGGTCGTGATCCGGGCCGACCTCTCGGGCCTGCCGACTTTCGCCATTTTTCTCGAACGTGCGCGTCGAACCGTGTTGGATGCGTTTGAGCATCAGCGCTATCCATTCCCGCTTTTGGTCGAGCGGCTGCAGCCGGGACGCGATCCCTCACGCTCGCCGATCTTCCAGGTCATGTTCATCTTTCAGAAATCTCACTTGTTTGATGGAGATGGGTTGGCCTCGTTTGCGGTCGGCGCCAATGGGGCGCGAGTGGCGCTCGGGGAGCTTCCGCTGGAGTCAGTCCGGGTCGAGCAACAAGTCGCGCAATTCGACCTGACGCTGGCGATGGCCGAAAGCGGCGGGCGATTGTCGGCGTCATTGCAGTACAACACCGACCTCTTTGATCAGGCGACGATTGTTCGGCTCGCGGACCATCTTCAAACTCTGCTCAAAGGCATAGTCGCTGCGCCAGACCGGCCGATATCGACACTCACGATGTTGACCCATGCGGAACGCTATTCTCTGCTGATTGAGCGGAACAACACTCGCGCCGATTACCCCGCCGGTCTGTGCATCCAACACCTGTTCGAGACCCGAGCGAGAGCCAGTTCTGACCGGATCGCCGTAGTCTATGAAAATGAGCAATTGAGTTTTCGGGAATTGAACCGCCGCGCCAATCAGCTTGCGCGCCATCTGCAAGGCTTAGGGGTAGGGCCACAGGTATTGGTCGGCGTCTATGTAGAACGTTCGCTCGACTTGTTGGTAGGATTACTAGGCGTTCTCAAGGCTGGCGGAGCTTATCTCCCGCTTGATCCCGCGTATCCGAAAGATCGCCTGGAATTCGTTATTCAGGACGCCAAGGCGCCAGTCATTGTGACCAGCCAGCGTCTGGCCGCGCGAGCGCCATCTGGCGCAGCGAGTCTTGTCTGTCTGGATTCGGACGCTATTCTCTCAGAGTGCGACGACGAACCGGCGAGCCCCGTGGTCGCAGACAACGCGGCGTATGTGATCTACACCTCCGGTTCCACCGGAAAGCCGAAAGGCGTCGTAGTCAGCCACCGGAATGTGGTCAACTTCTTTCGCGGCATGGACGACAGGATCGGCTGCGACGAGAGAGATACGATGCTGGCGTTGACCAGCGTATCTTTCGACATCTCGGTGCTGGAGCTATTCTGGTCGATAGCGCGAGGCGCAAAAGTCGTCCTGCTGGCCGATCAGGGGCTCGGCGCCGCGTCGAAAGCCATGGCCCGGCCGGATACCGGGAGAAAGCTTGATTTCAGCCTCTTCTATTTCGCCAGCAGCGATTCACAAAATAAAGGTGAGAGATATCGCCTGCTGTTTGAAGGCGCAAAGTTTGCAGACAGTCATGGCTTTGAAGCGGTCTGGACGCCGGAACGCCATTTCCATGCCTTCGGCGGTCTCTTCCCCAATCCTTCAGTCATGAGCGCCGCTCTGGCGGCGGTGACAGAACGGGTGAGGATCAGGGCCGGCAGTGTGGTCCTGCCATTGCATCACCCGATTCGGATCGCAGAGGAGTGGTCGCTGGTGGACAACATCTCCGGCGGTAGGACCGGAGTCGCTTTTGCATCGGGTTGGCATGCGGACGATTTCGTCTTCTCTCCGGGCAGTTACGTCGACCGCAAGGAGATAACTTTCAAAGGCATGGAGTTGGTGAGAAAGTTGTGGCGCGGCGAGCCGGTAAAGATTACGGGCGGCGCCGGGAACGAGATCGAGGTGAAGATTTTCCCTACCCCAGCGCAGGCCGAACTGCCGGTATGGATCACGGCGGCGGGAGCCTCCGAGACTTTCGTCAAGGCGGGCGAATTGGGTGTGAATGTCTTGACCCACCTCCTGGGTCAGACGATTGAAGAGGTCGCGGAGCGGATCAGGCTCTATCGGCGGGCGCTGGCGCGGCACGGGCACGACCCGCGATCAGGAAGAGTCACGCTCATGCTCCACACCTATCTCGACCATGACGTGGAAGCGGCGCGGGAGAAGGTCAGGCTACCCTTCACCAATTATCTCCGCTCGTCGATCGGTCTGATCTCCAACCTGGTCAAAAGCCTGAATCTCCCTCTCGATCTGAAGAGCATGAGTGAGAAGGATCTGGACGACCTTCTGGCTTTCGCCTTCGCCAGGTATTTTGAGACCAGCGCGTTATTCGGGACGCCGGAAAGCTGCGGTCCTGTGATCGATCGTCTGAAGGCCATCGGAGTAGATGAGGTCGCCTGCCTGATCGATTTCGGCGTCGATACCGATTCGGTTCTTGCCAGCCTGGGGCGCCTCGATCAACTGAGAGAGCTGTCGAAGGGCGATAGAGACGAGGATGATTACTCGGTGCCTGCGCAGGCCGCCAGGAGCCGCCCGACGCTGATGCAGTGTACTCCATCGCTGATGAAGATGCTGGCCGCGGATGGGGATAGTCTAGGCGCGCTCGGCTCGCTGAGGACGCTTATGCTCGGAGGCGAAGCTTTACCTTCATCCCTTGTATCTCAGGTTAGAGGGGTATTGCCGGCAGCCATCGTTAATATGTACGGACCGACTGAGACCGCCATCTGGTCATCGACCCATAGAGTCGATCCGTCCGACGGCGTCATTTCGATCGGCGGGCCGATAGCGAATACTCAATTCTATATTCTGGATCGACGCCTTGAACCGCTTCCTTGCGGACTGACGGGCGAATTACACATAGCGGGGATGGGACTTGCATTGGGTTACCACAACCATCCCGATCTGACCGCCCAGAAATTTATTCCCAACGAATTCGGCCGGAATGCAGGGGCGCGATTATATCGAACCGGCGACCTGGCTCGGCGCCTGGAGAACGGCGGGATCGAGATTCTCGGGCGCATAGACCAGCAGGTTAAGTTGCGAGGCTTCCGGATCGAGCTTGAGGAGATCGAGGCCGTACTCAGCCAGCATCAGGGAGTGGCGGAAGTTGTTGTTACCGTCAGGGAGGATGCGCCAGGCGACAAACGGCTGATCGCCTATCTGGTCCCCGCGCCCGGCGCCGCGCAGGATGGCGAAGAGATAGAGGCGTTCCTCAGACAGAAACTGCCCGATTACATGATTCCTTCCAGCTTCGTCATGCTGGATCGCTTGCCTTTGACATCGAACGGCAAAGTAGACAAGAAGAGCCTGCCATCTGTAGAAGGGGTTCGTAAGCAATTACAGTCCGAATATAAACAACCTCAAGGTGAGCTTGAACAATTGATTGCGGAGATCTGGCGCGGCGCCCTGAAGGTAGACAAAGTCGGAAGGGAGGATAACTTCTTCGATCTCGGTGGCCATTCTCTCCTGTTGGCCCAGGCGCATGGGCAGTTGTCACAGACACTCAACATGCATCTGCCGCTGATCAAGATGCTTGAACATCCGACAGTCAGTTCCCTGGCCAGGTTCTTGAGCCGGGAACAGAGCGACTCCTTACCCGTCGAGGAGAATTACGACCGGGCCGAAAAACTAAAGGAAGGGCTCAGCCGGCAAAGACGCAATACAGTGAGAGCCAGATATAACGCGTGACGACCGGCCCGCAAAAACGCGCCTTATTGAAATGCGCCTGGCGAATCATGGAAGCCGCCGATTGTGGCTCCAATACTCACCGAAACCTGGTTTGAGTCTTTGTCCGGACGAACCCACAGTCTTCAGTTATATAACAAGACATATGACAAAAAGCGGACGCCCAATTTATATCTTAGGCACCGGCCTCTCTCATGATGGATCAACTTGCCTTTTGAAAGACGGGCGGATTGCCGTGGCCATCGAAAAAGAGAGGGTTACCCGTCAAAAGCATGACGGAGGCAATGACACGGCGGCCATTGAGTACTGTTTAGAAGCCGAAGGCATTTCCATGAATGATCTTACATTGGTCGTTCAGAATGCGAATTTTGGGATGTTTAAGCATGGCAATAGTTGGTGGCATGGACCTCGGCTGCTGGACGACAGCGTACCGGTGGTTACAATATCGCACCATCTGGCGCACGCGTATAGCGCTATAGGCTGCTCTCAATTTGAGGAGACCGCTGTGGTGATTATTGACGGGTGCGGAAACAGTCTCGATGAGTGCATCGATTTGGACGGGGCCATAGTTCCAGAAAATCCCGCCCCGGAATTGAGACACCTATACTGTGAGAAGGATAGTTACTACATCCTGAAGGACGGTAAATTAACCACGGTTTTTAAAGACTTCTCGCACTGGGGACAAAGCGTAAAAGAACACCCTCTTTATCCCACCACGACGATGCATTCGATCGGAGGACTCTACCACGCGGTCAGCAAATATATTTTCAACGGCTTCGAAGACCCGGGGAAGCTCATGGGGTTGGGGCCCTACGGCCGGCCCGGAATATACGATTTCGAGATCTTCGATCTTAGAGACGGGAGAGTCTATCTCCGTTACGACTGGATGGACGATTTTACCCGGCCTTGCCAGGATTACCAGGAACTCAAGAAGCGCTTTCAATACTATGCTGATATTGCATATTGGGTGCAAAAAGAGGTAGAGCGAGCCATCTTGTATGTCTTCGACTCGAGGTATCAAATGGCCCCCTCGCATAATGTCGCATACGCGGGCGGCGTGGCTCTGAATGCGGTCGCCAATCGGCGCATCCTGACCGAATCGAAGTTCAAGGACTTCTACATTCAGCCCGCGGCCGGGGACAACGGCCTGGCTTTGGGATGCGCGTATTATGGTTGGCTGGAGGTCCTAAAAAAGGAGCGAGTTTACCACAGTGGACAAATGTACCTCGGTAAGAGGTATCAGGCGCGATCGATCGCTGAATACCTGGCCAGGCGCCAAGGGGTATTGGAATACGAGGCGGAGACAGATTTCATCGGCAAAACCGCCGAATTGTTGGCAGAGGGCAAAGTCGTAGGGTGGTTCCAGGATGGCGCTGAATTCGGCCCCAGAGCGCTCGGAAATCGGAGCATTCTCACCGATCCTCGAAACCCCAGAATACGTGACTTTATTAACTCGTTTATTAAATTTCGAGAGGACTTTCGGCCTTTCGCACCTTCAGTCCTACAGGAAGATGCGAGCATTTATTTCGATTGCGACTATGAAAGCCCGTACATGATTCTTGTCGCCCCTGTCAGGCCGGAGTGGCGCGATGTTATTCCCAGTGTGATCCATAAAGATAACTCCGCAAGAATCCAGACTGTAACACAATCTGTTTCTCCCAAATATTATCAATTGCTTTGCGATTTCAAGAAGATCACCGGCATTTCCGTGTTGCTCAACACATCGTTCAATCGAAGACGAATGCCTATCGTTGAAACTCCGGAACAGGCCATCGAGTTCTTCTTAAATTGCGAACTGGACGTCTTGGTTTTAGACAACTATATCGTTCGTAAAACAGCCTCTCGCGAAAATCATGATCAGACTAACGCTATTGACAAGTTCATTGAGGGCGTCAGGGAGGCTTTTGAGGGTAACATCGGTGAGGCTCGTCGGATTGGTGGGGTCTGTCAAATTAATATTGCCGGAACCCGGACTGTGGTGATTGACCTATCAAAAGAGCAGCCTCTGGTTACAGAGGGAAAGTTATCGACGCCTCCTATTGCTGTCATCAAGGTCAACGAATCAGATATTAGTACATTATGGCATGATCCAGAGAATCAAAGATATCGCCTCTTCCAAGCCGGGAGAATCAAAATCGATGGCGATCAAGATTATGCGATAAAACTGGTGGAAAGTCTCCGGACCGCCTTAAAGCGGCAATGACGAATTCAGTTATTTTTGAGTCTTTGTATTATATGCGCGACGGCGCCGAATCAATCCGTCGGTTTACGGATGAGGAGTTGAAGAGTTTCGGAGTCGCTCTTGAATCGCCCGATTATCTGGTCTTCTTCGTTCACGCCGGCTTGTTCGGAGAAGTGATAGGCGTCGTAATATGAGAGTCTTATTCATCCCGTTAGATGGGCGGATTTCTCACACTATACCGCTCATCGCGTTGGACCGGATGCTCGATAAAGCAGCCTTCAAAACCTCATTACTACTGCCTAGGAAAAAACATCAAATCGCGGCCAAATTGGGCTTGAATGTCCTCGACATCGATTATCTGGGGAGCGATCGACACAGTTTTCGCACAGAGATGCGCGCTTACTCGCTCTTCTCTCCGGATGTCGTCATCGATGACACTAATCCAACCACCGGCCTCGCAACTGCGTTCGCGAACTTGCCGAGGGTGACGATACAACGGACAGGCTATTTTCCTGGCAGTGTGCCCTGCGATCCTCGTTACAGGGTTAGTTATGACTTTAACGTGAAGCGGTTGCCGGATTTGACTTTTATGGGGATACCACAGCCACAGAAGTTATCCGATATGTTCAACGCCAACTGCAAGATCGTCCCGGGCATTCCGTCTATCGAACAGCTTCCTCCTTCACTGCGGTTTGATCCGACGTATTTTTTTTCCGGCCCTTTGCTACTGGATGATTACCTAGTGGAGCGCGCCATCAATCCGGCGATTCGACCCCACGGCGCGCTCCCTGCGGAGCAAGACTTTACATCGCTTGAGCGATTTTTCGCTGAGCATGCGCGGCGGAGGCGGATTTACATCACATTTGGGACCGAGGCGCCGGTGAGCGCCGCATTATTATCCTGTATCCGCCGCCTCCTGCGGCAAAGGATAGCTGTCGTGACGAGTATCGAGGTTGAGGGGATCAGCGCCGAAGAACGACAATATTACTTCTATGCGCCGCACCTGCCAATGAATTTCGTCTGCAAGAATGTCGATATGATGATTCATCAGTGTGGATCCGGGACCTACCATTACCCGATTATGCACCGGCTGCCGATGATGACGATCGGAACACAGACCATCGACCGAGATGGTGTGGCGCGCCGCCTGGAGGAACTTGGGGTGTCTGTGCATCTGGGAGCGCCCGAAGAGCGAGCGGATTTTGAAGAGGCGTTTCAGGACACGGTCGAGCGGTACTTTGTATCAGACGGGGCGCCACTGGCGGAGATGCGACATCGGATGGCCGCGCTCAACGAAGAAATCTCTGGCGCCGCCGAGGCCTTCAATCTGGAAGCGGTATTACAAAAAGCCGCGCAATGCGCCGGGTAACAGCCTGATCGCAAGCCTCCCATTGAAAGAGATCGAAGTTATTAATTCATACCGAATATTCGAGAAACTATTGAATCTGGATTTTAGAGGAACTCGGTCAGTTATAGTAGCATCTGGGCATGCGATGCCAACTCAACAGTCAAACCACCTAGGCCACTAATCGTGGTGGAGCCTTCTGCGTTAGTCAGGTAGAGGTTCACTTCATGACAGCTGATCATACCCGTTTGACGGCCGAGCATCACATCCAGACTGTCGGCGAGATTTTGCGACGTTCCATCAATCACCGCCAATAGTTCGATCCGAATGAATCGCTGTAAAAGAAAGAGCAACATGACGACTAAAAAGGATCTGTGGATTTTAGGCTTAGGCGCGGCGGATCATAACGGCGCCGCCTGTCTATTGAGGGGTGACGAAATAGTTATAGCTATTCAAGAAGAACGGTTGCTCCGTAGAAAGCGAGCTGGATTATACGCAGCTCAATATTCTCGGGCGATTGAGCGTTGCCTGGAGTATGGAGAAATCCGACCTGAAGACCTTAGCCTGGTGGTCTGTTGCGCGGTAAGACGATCGAATACTCCAGAACAGAATGTGTTGCTAAATCCGACATTACAATTAGAACGCCATGGTATACCTACGCTTTATATCCCTCATCATTACGGTCATGCTTACAGCGCGTTCGCGACCTCCGGTTATAAAGAGTCCGCAGTCCTTGTTATAGACGGGGCTGGAGCCCCGGTTGAAGATCTTACTACAGAAGAAAGAATGGCGATCAAAGGAAAGAGGCGAACTGGTCATGAGGCAATTTCTCTCTATGCCGCATCCGGCGCATCGATTAGGCCCATTGAAAAACATATGTTCCTCCCTGATTGGGTCATCGCAGGTCAAGACATCGGACCGGCATATTGGGAGGCTGATTGCATGCCGACATTTTCGAGCCTCGGCGTCATGTACGGTATGGTGGCATACCAAATATTCGGTAGTTTCTTTGACGCAGGGAAAGTTATGGGGCTCGCTCCCTATGGCGAGCCGGAGATCCCAACCAGCGAATTCTTTGTTATAGAAGATGGGAGTTTAGTATTCCGTGACAGCGTCCCTAAGCGTTTTCGGCACCACGAACGTTGGCCGTTACGCCAGAGGGAATATTCGAATCTGGCTTGCTCAACACAAGCTGCGCTGGAAGAAGCAGTGCTTTATTATGTGGAACAACTCTATAAACTCTGTCCGAGTGAAAATCTTTGTTATGCAGGGGGAGTAGCGCTAAACAGCGTAGCAAACGAGCGAATTATCCGAGAGTCCGCCTTCAAAAATGTTCACATTATGCCGGCCGCTGAAGACAGTGGAACGGCGATTGGGGCGGCATATTATGGCTTGTGGCAACTGACAAAAACTAATAGTCGGAAAAAGTTAGTTTGCGATGCAGTCGGCCCCGTCTATTCCGAACAGAGAATTCACGATGCGATAAAAAATATCCCGGAGGTAGAAACAATAGACTCCAAAGATATAATTTCGGATACTGTAGACTTACTGTGCGGAGGAAAGATTATTGGGTGGTTTGATGGTCGATCTGAACTCGGTCCGAGAGCGCTGGGACAACGCAGTATACTTTGTGATCCACGGCGCCCGGAGGCCAAAGACGTACTTAATAGTAGAGTCAAACATCGCGAAGCTTTTCGCCCTTTTGCTCCCGCTGTGTTGGTTGAAAGAGTGAACGGATGGTTCGACTTCGACGGAATCTTTCCGGAGAGTCCGTTCATGCTCAGAGTATGCAAGTTTAAGGATGAGAAAAAAGCGCGAGTTCCTGGAGTAGTTCATGTAGACGGCACTGGACGACTACAGACGGTAACATTGGAAGCCAATAGTCGTCTGCACCAATTAGTCACAAAGTTCTACGAAAAAACCGGTGTCCCGATCGTTTTAAACACATCGTTTAACGTTTCAGGTGAGCCTATTGTTGAAACCCCCGAGGATGCGCTGAATACTATGTTGTCCACCGGAATTGATTACTGTGTTTTGGGCGGCAAAATTGTGACTAAGAGAAAAGAAATACTATTTGAAAGAAATGAAACACCTTGGCGGCAGCGTGTCACGGATCAGATACGCGATATCTTGAATGAGGTAGCGGCAGAAAAAGATGAAGTCAGAGTCACAACCGAGCGAGCCAATCAACAGCGATCGCTCGATTGCTATGTGGGGCGCTTTGAGCACCATGTACACGGGACGATTAAGATTGAGCGTGAAGGAGAGCGGTTAAAAGCCACCATAACAGGGGGGCTGATGCGACAGATGCGCGCCGGATTATCTGCATGGCTCAACAGATTACGCCAGGACGCTTTCGAGATAACAGGAGATCGTTTTGCCGGGGTTAAAATCATTTTTCCTCCTGACAAAAGGCGTCGGATAAATCTTCTGGCCATGGTACTGAAAGAAGACGGATTAACAAACGAATACTTTTTCAGGGCGCCTAATACCAACGGTATTGACGTCGCTTCATATCATCGATTTGTCGGCGAGTATAGAAATCTCGACCAGAGAATGAGTTTTACAATACTAGATAATAAGCTGGCGGTATTGTGTGAGGGAACAGGTAGTCTCTACCTGGCGCCAATAAGTGAGACAGAGTTCGTTCTAAATAGATTGCCCGGATACGCTATTGAGTTTGAGGTTAATACCTTGGGCGCGGTTATTGGGGCAGTCGTAACCCAGCCAAATAGTGTGATTGTCCT
>Ga0075421_100011753_pt1 | contig 10855 bp, 7 predicted proteins | sample SoiMetdeltSBSDD5_FD_75292 | JGI IMG/M metagenome (GOLD analysis project Ga0075421, IMG submission 75292) | Bulk soil microbial communities from a Populus tree surrounding site in Tennessee, USA - Soil MetaG P. deltoides SBSDD5 | ecosystem: Environmental > Terrestrial > Soil > Tree plantation...
ATGGGCCATGAGTTGACACACGGCGTGACCGGTGACACCGCCAACCTCACCTACCAGGGACAGCCGGGCGCGCTGAACGAATCGATATCCGACGTCTTTGGTTCCATGGTCAAGCAGTACAGTGCCAACCCCAAGCAAACCACAGAGCAAGCCGACTGGCTGATCGGCGCGGGCATTTTCGAGCCGGCGATCCATGGTCAGGCGCTGCGCTCGATGAAGGCGCCCGGCACCGCCTATGATGACCCGACGCTTGGCAAGGACCCGCAACCCGCCGACATGCAGCATTATGTGGACACTGACGAGGACAACGGCGGGGTCCACATCAATTCCGGCATTCCGAACCGAGCCTTCTTCCTAGCCGCGCAGGGATTCGGTGGGCATTCCTGGGACAAGGCCGGCCCGATCTGGTACGCGACGCTGCGCGATCCGGCGCTCCGGCCCTCGGCGACCTTCGCGGACTTCGCGCAAGTGACGATCGCTAATGCGGGCAGGCTGTTCGGCGCCGAAGGCACCAAGGTGGTCACGGACGCCTGGCATACAGTGGGGGTGATCTAGCCACGGACGACCCGTAGTCCATCGCTGGCGCGGGCAGGACCACATCTCGGCCCTGCCCGCTGGAGCCAGGATTCTCGTGGAGAGGCGCGTGCGTAGCAAGAGCCTGAGGCTCACGCATGCAAGAACACTAGGATCAGGACAGTGCCTGGTCAGTCGCCCGTAGCTCACCATGGCCTATGTGCTTGCAATCTGTGGGGGCGAGAGGCCGTTCGGCGTGCAGCCCTGACAAGGAAGCGCTCCGGGCAAGGGAGCGGGCATAGGAGTGCAGTTATAGACGCTGAGAGGTGTGTTTGACGTGGGAAATGTGATATATAGAAAGTATGTTCCTCGTCCTCAATGCACCCTCTCTTGGAGGAGCGAAAAATGCGTGAGGAGAGGGGCGCTCCCATGCCTCGGGACGCCAGCGTACTCGCTGGGGGAGATCGTACTTTGTCTGCGATTCTCGGTATGACATCGCAGTGTATTGTTGGGATGTGCCTGGCGTTCGCCCTGCTCGTGGGAACCGTCGCGTTGACGGGTGGTTGGCACGCCCTCGCCAATGGGTGCATGCTCAAGATGCCACTCACCGTGAAAGATACGCAGGACGGCTTCGCCGGAACAACGGGGACGGTCTGGAAGATCGAGCTGGACTGCACATTCCGCATCTCACGCCTCTTTGGCCAACAGGTCGTCGAGCCGCATCGCTCGGGCAGCCTGACACCGGAGCAGCAGGCCCGATTGTCCGCAATCCTGGCCGAGGCCGCGGTGCCAGAGCTGCCGGCGCAGATGGGCGAGACGACACGTGTGAATGCGCGCCGCATCACCGCAGAATACGACGGCAAGGTCTTCGTGCTGTCCCTAAGTCCCGGCGATCGCGACATAGACGCGATCCGGACGAGTGGCCCGCGTGATCCGGCCCGACGGCTGCTCGCGGTAGTAGATGCAGTGGAGGAGATGCTCGGGAATTGACAGCGCCCCGAGGCATGGCGTCAGGGTGGGTATAGAGGTTACCTGCATCGTGATGTATGGCATGCTGCCTTGCAATAAGAGCGGTAGCCCACGCACGATATAGTGGTGGATACAGCGTCGAGACGACGGGAGGTTCCTATGCGTGTGCAGTTCCAGAGCGACGGAGGCCTTGCCGTTTTTCCTGGTTTGCAAACACCCAGCAATATTGATGTCGACGCACTGCCTGCGTCAGACGCCAATCGACTGCGCCAACTCTTGAGGGCTACGAACTTCTTTGATCTGCCTGCGCACATTGGCACACTACCCCGTGGGGCCGCAGACATGCGCACGTATACCATCTCGATCGAAGACGGCGAGCGACGTCACACTGTGCGTGTTGCTGAACCTATAACGGATGCGACACTGCAGGAGCTGGTAGATGCCCTCCAGGCGCAAGCGAGGGCGCTGCGCCGCTCCGCCCATTGACCTGTTAGGGTGTGCCCAAACGTGGCAGAGGTTGGCCGCAAACAGCGCCTCCAGGATGTACCACAACCGATAATCATGGAGCGAAGCGCGCGTTAATCCCTCCTGTGGCAGGGCCACCATGCGCGTATAGGCAGAACAAACGGCCTTTTGGCCCCGGCACCCCACCTAACACTCCTCGCCAGCGGCCACCCCCTCGCCCGCCGCCGTGGCGCGCAGCGTGGCCAGCGCAGCCATGGATAGGAAGTAGGGCATTTTCATGCCCCCATCCCGCCGCGCCCTCCCCAGCGCCCTCCGCTGGAGGCGACGTTCACTCCGGCCCTTTACACCGGCGGCCGGCGCGTATGCCACGGTGTGGCCTGCTCGTAAGCCTGGCCAACGCGCAGCACCATCCCCTCCGCAAATGGTCGTCCGGCGAGCTGTAGCGACAACGGCAGTCCTGAGGCAGTAAAGCCACACGGCAGGGCGAGCGTAGGTAGCCCCGTACAATTGAAGGGAGCCGTGTTGCTGCGCGGGAAGGCAAGCTCCGGGTCCTGCGCGCGCGTGAATGACGTAGCCGGTGTCGGCGTGGTTGGCGTGGCGAGTACGTCGACGTCCCGCAACACCTCAGCCATCTCACTGCATAGCTGCGCGCGCAAGCGCTGTGCCTGGGTGTATTCCGCCGCTGTCACCAGCGCGCCAGTGAGGATGCGCTCACGCAGCACATCACCGTAGAGCTCCGGGTGCTCGCGGATATCGTGCTCATGGTAGGCGAAAGCCTCGGCGGCGAGAATCAGGAAGAACGACGGGGTGGTATGGAGACTCTGGATCGTGACATCTCGCACCTCGGCGCCAAGCCCGCGCAGCGTTGTCAATGCCTCCTCGAAGGCCTGCGCCACCTCTGGCTCTATATCGTCAAAGAAATAGGTGCGCGGCACACCGATTTTGACACCGCGGATATCCCGACCAAGCGGCGCGAGATAGTCATCGACCGGGGCGCGACTCGAAGCGGGATCGGCGGGGTCGTGCCCAGCCATGGCCTGGAGGAGATACGCACAGTCCTCGACCGTGCGCGCCATCGGGCCAGTGTGATCGAGTGTCCACGAGAGCGCCAGGACCCCGGCACGACTGACGCGTCCGTAGGTCGGCTTGAGCCCGACAATGCCACAGAAAGACGCCGGCCCACGGATCGAGCCACCGGTGTCGGAACCCGTCGCCCCGACGACCAGACCGGCAGCCAGGGCGGCGCCGGAGCCACTGCTCGATCCGCCCGGAATGTGGTCGAGATTCCAGGGGTTGCGGGCCGGCTGAAAGCGATGGCCAGGCAACTGCAGACCAAACGCAAACTCGTGCGTGATGAGTTTGCCCAGGAGCACCGTGCCGGCCTCCTGCCAGCGCCGCACGCACGTGGCGTCAGCCTCGGGGAGCCAGTCAGCGAGCAGCGCCGAACCGCCCGTGGTGCGGATACCCCGCGTGCAGTAGATGTCTTTGTGCGCCACTGGGATGCCCAGGAGTGGGCGCGGGTCGTCTCGGCGCAGCGCTGCCTCAGCAGTTCGCGCGTCGTCGAGGGCACGGTCTGCCGTCAGGGTGACAAAGGCGTGTAGGGTGGGGTCAAGCTGCTCGATGCGTCCCAGCAATGTGCGCGTCACCTCAACGGGCGACAGCTCTCGCTTTCGATAGCGTGCGCTGAGGGCGCGAATGGTGGTATAGGCGATCTCATCACTCATCGTGGCCCTCCTGCAGCGGCGTAAACGTCACCGCCGGTTCTAGAGTCTTAATCGTGCGCGAGTCCAGCGTGCGCAGCGGGGCGAGCGCGTCGTTTAGCAGCTTCTGCACCAGAGTGAGTCGGTGCTCTGCAACGGTGATACCAGCCACGCCGATACGGACGCGTAGGTCCTCTAGCGTCAACTCCTGCGGATCGTTCATCGGGCTTTCTCCTTCACGCGATCAACGCTATACACAGAGGCAACCAGTGCATAGGCCTATGTTGGCATCACGAGGCACAAAAAGCAAAGGCAAATATCCCTCTGCGCCACTTGCCGCGTAGATGAGCCCCTCATGGCAGTGCGACATATACGTGGAAGCGGACCCGATTGGGCCCACACTCGTCGCCCTGCGCCCTCATGATCACCTCGACGCGGTGGCCCGCTCATCCCGCGCGCAACATTGCCTACACGCTGGCTACTCCAGGAAGGCAGCTCTGCAGGACGCATCGCCACAGAACTGCACTTAACCGAGGCACAAGTCCGCATGGCGCTTGACTACATCGCTATGCACAGTCGCACCGTAGAAGCCGCAGCACGGCGTAGCGCGGTGCAGCGCGACTCTGGCTGGGGCTGGACATGCGTCTCAGGATGGGGTAGGGTAGCGTCTCAGGGGGGCCTGGGGGCAGGCAGATGGGAGCCTCGAATACGGCGGCTGAACCGGAAGCGCACCGTTTTGCCCTCGAAACCAATCACGGAGATAATCCATGCCTATAAAGCTTCTGATCCCCGGCCAACGCGAAGCCGTTCCAAGCGCCGTAGCGCGGGGCGCCGCCGCTGGCGGCGTCCAGCCGGTCACGAGCCTCTTAGACGCCGTGGAGGTAGTGGAAGCCTACAACCTCTCCGCCCCGGCGCGCGATCGCACCCGAGTTCCCGACGAGTTCAATGCCAATGACGATGACATCCTCGAGATCGAGGTCGAAGGCGGCTTCACCCTTTGGACATCGGCGCAGCGCTATAGCGCTGACATCGCGCTGTTAAAGCCCGACGCGGTGCAAGCGGATGGCAGCGTCGTCGTCGACAGGCTGCCGCGCACGAGCGTCTCTGAACGCGGTGTCAAGGAGTGGTTCCAAAGCGCCCTGCGTATCCTGCGTCTCAAAAAGGACGCGCTCGCGGACGCCTTAGAAGATCCGAGCCAGTGGCCTCAGGACTTCGTGCAGGACTTAGGCGTCCGGCAGGTTGCCGACCTCACGGCCTGGCTGGCGACTAAGCTCATCATGCGACTTATCGAGGGACACCTCAATCCGGAACCGGGCCTCTATACTTGGAGGGCGGCCACGGAGAAGCGCGCCAAGGACGCTCCACCGCCGCCCATGGCCACCTTCGATGACTTTAACGTCGAGCAGCCACTCCTGGTATTTATCCATGGTACCGCGTCGAGTACCCTTGGCAGCTTCGGGGCCTTTCTGGGCCCCGAAGCTCAGCCCCACTGGCGCGTGCTGCGGGAGGTGTTCGGTGAACACATTTACGCCTTCGAGCACCGCACTATGAGCGAGAGCCCCATCGACAACGCGATTCAACTGGTCTCCGCGCTGCCGCGAAGGGCACGGGTCTATCTGGTGTCCCACTCCCGGGGCGGCATGGTCGGCGACCTGATTTGCCTGAAGGGTGTCGAGACGCAGCACATCGTGAGTTTCAAGCGCCACGATATCGACCTCGCAGAGGCGGACGAGCATGACCAGAAGAGCCTGGAAAAGCTTGCCACCGCCATCGCCCACAAGCAACTTCGCCTCGAGCGTTTCGTGCGCTGCGCCTCGCCCGCGCGTGGCACCTTGCTCGCCGGTGAGAACATCGACACCTTTCTCTCAGTGCTCACGAACCTTGTCGGCCTACTCCCCGGCATCGGCGGCACGCCGCTCTATGAGGTGGTGAAGCGGGTCACCCTGCAGATCGTCCATAACCGCACCAAGCCCGAGTTAATCCCCGGCATCGAAGCGATGATGCCTACCTCACCGCTGGTGGCGTTCCTCAACAACACCGGCGGGGAGGCCGCCGGTGTCCTTGGCGTCGTGGCGGGGGACATCGAAGGAGGCGGCTGGCTCAAGCGGCTCGGCGTCTTCCTTACCGACCACGCCCTCTATGAAAATAAAGACAACGACCTCGTCGTCAACACCGACTCGATGTTCCACGGCGCCCGACGGAGCGACGCTTACTACGTTTTCGACCAGGGTGCTGACGTCAGCCATTTCAACTATTTCAAGAACGAGCGCACGCGCACGTCGCTGCAAAGGTGGCTCGGCGCGAAGCCAGGCGAGATCCCGTCCGGCTTCAACACGATCGGTGAAGGCGAAGTCGAGCCCGTGCCGATGCTGCGGTCTATGCAGACCCGCGCCGGCGTCGCGCAGCCCATCCTCTTTGTACTGCCGGGCATCATGGGATCACATCTCACGGTGGACGAGAGTCGCGTCTGGCTCAACTACCTCGCGCTGCGGGCTGGCGGCCTCAGCGACCTGTCCAACATCGACGCCAAGAATATTCAACCCGCGTCGCTGATTGGGGACTACTACCGCAGGCTCTGCGAGTACCTGGCGAACTCCCACGAGGTGATTCCCTTCGCCTATGACTGGCGGAGATCCGTGCGCGACACCGCCAAGCTGCTCGCGGCGGAAGTGGAGAAGACCCTCGGCCGCAGCACCCAGCCCGTGCGGCTCCTGGCCCATAGCATAGGGGGACTCGTCGTCCGCGCCATGATCGCGCAGCGGCCGGACTTATGGGACCGGATCTGCGACCGCGACAGCGGTCGGTTCATCATGCTTGGCACACCGAACCGCGGCTCCCACACTATCATCGAGGCGCTCCTCGGCACTGCAACGACGATCCAACAACTCGCGCTCCTCGACATCACCCACAGCACTTGCGACATTACCAACATTATTGCGCGCTTTCCCGGGGTGCTGGAGCTGCTTCCCAACGAAGCTTCCGACAAAGGCAGGTTCTTTAGCAACACTATCTGGCAGGAGTACAGCAGAGATATTAAAACCGGCGCGGTGCCCGATAGCGCGCTGCTGTCCAGCGTCAAGACCACCTTGGACGGTCTCGCTGCAGAGACGCCGCTCAAGCACGTCGACCGCGTGTTCTACATCGCCGGCTCTTCCGACCGCACTGTGCGCAAAGTCGAAATCGTCAATCGCCGTATCGTGCTCGAGGCGACCGCGGAGGGCGACGGCCGCGTTACGTATCAGTCAGGAAAACTGCCGGGAGTTGGCATGTGGTATATGGACGCCGAGCATGGCGATCTCGCAAACCACGCGCCGGCCTTTCCCGCGATCCTTGACCTTCTCGAGCGTGGTACGACGACGCGCTTGAAAACTGCGCCACCAAGCGTTGCCCGTGGCGGGGAAGCCATTTATCGGGCGCTGCCCGAGCCGGTGCTCTATCCGACCCAGACCTCGCTCACGGCGGGGCTCATGGGGCAGAAGCGTCCAAAGCTCTACCATAAAAGAGCCCAGGGCGGTTTCCGCGTCACCGTGGTGCACGGTGATCTCCGCTACGCGCGCTTCCCAGTCGTTGTCGGCCACTATCAGGGTGACACCATCGTGGGCGCCGAGGCGCAGATTGACCGCATGCTGGACGGCGCCCTCTCCCACCGCTACGCATTGGATTTGTACCCCGGCGAATTCGGCTCCGTGTTGGTGGTGCTGCGGGCTCCGAACGCCGTGCAAAAGGCCCTCGGACTGCCCTATGGCACAATCGTCATCGGCCTTGGGAAATTGGGGGAGCTGAGCAGTGCGCAACTGGGTACCCTGATTCGCCGGGCCGCCCTCCAGTACGTGCTGCAGCTCGACGATGGCCAGTGGGACCCGGCGGCGGTGGGTACACCCAATGCCGCCGGCTTGTCGATCCTGCTGATCGGCGGCAACTCCACTGCCAACATCACCACCGGCGATTCCGTAGGGGCGATCCTGCGGGGCATCGCCCAGGCGAACCGCGAGCTCGAAGCCCGAGCCGACGACGCCAGGCGCATCGCCGAGATCGAGATCATCGAGCTTTTCGCCGACACGGCCATCGAAGCCGCACACGCGGTCAACCGACTCACTAAGCTGGTGGGGGACGAGCTGGCAACGGAGATCGAAGCGGTGCCACTGCTCCGGCGTGGCCGCGAGGGCCGGACCCGCCTCACTCCCACCGCCGCACGGGCTCCCTGGCGCCGCTGGGAAATCAGCGCGGTACAGGCCACCGAGTCCGCGCTCAAGCCGCGCCTCCCGGCGCCCCTGGCCGAACGACTCCAGCGTGCGGTCATCGACACCCAAAAACCCGATCCGGAGCTGCTGGGCGCGCTTGCTGAGATGGCCTTCGGTGAGGCGGCAGGGCCCGTAACGCATCGCGAGATCCGTTTTCTGACTCTTTCAGATCGCGCCCGGGCGGAAGCCATTACACAGCAGCGCCAGCCGGAACTGGTGGAGCGTCTCATCAAGGACTCGATTGCGCGTACCGCCTTCCGGGAGCAGGAAGCCAAGGTCCTATTCGAATTGATGATTCCCACCGATTTGAAGGACGGCCTCGCCCAGCTCGACAACGTGGTGTTCGTCGTCGATGCCGAAACCGCGGTCTACCCCTGGGAGCTGATGGGAGCCGGGTCAGAGCCACTCTGTGTCGCCAAAGGACTGGTGCGCCAGCTGCAGACCACCCGTTACCGTCCCCACCTCGGCGCCCGGGCCGCACAGATAGCCTACGTTGTCGGCGACCCCAAGGTGAGCGCTCCCTTCCAGCAGCTTGACGGCGCCCGGGCTGAGGCCAGGGCGGTGGCAGAGATGCTCCGAGGTCAGTTCGAGGTAACGTACCAGGAGGAGTCACTGACAGCCCTCGACGTGCTCGCAGGTCTCTATGCCAAGCCATATCGGATTATCCACCTCGCGGGCCACGGTCATTACGAAGCACCGACGACACCGGGTGGCAAGGCGCGCAGCGGTATGGTGCTCGACAACGGTGTCTTTCTTACCGCCGTTGAGATCGGGCAGATGCAGCAAGTTCCCGATCTCGTCTTCCTCAACTGCTGCCACATTGGACAGACCGGTCCCGAGACACCTGGCAACCTGTCGTCGGTGGAATTCAATCGTCTCGCCGCCAGCGTGTCCCGCGAGCTGATCGAGATGGGTGTGCGCGCGGTGGTGGCTGCCGGCTGGGCGGTGCGAGACGATGCGGCGCTGCATTTCGCCAAGATCTTTTACCAGGCGATGCTCGATGGCGAGAGCTTCGGCGGCGCGCTGAAGGCGGCGCGCCGCGACACGTGGCAACAATTTTCCGATTGCAATACCTGGGGGGCATACCAAGCCTACGGCGATCCAGACTACCGGCTCAATCCCATTGCGCCCCATGCGCCCGGCAGCGTAGGCAGCTACGTCGACGCGGCGGAGTTCGTCGAAGCGGTCAACGACATCGCTTTAATCGGAGCTGATCCTTCCGCATCGTTAAAGTCCCAGACCTCCGCCTCCGAACAGCTCGACACGCTCGTCAAGGGCTGCCCAGTAGACTGGATGGGTCAAACCGACGTGCTCATGGCAATTGGCTACGCCTATGGCGAGCTTGGCCAGTTCGACACCGCCAACCACTACTTGCTCGCCGCTCTCGAAGGCGAAGGAACCGAGAACACCGTGACCCTGTACGCAGTAGAGCAACTGGCAAACTTTGAGGAACGCCTCGCCGCATCCGTCGCTCGGAACGCCAAGGATGCGGCGGCGAAGCAGCAGGCACGGAAGGAAGTGGGCCGGGCGGTCGAGCGCCTGCAAGGAGTCCTCCAGCTAGCGAAGACCGGTGAGCGCTACGCCTCGCTGGCGAGCGCCTATAAGCGTCTTGCCACGTTGCACGACGACCCGCAAGAGATCCGCAAAAACCTCGACCTGGCGGCGACGCATTATCGTCTTGCCCATGAACGCGCCATGGAGCACAAGGGCTTGGACCCCTATCCTGTGCTCAACTGGCTCTCTGCCGCCGCACTGCTTGGCACTCCGGTCAGCGATGCCGCGCCCCTCCTCGCCCGCAGCGAAACGGCGGCAAGTGAGCGCTTCGCCTCCAGCAGAAAGTTTTTCGATGCGATAGCGATCCCCGATGCCGCCCTCGTCCGGACGCTCTACACGGGTGCCCTCGCCCATGGTGCGGAGAGCACCCGCGAGGTCGAGCGCCTTGCGCGTCTATATCAGGACACCATTGCGCAAACTTTACCGTCGCCCCGCGAGGTCGACTCGGCACTGGCCCAGATCGAGATCATCGCCGCCTTGGTGGAGAAACTCGACGGGAACAGTACGGTGGCAGAGGCGACTGCAAGCGCCCTGCGCATGCTCCGCCGAGCCATCACCGGCGAACCGTAAGGGCCATCTGGGGATGACGTGGAGCCGGGATGCGCATGCGGCACTCGTTGCTTTGTAGTGGGGGATCCAACATTTCCTGGCGATCTTTTTTGCCTGGATGGGAGCATAGCATCCCGCGTCGGGAACCATACGCACTGTGGAGAGGGGCCTGGATGGCTCTTCGGTGACGCAGGCATTTCCACCGAGAGTCCAGCAAGACGACGGTGGAGAAGTTCAAGCAGGAGCTTAAGACGTGAGCGAGTCAAACACAGCCAGCCAGCCACCGTTGCTGGAAGTCAAGGAGCTGCAAAAATTTTTCCCCATTCGCAAGGGCTTTTGGAAACGCACAGTGGGATACGTGCGCGCCGTCGATGGCGTGAGCTTTACGCTGCACGAAGGCGAAACCCTCGGGCTGGTGGGTGAAAGCGGCTGTGGCAAGACGACCACAGCGCGCTGTATCTTGCGGGCCATTGAGCCTACCGCTGGGCAGGTGCTGTTCCGCACGCCGGCAGGCCAGGAGGTCGATGTCACCAGGCTCCCGAAAGGCGCTCTGCAGGGACTACGCCGCGACATGCAAATGGTCTTCCAGGACCCTTTTACGTCGCTGAATCCGCGCATGACGCTCCTCGATATCGTCGGTGAGCCTTTGCTGGTGCATGGCATGAAGAGCCGTCGTGGCCGTGAGGAACGCGTCGCTGAACTCTTGCGCATGGTCGGACTGCGGCCGGAGTATATGCGGCGCTTTCCACACGCCTTCAGTGGGGGGGAACGGCAACGCATCGGCATCGCCCGGGCCTTTGCCCTGCATCCGCGCCTGGTGATCGCCGATGAGCCCGTCTCCGCCCTGGACGTTTCTGTACAGGC
>Ga0075421_100011754_pt1 | contig 10855 bp, 7 predicted proteins | sample SoiMetdeltSBSDD5_FD_75292 | JGI IMG/M metagenome (GOLD analysis project Ga0075421, IMG submission 75292) | Bulk soil microbial communities from a Populus tree surrounding site in Tennessee, USA - Soil MetaG P. deltoides SBSDD5 | ecosystem: Environmental > Terrestrial > Soil > Tree plantation...
TAGCGGGACGGCAGCCAGCGGCGCAACCCTCGCAGCCGTGCCCGCTGGAAATGAATCGAATCGATCATGCCGCGCGAGCCCGTCACGGTTCCGAACCATGCCGGATTGAGGGTGCGGTCGCCCAGGGACGGATGGTGGAAGGTGAAGACTACGTCAGGGCGCGTGGCGATCGCGTATCGGATCAGCTCCTGCTCGACGCGGATGATGCCGACGGGCGGCCCGGCCCAGCCACAGGTGCTGGTGACGTCGAGCACGAGACGATCGCCGCCAGCGCCCGGACCATCGTGCGGCTTGTCCACGGACGTGACCATGAAGGCTTCCTGCGACACGGCAGTCGGGACACATGACGCGTGTGGCGCGGCGCCTGCCCTCTTCAGTCGCCGCCGGCCCCGCCATACGACGCGGTCATTGCGGATGATCAGCCCATCGTCGAAGTGAGGCTTGCACGGCGGGCGCTGTCAAGGGCGGCAGCGGTCTCGGCCAGCACTTAATCCGCACGGAAACACGACGATCAGCAAAGCCCGGACGGTTCAATAGAGCACCTTGATCCGGCTGCAGACGTGCCGCACTCGCCAGCGCCGTCGATTCATGCATCAATCCGATGCGAGGCTCGTTCTCCGAAGCCTCTCGATGGATTCGAAGGGCATTTTGTCATGGCGTTTCCTCCTTTTCCGCTGACCGAACCGATCTGGCGCGACGAGCGGTTTCGCATCGGGATGACGACGAGCTGCCGCGATTGCGACCCAATTCCGAAAGTCGCGGAGGCCGGTCAAATCGTGATCGAGAACGGACGGCGTGTTCAGGTCATGCATAACGGCCTGCGAGTATCGGCCGGTGATTACTATGGCGACTGGACGGCAGAGGTGATCACGCTGTTACGCGGGCACCACGAGCCACAGGAGGAGTTTATTTTTTGTGAGGTGCTCAAGCACCTGCCTCCCGATGCGACGATGGTCGAGCTTGGAGGCTTCTGGTCCTACTACTCGCTTTGGTTTCTCCATGAGAATCCGTCCAACCGGCGCGCCATCGTCGTCGAGCCTGACCCTAACAACCTTGACGTCGGGCGGGACAACGCGCGCCTCAACGGACGCAGCATCGAATTCGTTCAGGCAAGCGTCGGCGCGGAATCGATTGCGGAACACATATTTTGGGGCGAGACCGCGGGCCCGATTTCCATTCCGCAGGTTACGGTGCCGCAACTGCTAGAGGAACGCGGCATTGCCTCGCTTGAGATTCTCCATTGCGACGTACAGGGCGCCGAAACGGATGTTCTGCAGTCCTGTAGAGGTCTCCTCAAAGCGGGCCGCATTCGTTTTTGCATCGTCTCAACTCATTCGCATCACATCAGCGGGGACCCGCTCACCCACCAAAGATGTCTCGCGTTGTTGCAGGACGCCGGCGGCCAGATCTTGGCAGAGCACGATGTGCACGAGAGCTATAGCGGGGACGGTTTGATCGCGGCCCATTTCGGCGAGACACCATTGTCCTGGCCTGCCGTGAAAGTCAGCCGGAATCGCTATTCGAACTGCCTATTTAGGAACCCGTTATTTGATCTCGACGAGGTCTTCCGCGGTGAAAAGCCATATGCCGAACTGCAGGCCAATCGCGCGGCCCTTCTGGATCAGATTAAGATCCTCGACAAGTCCCTGAGGGAGTCGGAAGCGGATCGAGCGGCGCGACTCGAGCAGCTCCAGAGCCTCGGCAAAGCACTAAGCGAATCGGAGGCTGACCGTGCCGCGCGATTGGAGGGGATCGAAACTCTAACAAAGCTGCTTCGCGAATCGGAAGCCGCCCTTGTACAAGGCCACGAGCGGGTCAGGGCACTCGAAGCACGAGTCAATGAGCTCGAAGCGAAACAAACGGCCGACGCGGAACTTTCTCGGCAGTTGGAGAAATCGTTGAAGGCTTCGGAGGCAGACCGTACGGTGCAGTCGGAACGGCTTAGGCGGATCGAATCACACCCTGCCGTGCGCTTTTATAGGATGCTATCCCGGCTCTTCAAAACGTGATCGGCGATATACGCGTGACTGGTTTTCTGCAGCCCCTCGAAGAAGGCGCACTGCCCAATCTGCTTCGGGCTTAGCGATCTGCATGGCGTGCTCGCGGGGGTTCGCTTGACCTGTCGGCAAGCGTCGTGGAAGAGTCTCCTTTTGCCATGCGCAATGTGCGCCTTCTCACACGGTGAGCATGGGCAAACCGAGAACGATAGCAGTCGACCTGATCCCGGTCCTGCCTGGTGCGGAGAACGGGGGCGCCAAGATCTTCACGATCGCATTGATCAAGGCGCTTGCGGAGACGCATCCCGATACCCGCTTCATATTACTGACCCGAGGCTCCTCCCATGACGAACTGGAGATCCTTGATCGCCGCAACGTATCGCGCCTACTCGTATGGAGCATCCCAAAGACGCCGTCGATAAGGCAAAAGCTGCTGGCCGCCGGACGAGCCGCAATCCGGTCTCTTCCGTCGCCCCTGACCGGCTGGCTCCGCAGCGCGCGCGATTTACTGACAGCGAAAGCCGCGCCTCCCTTGCTGCGCAGCATCGGCGCCGACCTGTTGTTCTGCCCGTTCACCGCGCCCCACTACCACGATCTCGAAGTGCCGACGGTCTGCGTCCTTTATGACCTGCAATATAAGACCTATCCGCAGTTCTTCTGCGATGAAGAACTGGCGCAGCGCGAGCGCACGTTTACGAATGCCACCCGCTGTGCGTCTGCGCTGGCGGTGACTTCCGACTATGTCAGAAGGTCGGTCATCAAAACCGGAGCGATTGCTGCCGATCGCGTGTTCACCGTCCATATCCGGCTGCCGGAACGCCTCCTTGACAGCAAAAACTCACCTGCGGTCGATCCGCTTGCGCGGCTCGGCATCAGTCGATTCGAATACCTGCTCTATCCCGCAAATTTCTGGCGCCACAAGAATCATGAGCTGCTGCTCACAGCATTCGTCATGGCGCGGGCAGGTGGGCTTCCGCAGCATATCAACTTGGTTTTTACCGGCGCTCCTTCCGAACGCGTGAATGAATTGGGCGTCGCGGTAGAAGCTCTCGGGCTCAAAGAGCATGTGGTCTTCGCCGGCTTTCTGTCGGACTCCGAATTCGCCGCGGTCATGAGCGAATGCCTGGCGGTCGTGTTTCCCTCGCTTTACGAAGGCTTCGGGATGCCGGTGGTCGAGGCGATGGCGGCGGGCCGTCCAGTGGCCTGCAGCGACAAGACCAGCCTCCCCGAGGTCGCCGGCGATGCAGCCTTGCTGTTCGACCCACGAATTCCCTCGCAGCTCGCGCAGGCGATCATACGCATCGCAACGGATGACGACTTGCGCAGAGGCCTGATCGAGCGCGGCCACGAGCGAGCAGCATCGTTCGGAAATCCGGCCCAGATGGCGAACGAGTACTGGCGCGTATTCGAAAGTGTTTTGGCCAACGCTGCGCATGTCGAGGAAATTTATGACGATGATTTGAGCGCTGCGCCAGGGCATGTGCGGTGGCAAGGCATCTATGAGGACGGCTGGAGCGGTCCGACAATCTCGCTTCGTTATTCGCGGGGCCGGCCGAACCGTTCGATCGACCTGGAATTGCACGCGCCCGCTTGGCTACCGATCAAGCGTTTCACGGCAATCGTAAGAGCGGAAAATGGGCGCGCGGAGATATGCCGCACGATCTCAGCCGGCGACTCGCCGGTGTTGCAGGTGCCGTTCGGCACCGCGTCTGGCAAGCTCGAAATCCGGATCACGCCCTCGTTTCAACCCTGTGACGTCATCGGGAATGGCGACCCGCGTGAATTGATGCTCCTTGTGAGACGACTGCAGCTATGTTCGGGTGACAGTTCGATCACTCTGTTTCCCCCGACGCCCGAATGAAGCTCAGCATCGTCACTCCCTCGTTCAATCAAGGCGCCTTCATCGAGCGCACCTTGTCGAGCGTGCAGTCGCAGGACTACAAGGCCCATGAGCACGTCGTGTTCGATGGCGGCAGCAGCGACAACACCGTTGCAATCCTGTCGCAGTATACGGGCCGGATACACTGGCGCTCGGAACCCGACAAAGGGCAAGCCCACGCCATCAACAAAGGTATTCGGGCGACGGATGGAGAGATCATCGGCTGGCTGAATTCGGACGATATTTATTATCCCGGAGCTTTCCGCACCGTGACCGCGTATTTCGAGACGCATCCCGACGTTGACGTGGTCTACGGCATGGCCGATCACATCGATGTGCACGACAAGCCGTTCGAGAACTATCCGACCGAACCATGGGATTTCGAGCGGCTCAAGCAGACGTGCTTCATTTGCCAGCCGGCTCTGTTTTTTCGCAGAGACCTCGTTGCCAAGCACGGCCTGCTCGATGAAAGCTTGCAGTACTGCATGGATTACGAATATTGGCTCAGGCTTGGTGCCTGCGGAGCGCGCTTCGGCTATTTAGGGCAGAAGCTTGCTGGCTCTCGACTTTATGGTGAAACAAAGACCCTGCGAAACCGCAAGGAAGCGCACGCCGAGATCAACGATATGCTTCTAAGACGGCTCGCGCGAGTGCCCGACCACTGGCTTTATGGGTACGCGCATGTGGTCGTCGATCAGCGCATCGACAGAGACAGCCACCCAAGACAGTTTGCCGCCGAAGTCGCTCTACGGTCCATCCTTGCAGCCATTTATTGGAATAATCGAGTATCGCAGAACATGAGGCGCATGACCCTGAACTGGATCGTGCACGCCGCCTTGCACCGGTGAGCGATGAAAACAGACGGGAAAAGGCAAGACTGGCTGCGGCTACTTTGCCTATGAAATGATCCGGAAGCTTACACAGATCGCCTCCCGCGAGGAGTATGTTCTCTATCCGGACTTCGGCGACTTCTTTTTTGATGCCGACATGCCGCAGAACTGCCCGGTTGATGGACCGAAGGCCCATTATGGGCCCCGGCATGCCACGGCCCAAATGGCTCGCAGATTTTGGACGGCTACCGATCTCGAGCGGCAGCTTGGCGGGGTCGACGTAATTCATGCGAACAACTACTGGTGCCCGCGGCAGCTTCGCGATACCCGCTTGGTCTACACTCTCTATGATCTCGGCTTCCTGCAGGAGCCGTCCTGGACTACTGAGACCAACCGGGAGGGCTGTTTTCAGGGCGTGTTCAGCGCCGCCGTTGCGGCAGACTGGGTGGTCGCGATCTCGCAAGCGACCAAGGCCCACTTTCTCGAAGTGTTTCCGTTTTTTCCGTCCGACCGCATCAAAGTTATTTATCCCGGCTCCCGGTTTCACCCCGCGAGCTCAGTCGGCAATCCTCCGGCAGGCTTGAGCAAAATCCAACCGGGCAAGTTCTGGCTCAGCGTGGGCACGCTCGAACCCCGCAAGAATCAGGACCGCCTGGTGGAGGCTTACGCCGCCTATGTCGCGGCGGGCGGCGAGCCGATGCCATTGGTACTGGCCGGCGGACGGGGCTGGCTGATGGACGACTTTGCCGAGCGCCTGGACAGGCTTGGAATCGCCGACCACGTCATCCGGACCGGCTACGTGAGCGACGATGTATTGGCTTGGCTGTATCGCAACTGCTGTGCGCACATCTATTTTTCGTTGTTCGAAGGATTCGGATTGCCGGTTATCGAAGGCATGACATTCGGTGCTCCCACGATCGCGTCGAATACCACGTCGATTCCTGAAATCACCGGAACGGCCGCGATCCTGCTCGCGCCGACCGACGTTGTCGGCTTGACCGGCGCCTTGTTGCGCATCAGCATCGATCGGAATCTGCGCGACGCGTTCTCGGCCAAGGGGCGCGAGCGGGCAGGCGCGTTTGAATGGGAGCGCAGCGCCGGACAGCTACTCGAACTCTATCGGCTTGCGCTCGAATGGCCGAAACGCCGGCCCGAGGACAATTTCGATTCAATGCGGACCACTCGTGAAGGCTGGCCGAATGGACGCAGTTTCTAAGATCGTCCTATTTGCGTCGGTCCAAACCGTATTCTGGGTCGTTGGTTTCCCGTTCACACGCCTAATGCTGCGTAACCATATTCACGAAAGGTGTCTTCTAGCGCCAATTGTTGGGGCAGCTGTTGTCGGCTTCACAACAACAATTCTATACGGAATCGGTTGCCAACCAAAGTACTCGACGGCGATGCTTACGGTCGCCGGGTCGATTTTCTCGATTATCATATTAACCAGAAAGCATTATGCAGCACTCGTTGGGCGACGGCTGAGTATCGCCACGTTTGTTGGACTTCTTTGCATACTTCCCGGATTAGTGGGAGGCCAACAGTTTGCAGTGTTTCAGGGCAATATTGACGATCAGTTCAATTACCTCGCGCAGGTCGTGGCCTTCAACCATCACTCTTACGGCGATCTAAGCGCAATTCCCAATGGCGGCAGCAATCCAGGCCACGTTTTACTCGGCCAGGCTCAGTTGCATCTCCGCCCTGCAGTGTCCATTGTCTACGCTGGTTTCGCAAACGTGCTGATGCCAACGCCTTTTGGATCATATTCCTACTTGGCTGCTTTGCAGTTGAATTCATTCTTTGCAAGCGTCTTCCTAATGAGCAATTTGCGCCTGCACTCCTCTACCCGAATTTTGATTGCGAGCGTAGCACTTTGCATTGGATTCTTCATGCAGTACGTATTCGATATCAACGCTTGGAGCCAACTGGCGGCTATTCCGCCACGGCTACGGGCGCTGAACTTGATGACCGCAGTCTGCCAAAATTTTGGGTGTCGGGGCGAGCAATTACGCTTGGAATCCTTTTTGCTGGGCTAATCTACTATTACCCCGAGATCCTTGCGGTTTGCGGGCCAGCGGTCGCGGCGGCCATCGTGATGAGTTGGCTGTCTCGGAGTAAGGTGGAATTCGTAGCGGACGTTGTGGTGTTAGCCGCGGGAAGCATCATTGCACTTGCTCTCGCCACCCTGTACTTGGAAGGGACGCTGGGAGCTTTCAGCCGCCAGATCCGTAACAGCTTGGACGGGAGTTGGTGGCCGCATTTTCAAGCTTACCTTTATGGACTCGGAGAAGGTCCAACGAAGCCGCTTAACTTTTTGCTTGGGGTTGTAGGTCTTTATTTTTTGACGCCAACGAATTCTCTGCATCCCATCCTGCAAGCCGCCGCTGCCGCACTCCTTTTTTGCCTGGTGTTTTTGTTGTTTGTAACGAGTGCGCGATCATTTTGTCAGTTGCTACGCCGAGCACCAGCATCAAGTCCAAGCCTTTTTTATGTGGCGACGATTGCGTCGTGTCTGGCACCATTGTTTTTGCTGCTCAGAACGCAATATTGGGCGGCCGGAAAGGGACTATCAATGATATCGCCGCTAATTTTTGTTCTATTGGTATTTCCGTTTCTTGAAGCAGGTAAGCGCAGGTTCGAATGGCGATCGTTGCCGGCGATTGCCGTTATATTCGGCCACCTTGGGCTTGGACTATACCGCTCGATAGCGGCCATATCTCCCTCAGGCGTCCACTATCATTGGCCATATCCGAGCGTCGTCGCGCCCAAGCTTGAATTCGATTGGGATCTTGAGAAATCTCTTCCAAAATTGGCGCGGTGCCACGCCGTCGATATCAAGGTCGAGGACTATCACCTAGAGCGCTACATTCAGATGATATTGCACGACTTGGCTGTCGCGCAACTAAAGCTTTCGAGCGACTACGGACGTTCTACGATCAGAACAGATCCTTTCGACAGACTTTCAAACGCAGATTGTGTTTTCGCAACTATGCTTCATGAGGAGTTGAACCATAAAACGATCTTTCTCCCTTTTCCAAATCGAGATTTGGAGAAATATCTTCGTGGTGAGCAGGACAGCGTGGAATTGATTGGGCGCGTTCGCGCAATAGCCACCGGTATTTACGGACTGGAGGGCGCGGTTGGTAGTTCCGCTAAATATGCTTGGACCACGGGGAATGCTACTTTTATTGTTCCAAATCTTATTGATAGGCCAGCTCGAAGTCTGACGTTCGCTGAGCAAGGCATGCGCGTGCCAAGCGTTGAAAACATTGAGATCTCAGTCAACGATAGGCTCGTTTTTTCTGACCGCCTGCCTCAGGGAGTGTTGAAACGCACCATTCAACTGGAAGGAATGAATACGTGGCCAACGCTAACGATACGGGTAAAAAGCCAGACGGGCTTTGTCCCCCCTGATACGCGTGCGCTGGGTATAGCTTTAAATACACTTTATCTGTCGCGATAATGGAATTTTGCCGATGGCTTTCGACCTACTTCGCCTCGATGGTCGCCAGAGCGAAGCCGTTGTAGATCGACCGAGGTCGGCGGCACGGCCGCAGGAAATGAACCGAATCGATCACGCAGCGCGAGCCCGTCTCGGTTTTCGCTGCCTTGTCAGTCGCCGCCGGCCCCGCCGCACGACGCGCTCATTGCAGATGATCAGCCCATCTTCGAAGCGAGGCTTGCACGGCGGTCGCTGTCAAGGGCGGCAGCGGTCTCGGCGAGCACGTAATCCGTAAGTGCCGCGTACGTATGGTGTCGCAGCACGTGGCGACGACCCGCCCGTCCCATGACCGCCAAGCGGTCCGGCTCGCGCAGGGCTTGTCGGATCGTGCGACTCAGCCCGCCGGGCTCCACCGCGTAGTAGAGGGCATGCACGTCATGCAGGAGCGGCCTGTGGCGCTCGATCCCGGGTGGGTTGATAACAGGCACTGACCAGCACGCCGCTGCCTCGTAGTGGCGGAAGCAGTCATGGGCGAGGCCCTCCGGCGACCAGACCATCCGAGCCGCGGCCGCGCGCCGGAGGAACTCGCCGAGCGCCAACCGGTCCTCGGCGAAGTCGATGTGCACGCCGTGGCGAACAAGCCCTTTCAGCTCGGCGATGCCCGCAACGCGCAACGTGGAGCGGCCTTCGATCTCGCCGGCAAAGAAAACATCCGCGGTCCTGGCGGGAGGCCGCGGCGGGGCGGCTGCCAGGACGTTCGCTGCCAGCCCGATCGAGATCGGTCGAAGCTTGGCCATGCGCCCCGACAAAGGCGCCGTCGTCCGCGCTTGCGGAGTCGGCAAAGCGGGCGCCCGCGTGCGCAGAAAGGCGCGCGCGTGATCGGCCGGCAACTCCCGCTTGAAGCACAGCAGCGCACGATCGAGTAGTGGCAGATTGCTCGGGTGGATGATCGGGGCGTCTTCCAGATCGAGCATGATCACCGGCACGTGCGGCAACACCAGCCGGCTCACCAGCGACCGCAGCAATAGCGTGGGTCCGCGCCGCAGCGGCCGGCGTAGGAGGGATCGCAAAATCGGGACCTGTCGGAGCGCGTAGGCCGGTGCGTGCGCGATCACGAGCCCGTATGTCCCTGCCCGCAACGCCCGAATCGCAGCGAGGGGCTCGACGCGGCGCAACTCGGCGGGAAGCTGCGGCGGATCATGGAGGATGCTGGTGCAGACGTAGTCCGTCCGGCCCGGCAGCACTCGTCCGATGAAACAGTGCTCGCCGATCTCGAGCATCCGACCGAACAATGGCTCAGTACAGGCTCGCGCCATGGACTCATGAATCGTGCGATGGTCCGCGGTTGCAGCATAGCTTGCCGCGCGGCACAGTCGAGACTGACGTCCCGTCCTACCACGCGCAAGGGTCGGCAGCCGGTCTTGGGCGGTCTTGCCGGACGGGCTAAGCTGGAGCCTAGTCGGATTATGCCCTCGCCGCCGATCAGCGTGGTCATGCCGGTCAACAACGGGCAGGCGTTTCTCGACGAGGCGGTCTGCAGCATCCGCGCCCAGACCTTTCAGGATTTCGAGCTCATCGTCGTCGATGACGGTTCGCGCGATGCCACGCCGGAGATCCTCCGCCACCACGCAGTCGTGGATCGCCGGATCCGCATCGTGACGCAGTCGCAAGCGGGCGTCGTGGCCGCGCTCAACAATGGCATCGCGGCCTCGGGGGGACCCTACCTGGCACGCATGGATGCCGATGACGTCGCCAAGCCCGATCGCCTCGCGCGGCAGCTTGATATCCTGGCCCGACATCCGAATGTTGCGGCGATCGGCAGCGGATACGACGTCATCGACCGCGCCGGCCGGGTGCGCCGGCGGGTCACGATGCCGACCGACCCCGAGGTGATCCGGACGACGCTCGATCGTACCAACTGCATGGCGCATTCGACCGTCCTCATGCGCCGGGACGCAGTGATCGCTGCCGGCGGCTACCGCGGAGCATTCCGCCACTGCGAGGACTATGACCTGTGGCTGCGGCTCGTTGAACATCACGACCTCCTTAATGTGGACGAGCCACTCCTGCTCTATCGCGAGCATCCGGGGCAATTGACCTGGCGCAACTTGGAGCAGCGCATCCTCTCGGAGCTGGGCGCACATATTTCGGCCAGCCATCGGCGCCGTGGACGGCCGGACCCCGCCGATCGGAGCGCGTTGATCAGCGCCGATGTCCTGCGCGAACTCGGCATGAGCGATACCGACATCCGGGCGCAGATCGTCCGCCGTGCGCTTAACGCGACCCGAGAGGCGCGCAGAGCCGGGCACTGGAATGCAGCCTTCGCAGCCTTCGCACTGGCGCGCCAGCAAGGCGCGTTGCCGTGGCGCTCGACGATCCACTTCTTGCTGGCACTGGGCGGGCGCTGACGCGCGCCCTGCGAAGCGCGTCAGCGCGAAGCGTATGGTGCATCAATCAAATGCCCTCGTCGCTCGGGCTTCCACGGCTCGATGGACATAATCGTGTGATCAACACAAAAACCCCGGCTGACGGCCGGGGCTGGGGGAGAGAGCAGAGGGGGCGGCGAGCACGCCGCCCCCTGTGGTGTTGGGAGGCTAGCACTACTTTGGCAGATTTGAGCGGGTTCGGATTCCCAAATCACTTTTTCAATGATTCATAGGTGGTCGGCTTTTGGAGGGGCCGACCATGGTTGGCGGGACGCTGGATTGGA
>Ga0075421_100011755_pt1 | contig 10855 bp, 10 predicted proteins | sample SoiMetdeltSBSDD5_FD_75292 | JGI IMG/M metagenome (GOLD analysis project Ga0075421, IMG submission 75292) | Bulk soil microbial communities from a Populus tree surrounding site in Tennessee, USA - Soil MetaG P. deltoides SBSDD5 | ecosystem: Environmental > Terrestrial > Soil > Tree plantation...
CCTGCCAGATCTGCGTCGGCGTCAACGTCCCCTTCATCCCCTTCATCTCCGACATCGGCGCCGGGGCGCCGTTCAGGATGATGGTGTAGATCTCACCGTCGCTCGATCCGTGATCCCATTTGGCGTCGGTCAGGTCGGCCGGCTTGGGGTTCTTTGGCGCGAGCGGGCCATCACCCTTGCCACGCAAACCATGGCAATGCCGGCAATTCTTTGCATAGACCCCCTGACCCGCCTTGATCGACGCGGTGTTGAGCGGCACCGGGTTCTTCAGGGCTGCCAACTTGGGATCGCCGCCGCGCTTCTGCGCGGCCGCCGCCACCGAGAGACACAGAACGACGCACCCAACGATCAGTAGCGTCCAGACACCACGTATGGTCACGACCTCTCCGTTCACCCCACCAGGAATTCGAACGTGTTTGCCGGGATCATCATAATCAATCGCGCCAGCGCCGCCACCGACAGCCACATCACGATCGACAGCAGGCCGACGGCTTTCATCGTCCCCGAGCCGAATCGGCCGTCGTCGGCGAAGGCCACTTTCCGCCGCACGGTGAACGTGTAGATCAGCGCGATGGCGAGCAGATACATCTTCACCCAGAACACCGAATTGGCGTACTGCAACGTGGCCGTGGCCATGACGGCGGGAACCCCGGTCAGTACCAGGACCAGCAGACCGGCGAGCAGCCACGGCTGCGCGTCGCGCGCAACGGAGGCCGTCGGCTGCTGCGTCAGCCCGGCGCCCAGCAGGCGCAGGTCGACGATGAGCAGCGCGCCCAGGAACGTGACCATCGCCGTGAGATGGACGATGTTCACGGCCGGCCCGAGGTAGATCGACGGGCCGTAGACCGCGAGGCTTTCCATCCACTCAAAAAAAGGCAGTAACACCTTGTTCTCCAGGCGGACCTAGAAGGTCCGCCCTCTCCAGGCGGACCTGAAGGTCCGCCTCTACTCGACGAAATATTCCGTTGTCATCCAGTCGTAGGCGACGAGACGCCCGAGCGCCAGGATGGCGACCCACAAAACGATGGACGTGGCGCCGGCCAGCTTCGCGGCCCGGCTGTCCCACGCCGCCTCCGATTTGTGCGTGATGAGATGAATGACGCCAGCGTTGACGCCAGCCAGCACCATCAGCGCCATTTTCCACCAGAAGAACGTCTTGCCGAAGTAACGAAGCGGCTGCGCCCAGAACAGCGCGATGCCGGTGATGGCCATCAGGATGAAGCCCACCATCTGCCACGGCAGCAGCCGCGGGGAGATCTCCGAGACACGCGTGCGCAGGTTGGCGACGCCGACCAGGCGCAAATCCATCATCAGGATCAGCCCGAAGAACAGGCACATCGCGACGACATGCGCGGTCAGCAGGAATGAAAAGCCGAAGGTCGACTCCCGGAGCCACGTGCCCCCCGGGAGGTTGACCTCCATCCATTGAAACGCCGGCAGGAAAAATTCTGTCACTTAGGGCTTCGGAGCGCAGCGTGCTTCGATGCCTGCCGGTTTGCCATCCACCTGGATGTCACGATAGACGTCGTGGCAGGTGGCGCAGGCCTGCGTGAGCTTGTCGGCCACGTCGAGCATCGCGTCCTGCTTCTTCTCCTGGGCCGTCTTGTAGGCCAGCATCGACACTTCGCGCAGCGAGGCGAGGCCCTTCTGGAAGGTCGGATCGTTCAGCGGCACGGGCTTCCCGTTCGCGCAGTTGCGGCCGGGCAGTGCGACGAGGTTGGCGGCTTCGGCCAGGGCAATCGACGCGTTCTCGACGGCTTCCCATCCGCCATAGGTTCCCGCGAACGGATGCGCCGCGGCGGCCGGATCCTTGTCGTCGGGCTTTGCTCCGGGGTCCTTGTCCTGCGCGTCGAAGAGGATGTTCGAGTTCGGGAACAGGATGCCGCGCATCACCTGGTTCAGTGAGCCTTTCACTTGTGGCGCGGACCCAGCTGGAGCGGTGGATGTCGCCGGGGCTGGAGCCGAACTGCTGCAGGCTGCAACGAACACGAGCAATGACAGGACGGTCAGAACGCGCATAGATGCCACCTCAAAGCCGGAAGAGTTTACTTCATGAACACACGTCTTTTGAATCCTACCCGGGCGCAGGATTAGCGGCGTCTGAAGACTTGATGAACTTTGGTTCAGTTCACGAGGCGGTGTGGAACGCGAGCGTCACCCAGCAGCTCTCCCATTCGGCCTCAGCTGGCTGCGGACGGGCTGCGCGGATCCGAGCATTCGCATCATCGACTCCCGAACACGCGCGTCACCTGCACGTCGAACGATCGCGGCGCCGCAATGCGGCCGGAGACGTCCGAGTTGCTGCGCGGAATATAGATCTCGTCCGTCAGGTTGTGGCCCGTGATGGTGAGTCTCGTCCCGCGAAGGAAGCGGACGCTGGCTGACGCGCTGAGGGTGGTGTATGGCACCAGGCGGATCGTATTGGCGTTGTCGCGCCAGCGCTCACCCACCCGGCGGATCGTTGCCGAGATGCTGACCGGCCCGATCCGTTGCATGGGTGTGATGTTGAGCACCGTCGCCGCCGTGTGTGGCGGGTGGTTACCGGCCCGCGAGACGATACCGGTGCCGAGGTTTTCGTTGAACTCGACGTACTCGGCGTCGAGCACGGTCGCGTCGGCCATGAGAACAAAGCCGGGCGTTGGCGTCGCGGTCATCGACCATTCCACGCCGCGCGACATCTGCTCGCCAATCTGCTGCTGAATGCGAACGCCATCGACGATGGTGTTGGTGAGGATGTCTTCTTTGTTGATGCCGAACCAGGCGAACGTCGTCTCGAGACGGCCGCCGAGAATTGTCGCCTTGGTGCCGCCTTCCCACTGCCGGCTCGGCTGCAGGCTGAACGACATGCTGGCGGCCGTAATGCTGACCAGCGGTGTCGTCGGTTCGACGGCGCGGCTGTTGCTGACGTAGAGCGAGACGAGCGGCGTCAGCATATAAACGGCGCCCACGCGTCCGGTCAGCGGGTAATAGGTCTTCGTCGCAAACCCCGTTGTCACCTGATTGCGATCGACCTGGAACCGCTCCTTGCGGGCCCCGGCCACGAGCTTGAGGCGTTCGGTGATGCCGATGCGGCCTTCAGCGAAGAGCGTATGTGTGTTCACCAGAACGTTGCGGTCGAAGACGAACGGGAAGCCCGGATCGAAGATCGGTTCGGGATTGAACGGATCGACCAGCCGATTCTGATTGGGGATCGTTCCGCCCGTCCAGCGGTCCTGATCGTTGCGCTGCACCAGGTAGCCCGCGACGAGATCGATGGGCCGGGTGAAGACGGTGAACGTCTTGCGTGCATCAATCTGGTTGCCGACGAGCACGTCGTCGCGCTTGGCGAGGAAGTAGGACCCGACCTGCACGAGTCCGCTCGCCGGGATGTACTGCACGCTCTCGTACTCGCGCCACTCGACGTCCTGCGTGGCGGCAAACAGACTATTGCTGACGACCCAGCCGTGCGGCAGCACCATCTCCGCGTCGAAGCGGCCGTGGTTGTTCTTCGCCTCGTTGCGCTCGTCGCGCATGTTGTAGTTGATGAAGCGAACGCGCTCGTCGACCTCGTTGCCGATGAGCGGGGTGCCGTAGTACGGATGGATCCGATCGTTGGTGAAGATGAGCGAGCCTTTCAGACTCAGCGACGAAGTCGGCAGCCACCTGACGGCGGTCAGTACCGACTGCATGCGGTCGCCGGTCCTGTCCACCCAGCCGCCGTTGTCGGTGTGCGAGAAGTCGAGGCGGGCGGCCAGCTTCGACGTGAACGGCACCGAGACACCGAGACCGAGCCGGTACTTGTCCCACGAGCCGTACGACAGGAGTGAGTCGGCTTGCAACTCGCGCCCCGGCTCTTTCGACACGTAGTTGATCGCCGCGCCGACCGCGCCTTCACCCGCCATCAGCGACGCCGGTCCCTTCAACACCTCGATGCGATCGAGCATGAACGTGTCGAGCGGCCGGCCGCTCTGCGGCACGGTGTTCTGACGGATGCCGTCGCGCAGGATCGAGACCGCTCCGCTCGTGCTCGAGAACCCGCGTACGTTGATGCCCGGAATCGAGCCGCTGTCGGCGAACGTCGTCACGCCGGGCGCCAGCTCGGTCGCGTCGGTGGCGTTGTTGATGCCACGCTCCTGAATCAGCTCCTGGGTGATGACCGTCAGCGTGGCAGGAAGTTCGCGCACCGGGATGTCGAGCCGCGTACCGCCGGTGGCCGCGGCGTCGAGCTGCAGCGCGTCTTCCGCCGGCGCTGCCGCTTCGACCAGGACGTTTTCCGCGACGCCGCCGACTTCGAGGGCAACCGTGACGGAGGTCGGCGTGCTCTGCACCCCGACACGGCGCTGCCGGGTGAGGAAGCCCTGCTTGACGACCTCGACGGTCCATGGACCGGTCAAGAGCCCCTGAAACGTGGCGCTCCCGTCACCGTTGGTCGTCGCGGTGAACTCGCTGTTCGAGCGAATCAGGATCACCGCTGCATCGGGCACGCGTGCCCCGCTCGTATCGGTGACCGTCACCGTGAGTTGCGCGGATCCGGAAGTCTGGGCCGCGGCCGCCGCGGCACATGACACTGCTATAAAGAAGAAGATCAATACACGAATCACACCGCTCACGGTCGTCACCCAATCTCCCGCCGCCGCTGTGATGGCGGCCGCTCATCGAATGCGTTCGAGCGCGCACAGCCTACTGCGCCGTTTCATGAACGCACCTGAAGTCTTTCTGAACGAACTGCTTCAGGAATTCTTCAGAGTAGGAGACGGCCCGCGGCGGCTATAGTGCTCCGCCACATGGCTCTGCGTGCGCTGATCGTCATCCACCGGTGGGTCGGAGTGGTCCTGTGCATCCTGTTCGCCCTGTGGTACGCGTCGGGCATCGGCATGATGTATTGGGGCATGCCGTCGGTCACGGCACGCGACCGGTTGATGCGCGCCCCGGCGATCGATCCGGCGCGCGTGCGGCTGTCGCCGCGTGAGGCGGTCGAGCGAAGCGGCGAGGATCGCCCACCGGCGCAAGTCCGTCTGACGACGTTCGATGGACGGCCGGCGTACTACGTCGGCAATCAGGTTGTGTACGCGGACAGCGGAGAGTTGCAGGGTCCGGCGTCGGCGGAATTGCGCGACCGCGCGGCGGCGGCATGGACGGGACATCCGGCGAAGGACGCCAACATCGCGGCGGTCACCGAGCCCGATCAATGGATCGTCGGCAGCGCGCTGCGCAACCTGCGCCCACTCTGGAAGTACACCTGGCCGAACGGCAAGGAGCTCTACATCGGCGAGTCGGGCGAGGTGCTGCAGTACACCACGTCGAGTTCGCGACTCGCCGCCTACATCAGCGCGGTCCCGCACTGGCTGTACTTCACGCCGTTGAGGAAACATCAGCCGTTCTGGATCCGCTTCGCCACGTATTCGGCGGTCGTGGGCACGGCGGGCGCCATCCTTGGCCTCGTCATCGGAGTGTGGCTGTATTCCCCGGCGAAGAGGTACCGATTCGCCGGAGAGCCGTCGCGGATCCCGTATCGCGGCTGGAAGCACTGGCACACGATGTTGGGTCTGGTGTTCGGGCTGGCCACGATTACGTGGACATTCAGCGGCGCCCTCGCCTTCCTTCCGTTTCCGGCGCCACCTGGGGGTCAGGCCCGGGCCAGGACAGGGACAGGCCCGGGACAGGCTGGGGTCAGGACTGGGCCAGGCCCGGGACAGGCTGGGGTCAGGACTGGGCCAGCCCCCCGACGTGGCGCGAACGCTGGCCTGGCTGCGGCGCTGCGCGGACGCGTAAGCCTCGACGACTTCGAACAGCTGCATCCGCGCGAGGTGCTGTCGCGGTTTGCCAATCTTCCAATCCGCGAAGTGGCCATGACCTCCTTCGATGGGCAGCCGCTGTACTCACTCGGCCTCGCCGACGGCAGCTCACGGCTGATCTCGCTGGACGGGCAGGTCGCCGACGGCTTCGACCACTCCCGCATCGTCGACATCGTCAAGAAGAGCGCGCCGAATCCGCAAGCGGTCGAGACGCGCGTCATCGACCGCTACGACGTCCACTACCTCGATCGCACACGCCAGCGGCCGTTGCCCGTGATCCTCGCGCTGATGAACGATGCCGAGCACACGCGCTACTACATCGACCCGAAGACCGCGACGGTCGTCGGCACGGCGAGCGACCGCAACTTCTGGCGCCGGTGGCTCTACAACGGCCTGCATTCACTCAACTTCCCCTGGCTGTACGAGTACCGCCCGCTGTGGGACATCGTCGTGATCACGTTCATGCTGGGCGGCATGGTCCTCAGCCTCACGTCGCTGACGCTCGCCTGGCGCGCCATCGGACGTACAATCCGGCGGTTGCTCCGCGACGCTCGAGCCGTGCGCCAACCTGCGGCCACCGAGAACCCCGCGTGAGCCACCGCCGCTCATGCTCGATCGCCGTGACTTCCTGAAGACCACCCTCGTCACCTCGATGACGGCCGTCGAGGCGACGGCCGTCGAGGCGACGGCTGCTGATGCACAAGTGAGCGCTCAACCGCCGCGACTGTTTCCTGGCTTCACCGCCCGCCGCATCCAGACGTCGGGCGCGGCGATTCACACGCTGGTCGGTGGCAGCGGACCGCCGCTGCTGCTGATCCATGGCTATCCGCAGACGCATGTCGAGTGGCACAAGATCGCACCCGCGCTCGCGCAGCGCTTTACCGTGATCGCCACCGACCTGCGCGGCTACGGCGACAGCAGCAAGCCGCCCGACGGCGACAATCACGTCACCTACTCCAAGCGCGCGATGGCGCTCGACCAGATCGAGGTGATGCGCGCGCTCGGGCACGAGCGCTTCGCCGTCGTCGGCCACGACCGCGGCGGCCGCGTCGCCTGGCGTATGTGCGTCGAGCATCCCGAGCGCGTCACACGCGCGGCGATTCTCGACATCGTGCCGCTCCCCTACTCGACGGTCACGCGCGAATTCGCGACGCAGTACTTCCACTGGTTCTTCCTGATCCAGCCGGCGCCGTTTCCCGAGACGCTGATCGGCAACAACGCCGAGTACTACCTGCGGTCGCGTTTCCTGCGGCCGACCGGCGGCACCGGCGCGGTCACCGACGCCGCCTTTGCCGAGTATCTGCGCTGCTTCAAGGATCCGGCGACGATTCACGCCACGTGCGAAGACTATCGAGCCGGGGCGACCATCGATCTCGAGCACTCGAACGCCGATGGATCGCGCAAGGTGACATGCCCTCTGCTGGTACTGTGGGGCGAACGGGGAACGGTGGGCCGTCTCTACGACGTGATGAAGATCTGGCGCGAGCATGCCACGAATGTCACCGGCAAAGCGCTCCCGGCTGGCCACTTTCTTCCGGAGGAAGTCCCGAACGAAACGCTCGCCGAGCTGATGAGTTTTCTCGCGTAAGGGATCACATGATGTGGATAGCGGTGGTGCTTGGCGGTGCGGTGGGAACGGCGGCACGTCACGCGCTCAACCTCGCGACGACCAGGCTGATCAGCACGCCCGTGCCATGGGCAACGGCCGCCGTGAACATGATTGGCTCGCTGGTGATCGGTGTGCTCGCCGGGGCGATCGCGGCTGAACGGCTGTCGATGTCACCATGGGTGCGCACGTTCCTCTTCGTCGGAATCCTCGGCGGCTTCACGACGTTTTCGAGCTTCATGCTCGACAGCCTGACGCTGATGCACACCGGCGCGCCGATGAAAGCCGGGCTCAATCTCGCCGGCCAGCTGGCCCTCGGTGTTGCGCTGACCTTCGGCGGCTACTACATCGGCCTGCGACTCTGAAGAGCGTTGTCGTTCCTCGACCGCCCCCAGTCCGTGTTCGCCCGGCGTGCGCTGTTTCAGGTGCATCTCTGGCTTGGTGTCATCACCGGGCTCTACATCCTCGTCGTCTGCGCGACAGGCGCAGCGCTCGTGTTTCGCATCGACATGCAGCGCGCGCTGCATCCGGATCTGTTCACGCCGAGCGCAACAGGACCCGCGGCCGATCCGGTGGCGATCATGCAAAGCGTCACCACGGCGTATCCGGGCGAGAGACTTTCCGGAATCGACGCACCGACGACCGAGAGACCGACGTATCTCGCCTACACGAGCCGCGGCAACGACTTTCGCGCGCTGCTGCTCGATCCAGTCACCACATCGATGCTCGGCGAGATCCCGAAGACATCCTTCGTGCGGACGCTCCAGGATCTCCACTTCGATCTGCTCGGCGGCCGGACCGGCCGTCTCGTCAATGGCATCGGTGCGGCGGCGCTCGCTCTCATGTGCCTGACGGGCATCGTCATCTGGTGGCCAGGACGCAGCAACTGGCGGCGCAGCATGCTCGTCGACTTCGGCCGGAACTGGAAGCGCATCAACTGGGACGTGCACAGCGCGATCGGCTTCTGGACCGTCGCCTTCGTTTTCATGTGGGCCGTGACCGGCGTCTACTTTGCCTTTCCATCGGCGTTCCGATCGGCGGTGAACACGATCTCGCCGATCACGACAACGCAGACACCTCAATCGAGGCCGCGCGAGGGACGGGAGCCGCTGGCGTGGCGGACGCTGGTCGATACAGCGCAACGGCATGCGCCAGGGCAGCACGTGGCGCGAGTCGTCGTACCTTTCAACGACAAGGCCGCCTTTCTCGTGCAGTTCTCGCCAGTCAGACCGACGCCACTCGGCGCCGACTTGCGGTCGGTCTATCTCGATCAGTATTCCGGGGCAATGCTGACACCGGCCACTCCTGGACCGCGCACGGCCGGCGACCTTGTCATGGCATGGGTCGCTCCGTTGCATGTCGGCAACTTTGGCGGATTGGGTATTCGCATCGCGTGGCTCGTGCTCGGTCTTGCCCCGGCCCTGCTGTTCGTGACCGGGTTCATCATGTGGTGGACGAGAGTCGTGCGCACACGATGGATCGGAGCGAACCACTGGACCCTGGACCAGGGACGGGCCTAGTCGGGTGTCGGCCGCTCGATTCGATCGATCACGATGAACTGGACCGGCCCCTGGGTGCCGTCCAGCCGAAGTCCGAGCTGTTCCTGCAGGGCGGTGAAGATCGATGGCGCATCGGACGCCGGCGCCGGCGACCCTCCGGCGGGACCTCGCAGGTCGGGCGCCTCCGTCCCCGCGAACGTCAGATTGATGCTGTAGTTCCCGGTGAGCCCGGTCTTGTCGATCACCGGCCGGCCGAGCATCCCCTGCATCGTGGTCAGCGTGCGCGCGAATCCCGCCATCGTGTTGTAGGGAAAACTCAACGTGCCACCGCTCACGCTGATGCGCGACCGGCACTCGGCGGGCGGGTCCTGCGAACCCGGCGCGCAGACGCTGTTGCCTGGTTTCAGTTGTGGACCGAGCGTCCGATCCGGCCGTGCCATCACCAGTTCGTAGACCTGTACTTGTCGCGTCTCGAGCCGCGCCACCATCTTGAAGCGGTCGATGAGCAACTGCCGCAGCATCTGGCCGGTGACCGGTGCCGGCGTGTCAGCGGGAAAGCGCACGTCCACGTCGTACCGTTCGGAGACCGTCCAGTCGGGATAGCCTTCCGCCCGCAGCGAGAAGTCGCCGTAGGCGGCGCGTATCAGCTGCAGGATTTGGGTGTTCTGGTAGTTGACTCGCCCAGGCGAGGGCTGCCAGTTGTTGCTCGGCTGCTCACCCGAGGTGTCCTGCTTCACCGAGGCGACGTCGAACCGTGGCAGCGGCTCGGGCGTCTGGGCGAGAGGCCACGCGGGCGCGAGGGACATGACGATCGCGAGCATTACGACGACGGCCATCATGGCCGTGGAGTATGACGAATGTCTTCGTCAAATGTCAACGAAGACCTTCGTCATTCAACCATGGAGACTCTTGCCGCCGCTGGCTGGCGTGCCGCCGCCGCGGCTTCGCGAGCCTCCTCGCAGGGCCTGCATCGCGCCGCGAACGGCAGCGCCTGCAGCCGTTCGCTGGTAATGGGTCGATCGCACTCGCCGCAGACGCCGTACGTGCCGGCCTCGAGCCGGCGCAGCGCCGCCTCGATTCGCGCCAGCGTTTCCCCTCTCATCTGCAACAGCGCGAGATCGAGATCGTCGCGGTGCTCGGCGTCTACGCCGTCCTGTCCGTCGGTGACTCGGGTATTCTCGCTGCCCGCCCGCACGTCTCGCATCAGATCGGCAAGGCCGACGGTCAGTTGTCGACGACGAGCTTCGAGCAGTGCCCGCAGTTGTTCGATGCGTCGTGCCGATGTGCGTGACTTGGCCATGGCACGGTAGCGTAGCCAATCGAAGGCACGCGCGCCTCTTAAGATTCGATGAAATCTCAGTCAGGAATCACGCCGGCTCGACGATGACGTCGCGTGTGGCGCGGCGCCGGCGCACCACTCTGTTCCACCACATGATCAGCCCGCTGGCGAACATCACGGCGGGCACGAGACCAACCGCCGCCCACACCGCCTTCAACCACGGTCCCCACGTCGGATCTCGCCAGCGGCCGAAGTGCAGACGCGGCAGCCACTCGAGGACGATGTCGCCCGCACGCTCGCCGTACTCCAGCTCAGGATCCGAGATGCGCTCGACGAAATTCGTGAGCGGATCGGGCATGCCCATGTACCAACCGGAGATGCCCCACATCAGCATGAAGAAGAACAGCCAGAAGCCGAGCGCGCTGTGCAGATCCCAATTGAATCGGCGCCATCCAGCTTTCATCGTCACGCCGAGACTGCGCTTCCAGCGCGACACGCCGGGCCACCACACGATGCCGCCGGTGATCACCGAGACCGAGAAGATCAGACTGAGCAACCCGTTCCACCACGGGCCGTCGGGCCGCTCGAGCAGCAGATCGTCGTGGAGCCGAACCAGCCACAAGAGGAACCACTGTCCCTGTGTCGTCCCTTCACCCAGGTCTGCACCGGTATAGGGATTGAACAGCCGTTCTCTCTT
>Ga0075421_100011756_pt1 | contig 10854 bp, 8 predicted proteins | sample SoiMetdeltSBSDD5_FD_75292 | JGI IMG/M metagenome (GOLD analysis project Ga0075421, IMG submission 75292) | Bulk soil microbial communities from a Populus tree surrounding site in Tennessee, USA - Soil MetaG P. deltoides SBSDD5 | ecosystem: Environmental > Terrestrial > Soil > Tree plantation...
CCCGCAATTATTCCACGGGCGCTGTCCTTCCAGTAAGGAGCATAGAGACCAGAGAAAGCAGGCACAAAATACACACCGCCGTTATCGGAAACGGTGCCTGCCAGAGCCTCAATTTCTGCGCTCGTTGCAATCAGACCGAGGTTGTCTCGAAGCCATTGCACCAGGGCTCCAGCAATGGCGACGCTTCCTTCGAATGCGTAGTGAGCCTTTTCGTTCCCAAATTGGTATGCCACGGTGGTGAGCAGACCATGGCGGGATTGCACCGGCCGGTCACCGGTATTCATGAGCAGGAAACAGCCGGTTCCATAGGTGTTCTTCGCTTGGCCTGGGCTGAAACAGGTTTGGCCGACCACAGCGGCCTGCTGGTCTCCAAGAATGCCGGCCAGAGGCACATCCTGGAGTTCCTTGTGACGAACGGTTCCATAAACGGTGGAACTCGCACAAATCGTCGGCAGCATTGCTTCGGGGATTTCGAACGTGTTCAGAATATCGCGATCCCAGTTGAGGGTTTCGAGGTTCATGAGTTGTGTGCGGCTTGCATTGGTGACGTCGGTGACATGAAGCCCGCCGTTGGGGCCGCCCGTCAGATGCCAGGCCAGAAACGTATCGACAGTTCCGAAGAAGACATCGCGCGATTCAGCCTGGTTGCGTGCACCGGGCACGTTCTCAAGAATCCATCGAAGTTTCAATCCGCTGAAGTACGTTGAAAGCGGGAGCCCCGTTTTCGCTCGGAACCGCTCCCCACCACCAGATTTTGAAAGCTCTGCGACGTCGCCGGCGACTCGGGAATCTTGCCAGACAATTGCGTTCATCACCGGCGCACCCGTTTTCCGGTTCCAGAGAATGGTTGTCTCGCGCTGATTTGCGATGCCGACTGCAGCCAGATCGCGCGCGCGCAGCTCCTGCTTCGCTAAAGCCTCGGCGATGACCTCGCTGGTGCAGCGCCAAATCTCCGCAGGATCGTGTTCCACCCATCCCGGCTGAGGGTAGATCTGTTGATGTTCCCTTTGCGCCGCGGACACGACGGCACCCGATCGATCGAACACCATGAATCGCGTGCTGGTCGTTCCCTGGTCAAGCGCGCCGATGTAGCTCGCCATAAGCTCAAGCCGTCATGATGGCCGTGACTGTTGTGCGATAGGCGACCTGCTCGTACCCATCGAGCATCCGCTCGAGCGGCACGACTGTAGTTACGAGCGACTTCGCATCGAATTGGCCGCTCTCCAGCATCCGCACGAACCGCGGGATGTCGCGCATTGGACTGGCGCCGCCCGCTTGTCCGGCATGATGTGTCACTCCGCCGATCGAGAACAGGTTGCCGGAGAGCGAGATGTTGCCCCTGACGAGGCTCGTGGTGACGAGATGTCCGCCTAATGCGCACATCTGATACGCCTGTTGCAATCCGAGGATGCCTGTGGGATCCGGTCCGGCCTCGAGCTTCGGTTGGACCAGGTCGGCGCCGGCTGCTTCAACGACGAAATCGGCGCCGGCACCCGGACGGCGGCCGGCAGGGTTGCGTCCCCCGGACCACAAGCGGTCCGTGGGCCAGCTCGTCAGTTCCCGCACGCGCAGCGTCAGGTTGTCACGTTCAACGTTTGGATCAAGCGCGTGCGTCGCGCCGACGCGCAGGGCAACATCTCGCCGAGCGCGGATCGGATCAATGGCGATAATGGTTGAAGCGCCGGCAATTCTCGCGCCCTGTACCGCGCTCAATCCGAGCGGACCGCATCCGACAACGGCAACGGCTGACGCGGGCTCTATGCTCGCCAGTCCCTGCGATGTTGTAGCGCCCAGTCCGGCAACACTCACACAGCTGCAGACCATTCCGAGCCCGACCGCGTCCAGCTTTGTGAAGATCGGCACCACCCATTCCTCGGTAGTTACCATCAATTCGGCAAGGCCGCCGATGTGTGAGTTCTCGAAGACCGGTGTGCCGTCGCTCATGTCCGCAATCGCAGCGAGGTCGTCGGGACCAATCGCGCTGAGGAACTGGCACATGTCCGAGCGGCCTCTGAGGCATCGGTAACACGATCCGCAGTGAGGTGTGCCCGATACGCATACCCGGTCGCCTGCGCGAACGCGCCGTACTTCCGGGCCTACGGCTTCGACAATTCCGATACCACCGTGGCCCTGAATCACCGCCATATCGTTCATCCGGCGGGTTCCCACAACCGGCGGTGCTATCGGTGATGGCGGAGCGGCAGCCCCGGTATTCGGCTGCAACCCGAGCACAGCGCTCACATTGGAATAACAAAGATTGGTGGCTTCGGTTCGAACCACTACCTGCCTGCCACTTATGGGTCGCAACGTGAGTTCATGTAACGTCGTTCGGCCGGGACCGTCACCCCGGGAAATCCACGCTTTGAACCGGCGGCGCGTAATGGCGGCTGGTGTCTGCGTCGACTGCGCATGCGCCGCCGGCGCTGTCAGGAGTCCGGCCGCTCCGGCTGCCGCTGCAGCGCCTTTCTTCAGCAAACCCCGTCGGGTTAAACCACTTTTCTTCGAGCTCATGGCGTATGTCCCTTTCTGCTGCGTGGTGTGAGCACGTGTAGGCAAGGCCTAATCATTCACACCTTCTATTGTCACGGCTTCGCGCGATGATAGCAAAGCTCTTACCAGGCGATTTCTTGATTTCGATCATCAGGCCATTCACAGTCGCCTTGTGGTACCTTTTGTTGCCGATCAACGAAGGACGCGCCCTGCTTGGATAGAAGTAAACTCCACATCCTCTTATATGGTCTGTTCGGCGGAGTGCTGATCACGGCACTCCGGACGATCGAGTACCGTTTTCTTGTCCTTGAGCATTCCATTGAGATTTACGGAGGATTGATCGCTTTACTATTTGCTGGTCTTGGCATCTGGCTCGGGCTGAAGCTCACGAAGACCAAAGAAAAGGTTGTCTTCAAGGAGAGACCGGTCGAGGTTCCGGAACCCTTCTCCTTGAACGATGGGAAGGTTGACGAGTTAGGCATCACGCCCCGCGAACTCGAAATTCTGGGTTTGATCGCGCAAGGTTTGAGCAACCGCGAAATAGCAGAGAAGATCTTTGTGAGTGAGAACACCGTGAAAACCCACTCCAGCCGTCTTTTTGACAAGCTCGGTGCCAAGCGCCGGACACAAGCGGTGCAAATCGGCAAAAACTTTAGTTTGATTCCACGCTAATCCACCAAAATCACCCGAAAGTATGACGACAAGAACTACTGCGGTGCCTATTCTCCCGGCCAGGAGGAACCAATGAAAAAAATCGTCATCACTTTCGGACTGATCTCGGGCGCAATCCTTTCGCTCATGATGGTAGCCACCATCCCGTTCATGGACAGAATCGGCTTCCAGAGGGCCGAGATAATTGGCTACACCACCATGGTGCTGTCGTTCCTGATGGTGTTTTTCGGAATCCGCTCTTATCGCGATGCGATTGGCGGCAGCATTACGTTCGGTCGGGCATTCAAGGTAGGCATATTGGTCACGCTGATTTCATGTGCGTGTTACGTGATCACCTGGGAGATCCTTTATTTCAACTTTGCCCGTGACTTCATGGACAAATACAGCGAATACATGGTGGAGCAGGCGAGGGCCTCTGCGGCGAGTCCGGAGGTTCTGCAGACGCAGATCGCGGAGATGAAAAAGTTCAAGGAGCTGTACCAGAATCCTTTCTTCAATGTGGCAATTACGTTTATTGAACCTTTTCCAGTCGGGTTGATTATGACCGTTGTGTCGTCGGCCATCCTAAAGAGGAAGAAGGTCTCATAGCCGCATAGGAGTGGTTCATAGCGCGTTGACGACCTTTACCTGGCAGAGTACGATGCCGCATTCCAGGATTTAAAGGACACCTATGACGCCAAAACGACTCGTCCACACAGCACCTCCGGCAATCGCGCTCACGCTCGTACTGCTGCTGGGCGCGGCTCCATTGCAGACGCAGACCTGTCCCGGCGGACGATTGCTGCTGCTGACAAACGGGAAGATTCATACGATGGATGCCAGTCGTTCAGTCGTTTCCAAAGTACGTATCGCGAACGGTAAGTTCGTCGAAGTAGGCGATGCCGCCGGTGCCTCCGGTGGCTGTACGGACACGATCGACTTGCAGGGCCGCACAGTCATTCCCGGAATGATCGACAACCATTTCCACGTCCAGTTGGTTGGCAGCCGGCCGGGCTATGAAACGCGGGCGATCGAGACAGCATTTTCGATTGCCGAGGTGCAGGCCGTGATCCGCGAGCGCGCCAAAGGAGTGCCGGCAGGTGCTTTCATAACCGCAATCGGCGGGCTGCAACCGCGTCAGTTTACGGAGAACCGTCTGCCTGCACTGGCTGAACTGGATGCGGCCACGTCCCAGCATGCCGTCTATATCCACACTTCGTTTAACGGTCCGGCCGTCACCAACTCTCTCGGCAAGAAGTTCTTTGAAAGTCGAGGTGTGAAGGTCTCGGAAACCGGCGTGATCGCCCAGAACGGACCGACATGGGATGCGCTGGACGCGCTGCGCGCCAACTGGACGCTGCAAGACACGAAGCGCACGATGCAGCAGGTTTTCGGCTACTTCAATTCCGTCGGCCTGACCACCGTGCACTCCGTGCTTGGTTCGCAGGATCGCGGCCCGGCGCAGTATTTCGGTTGGGCGGAACAACGCCCTATGCAGGAACTGAAGAAGGAAGGCGCGCTCACGCTGCGGCTGCGTCTCTACTTCAACACCGGCCCGAGAGTAGATGGCAAGCCGGGTAATCCGGAACTCCGTGATGTGCTCGACAACCAGTTCTCTGACTTTGGCGACGACATGGTCAAGACCGCGGGAGTGGGGGAGCATATTGTGGACTGGCCGCTCGAAGGAGCCGTGCCGCTCGGCGAGGAATACTACCAGTCTGTGCGTTTGCTGGCCCAACGTGGTTGGCAGTTGATGGAACACAGTTTCAACGATGCCAATCACGTCGCTCGCGCCGATGTCTGGGAGCGCGTATCGCGTGAGTTTCCGATTGGCAACCTGCGCTGGAGCATTGATCATGTCAACACCATTGAGCCCAAGACGCTCAATCGCATGAAAGCGTTGGGCGTCGGCGTTCGGGCCCACGGCTGGCGCTTCCTGGCCGGTACACCAGGCCAGGCCGGGCCGCCCTACCGCATGCTGCTGGACAGCGGCATTCGCGTAGGGACGGGAATGGACGGTGCTCAGGCCGCGCCGATAAACCCCTGGCTGAATGTCTACTACATGGTGACCGGCAAGAATGTGCGGGGCGAGTTAATCAACGACGGCCAGCAGATCACCCGTCAGGAGGCCGTTTGGCTCTATACCGCCGCAAACGGCTGGTTCTCGCGCGAGGAAAACACGCTCGGCACCATTGAAGTGGGCCGGCTTGCCGACCTCGCAGTTCTGAGCGGCGATGTTTTCGATCCGAAGGCTGTTCCCGACGAGGCCATTCGCCGCGTGCACTCTGTACTGACGTTAGTCGGCGGCAAGGTCGTACACGGCAACCCGAGCACGTTTCGCTAAATCGTCAACAAACTGGGATGCCGGTGTCTCCCACTTCTGGATCCATCTGAATTGGGCGATTCATATTCCACAGAGGGTGACCGTTGCGATCGCGCACCAGGAAAATGGTTCCCCGTCTGGTTATTTCGCGGGCCAGGACCATTTCGCGATTGCTCATAACGATCGGCATTCCGACGACGGTTACCAACTCACCGGCATCGAACTTGAATCCGCTGCGCTCCACAAAATCTTTCGGGCCGATTTCCGCCGCAATCAGGCCGTAACTGGTTCGAATCGTGAGGAACATCCGCCCTTCGAACAGACGCGGTTTATCCTGGACAGTGCCTACGAATACCCGCTCAGCCAAAACGTTATATTGCACGCCGTCTGGAACACCATCGGCTGCTGCGAAGGATTCCGCTGCGATTGCAAAGAGAAGAACGAACGCCACAGTAATTAAGGCAAAGAGAAGTTCTTTCTTCATAACATCGTCCTCCGCGTCGACATCTGGCAAGGATTGCACCAACGCCACATGATTGATTATCTGAGGCTTGTTTGTTCGGAATTGCGGCGTGCTGCGACAGAATGGCGGTATCGGGTCATGAAAGCACCTGATGGCGTGTCACGCTGTCACGCTTCAGTGGTTTGCTGATTGCATTAAGGATGTGGGGGACTTAAAGGGTTTTACATTGACTGAACACCTATTCATCCGTCTGGCAATCTCGCTTGGAATCGGGCTGCTGATTGGCGCTGAGCGAGAGCGTCGCAAAGGTGCAGGAGCCGAGAGGGGCGCAGCCGGCATACGCACTTTTGCGCTGGCTTCGCTCACAGGCGGAATCGATCTCCAAAATCGTGGTCGCTGCAACGACAGGCGGCCGGCAATTTGCGCTCTTAGTTATTCCGGGGCTTATCCTGGTCCTTGTCGCGGCCTGGCTCGGCGCTCTGCTGTAGGCGCGGCCGGTTAGAACAAGTGATGACGTATGTGAAGGGACAGGAGCCCTCTCCCTCCGGGAGAGGGTGCTCGACTGGTGCATGTCATCGTAATTGCGAACCACAATACACCGTCATAACCGCGCCTACAGGGCTGCTCTTATGCTTTAATAGCCATACTGGCCCCCCGTTTCCTTAAAAACGGGTCAGACAGTGGAACTGCAGGAAAAAGTGACGCTTCATTTTCATGGACGACTGGAAGGTTATACGCCCGAGCGCTTCCGCAAAGACGTTATGGCGGGAGTGATCGTCGGAATCGTCGCGCTGCCGCTGGCAATGGCATTCGCAATAGCAAGCGGCGTATCGCCGGACCGGGGACTGTACACCGCCATTGTCGCCGGAGCCGCCATTTCGATTTTTGGCGGTTCGCGCGTGCAGATCGGCGGACCCACAGGAGCGATGGTCGCGATCCTCTCCGTCATCGTTCTGGAATATGGCGTCGACAATCTTCTGCTCGCCGGTCTCGTCGCCGGACTCATGCTCATTGTAATGGGTGTTGTAGGGGCCGGCGCTCTCATCCGGTTCATTCCATTTCCGGTGACAACGGGGTTTACTTCCGGCATTGCGGTCATCATTTTCGCGGGGCAGATCAACAACTTTTTCGGCCTCACCGGCCTGCCGGGACATGAACAATTTCACCTGAACCTGCTCGAATCGCTTACCCATTTGATGGATTTGAACGTGTATGCCGTTGCGACCGCACTGATTGCGCTCGCGGGCATTGCGATCACACCGTTGATCACACGCGTGATTCCAGGATCCCTGGTCGGGTTGCTCGCAGCGACGGTAGTTGTGACTGTCGCCGGCTGGCCCGTGGAGACTATCGGAAGCAAATTCGGCGGAATACCCCGGACACTGCCGATTCCCAAACTGCCCCAAATCTCGTTTTCGTCTTTGATGTATGTCATCCAGCCGGCATTCACGATTGCGGTCCTCGGTGCGATCGAGAGCCTGCTTTCGTGTGTCGTCGCGGATGCGAAGAGCGGCGACCGGCATGATTCGAACAAGGAACTGGTCGGCCAGGGAATTGCAAATTGTTTCGCTGCGGTGTTCGGCGGCATCCCGGCTACGGGGGCGATTGCGCGCACAGCGACAAACATTCGCAGCGGCGGTTCAACTCCGGTCGCTGGTGTCGTTCACGCAATGACCGTATTGACGGTCCTGCTTCTGTTTGCGCCCATGGCGAGCCGAGTACCGCTGGCTTGCCTGGCTCCTGTACTCATGGTCGTGGCTTACAACATGTCGGAAGTGCATCAGGTTCGCCACATCATCAAGGGAACGCGCAGCGACATCATTGTTCTCGCCATTACCTTTTTTCTCACTGTTTTTGCCGATCTCACCGTCGCCGTTGAGTTCGGGCTGCTGATGGCGGCAGCGCTGTTCATCAAAAGAATGAGCGATGTCCATCGTATCGACAAGGTATTACCGGATGCGTCGGATCCACGGAACAGAGTTCGCGCCGTACATGATGATCAGAATCACTGCCCGCAGGTGACGATCTTGAACGTCGAAGGCGCATTGTTTTTCGGCGCCGCAACCAAATTCGAGCGGGACGTTCTGGAACACATCCCACTGACCCGGACCTTAATCATCCGCATGGGACGTGTGCCGGTGATCGATGCGACAGGGGAACGCGCTCTGCTGACGATTGCGCAGGCCTGCCGCAATCAGAACGTGCGCCTCCTGATCAGCGGCCTGCAGCCTCAGCCGGCTGAAGTCCTGGAGTCGACGGGGCTGTTGAGCATGCTCGGCGAGACGAATGTCTTTCCGCGCACCGGCCCAGCGATCGATACCGCCCTTTCCGGGATGGATCTCACGATCTGCGCAACCTGCCCGTTTCAGGCATTTCGGGAGTGTTCTGACCTGAAACTGAAAGGTGCCGCGCAGGCGCTTGCAGCGCGTTAGGAGTGGAGGACTAGCCACGGATTACGCGCGGCTATGGTTCTCCGCCTTTGAGAAAACCTTTCGCAGCCAGAACGGCGACTATCCGGCGTGTCGCCTGTTCCGGATCGTCCTGATCCCCTTGTATGACGATGTCCGGATGTTCCGGCGGCTCATATGCGCTTTGAAGTCCCGGAACATGGCTGGCCTGGCCTTCTCGTCCGCTGCGATAGATTCCTTTGGGATCACGCCCAATGCACACATCCAGAGGGCAATCGAGAAAAACTTCGATGAATCGCCGAATGGTTTTTCGCGCGCGGTCCCGGTAGGCCCGACGATTCGCCGTGGCGTCGAATATAACGGCGCAGCCGTGCTCGGTCAGCGTTTGTCCGATCCATGCAAGCGCCTGGTAAAAGTAATCGCGATCTGCTTCATCATAGGTGGGCTGCTGCGAAAACACTTTCCGCAGGACATCAGACTCCAGGACGGCCACGCGGATGCCAAACTGCCGGATGTTCTCCGCCAGCACTGCCGCTACTGTGGACTTTCCCGAAGCGGGCAGACCCGTAATCCATATTGCGAATGCTTCAGCGTCAGGCAACACGCGGTTGAATCACTTCCTCACAATATTCATTCACACGGCCTGGATCGAATCGATCCTTGTTCAATACCGAAATTATGAAGCGGAACAACTTTTCACGGACATCTTTCGACAGCTTCGGATACCAGACAGGATGAGCCATGACGAGGCCGCGGAATGCAAAGAAGGGTGCCACGACCTGCAGCAGTTCTTTATCACCCGACCTGGAGAGATATCGCTCCCAGAACTGGAGGAACAGGGTTTCGAAATTTTGATCGAGTCGTCCGGAGCGCTGCAAAGAAAAGAACAGATAGTTCATGGTGAGGCAGGAAACATCATCGGCAGGATCTCCCCATTCACCTCGAGACCGATCCAATAAGACGAAGTCCGTACCTTCACGAAACAGAATGTTCCAGGGATGAAAGTCACCGTGAACCTGCTTCAGCCGATGCACGCGATCTTTCACGCGCCAACGCCAGTCGACACACTGACGCTCGATCTGTCGCAGCAGATGCTGCTCGACGGCATCGTGGGTGGGAGGATAACTATCGATCAGTCCCATGATGCATTCGGAATGACCGATCAATTCCCGGATGCGTCGAGCGTAAAGTGAAGGTTCGCCGCCTGTCACGCTGTGAATCTCCACGAGGTAATCGCACAATGCATCCGCGCGTGCGCCGTCTTCGGGAGTAAGACGAGGATCGTGCTGCATTCTGAGCAGGTCGTCAGCGTAACCGTTACCTTCGGCGTATTCCGTCAAGAGAAAGAATTCTTCCGCATCTCCAAGCGAGACCGTGCTGCCGTCGCACCGGAAAGCGCCAACGTCGAGGGAGCGAACATGCCGTGGGAGCCGGCTGAAACTGCTGTGATCCCATATCACCGCCTGGGCGCGGTCGGATATGTGTTCATGCCCGAACGGTCCGGGGTTCACCGTGTGCAGGACTGCTCGCTGCGGCTTTCCGGCGATCTCGAAGTCAATCAGGATGGGCATTCCGTACCCGTAACCCTTTTGATCCCCTTTTCCGGTTTTGCCGAGTACTCTCAACGCTACAATCCGGGCGGATGGACCGGTGATTGATTTCAGGTAACTTTCAATCCTGTCTTTCGTAAGTGCGCCCATGCTGATTTGTATGGCATTCCAGGTTCCCGGACGCAGGGAGGGTGTAAGGGATACATTCTTAGGTGAAAACGAGAAGTCCGATTGATCCTGGACGGTACTCGTTGTGACAGACTGTCTTATGAGACTGCTGCAGGCGTGGTGGCAGCGTCACTTTTGCCTTTTACATGGCGAGTCAGGGCATGAGCTCTGATCGGTCCTGCCTACCACGCCCTGCAAAGTTATTTATATGCCCGCCGGCCGACTTTTCTACTCGACATTACTAGGCGCGGTCTATGACCGCGCCTACAGTGTTAGAATCCCCGGTCTAGAATTCCCTTACATGCTGGAGGAGTCATGCAGTGGACGAATCGAAGCTTGTTCGGTGCGTTTGTCGTCCTGACATGCGCGATGTCCCTTGAGGCACAAACGCACCAGGTGAACGTCGTCAAGAACGTCGACTACATCGCCAACCTCGATTACGCCGACGGCAAAGACCGCCTCGACCTGTACATCCCGAAAGGCGTTACGAACGCACCGGTTATTTTTTCGGTTCACGGCGGGCTATTGATGCAAGGAGACAGAAGCGAAGAGGTGTTTGTTGGACAGCGATTCGCTGCGGCTGGCTACCTGACCGTCGTAATCAGTTACCGGCTCTCACCGGAGGTTTCGCATCCCGCTCACATTCAGGACGTCGCCGCGGCCTTTGCATGGGTGAAACGTAACATCAAGCAACATGGAGGCGATCCGAACCGCATCCTGGTGATTGGCCATTCGGCTGGAGCATATCTGGCTGCACTGCTCGCCACCGACGCGCGCTATCTCGCGGTGCACAAGCTGTCT
>Ga0075421_100011758_pt1 | contig 10853 bp, 8 predicted proteins | sample SoiMetdeltSBSDD5_FD_75292 | JGI IMG/M metagenome (GOLD analysis project Ga0075421, IMG submission 75292) | Bulk soil microbial communities from a Populus tree surrounding site in Tennessee, USA - Soil MetaG P. deltoides SBSDD5 | ecosystem: Environmental > Terrestrial > Soil > Tree plantation...
CCCCAGATCGCTTAGACGGGCTGCAGGGCCGGATCCTTCGTGGCCCGGAGCGGATCGCCCGCACGAATGATCTAATACCGCCCATGGACGCCGCCCGGGACCTCTTCTCTTACCGCAAACACTGGGCGCACCGGCTCGGCCCGGCGCCGTACCTGCCGATGTCGCGCGCCGAAATGGACGAGCTCGGCTGGGACGCCTGCGATGTAATCCTCGTGACCGGGGACGCCTACGTCGATCACCCGAGCTTCGGCATGGCCATCGTCGGTCGCGTGCTCGAGGCGCAGGGTTTCCGCGTCGGGATCATCGCCCAGCCGGACTGGCACTCGACACGCGACTTCACCAGGCTCGGCCGGCCTGCGCTCTTCTTCGGCGTGACCGGCGGCAACATGGATTCGATGGTGAACCGCTACACGGCGGATCGCCGGATACGGAGCGACGACGCGTACACACCGCAAGGCGTCGCGGGCGCCCGCCCGGACCGCTGCGTGCTCGTCTACGCGCAGCGCCTCCGCGAGGCCTACCGGGACACGCCGCTGGTCGTGGGCGGCATCGAGGCGTCGCTGCGCCGGATCGCACACTTCGACTACTGGTCGGAAAAGGTGCGTCGATCGGTGCTGCTCGACGCCAAGGCCGATCTGCTCGTGTACGGCAACGCCGAACGTCAGATCTGCGAAATCGCGCATCGTCTCGCTGCGGGTCAGTCGATCCGCGACATACACGACCTGCGCGGCACGGCCTTCGTCCGTCGCGGAACACCCGCCGGGTGGATCGAGGTCGACTCGACGACCGTCGACACACCGGGGCCGCTCGCACCGCCGGTCGATCCGTACGCCTATGAGGGGCCGCTCCCCTTTTCGGATACGAGCCGGAGGAACGCACGGGAATCGGCTCATCACCGTCCACACGGTGTGGAAAAGGGGAGCGTCCCCTCGGATGTCCCCGACAAGATCGCCCCTGTCGTCGTGAAGTTCTATCGCAAGGTACCGAACGCGGACCGCGCCCGGAGCGTCGTGCGCATGCCCTCGTTCGAGCAGGTCGCGGCGGACCCGGTGCTGTACGCGCACGCGTCGCGGATCCTGCACATGGAGTCGAACCCTGGCAACGCGCGCGCCATCGTGCAGCGGCATGGCGACGTCGATGTGTGGCTGAATCCGCCACCGATTCCGCTCACGACAAAGGAGATGGACGGCGTGTACGAGCTGCCGTACCGGCGCGTGCCGCACCCGGACTACGGCAAGGCGAAGATTCCCGCCTACGAGATGATCCGATTCTCGGTAGCGATCCAGCGCGGCTGCTTCGGCGGCTGCACCTTCTGCTCGATCACCGAGCACGAAGGCCGGATCATCCAGAGCCGCTCGGAGGATTCGATCATCCGCGAGATCGAGACGGTGCGCGACACGGTGCCCGGGTTCACCGGCGTGATCTCGGATCTCGGCGGGCCGACGGCCAACATGTACCGTCTCGCGTGCAAGTCACGCGAGATCGAGAGCGCCTGTCGCCGCCCGTCCTGCGTCTATCCGGGCATCTGCCCGAATCTCGACACCGACCATGCGCCGCTCATCAGCCTTTACCGCCGCGCGCGCGAGCTACCGGGGATCAAGAAGGTGCTGATCGCCTCCGGCGTGCGCTACGACCTCGCGACCGAATCGCCGGAATACGTCAAGGAGCTGGCCCAGCATCACGTGGGCGGGTATCTGAAGATCGCGCCGGAGGCGATCTCCGAGGGGCCGCTCTCGAAGATGATGAAGCCGGGAGTCGGTACCTACGACCGCTTCAAGGCGCTCTTCGACCGGTACTCCAAGGAAGCCGGCAAGAAGCAGTACCTGATTCCGTACTTCATCGCGGCGCATCCGGGCGCGACCGACGAGGACATGCTGCAGCTCGCGCTCTGGCTCAAGCGCAACGGTTTCCGCGCGGACCAGGTACAGGCGTTCCTGCCGTCGCCGATGGCAACCGCAACCGCGATGTATCACTCGGGCAAGAATCCCCTGCACAAGGTCAATCACCGATCCGAGGAAGTCGTGATCCCGAAGGGTCTGCGGGTGCGCCGGTTGCACAAGGCGTTTCTGCGTTATCACGATGCGAACAACTGGCCGCTCCTGCGCGAGGCGCTGCGGCAAATGGGTCGCGCGGACCTGATCGGCAACGGCCGACAGCACCTCGTGCCCACCTACCAGCCGATAGGGACCGGTCGTGCGCACGAGGGCAAGCGCAAGCCACGAAGCCGGGCGACACCTTTCCGAACCCAGCACACCGGGCTCCCCGACGCGCGGCGGCCAGATCCACGCCGAGCTCCGAGTTCAGACCGCGGCGGGCGGAAATAGTCCGATTTACAGACCCGATGGCAGCCGCGGTGAGGAGATCAGCTCGACGAAGGCACGCCACTTCCGTTCCTGCAGGCTCGCCGGATCGCCCCCGGCTGCCGCCGCCCGCTCTTCGATGTGCGCCCGAACCAGGTCCTGGCCTAAGTTGTAATTGATCACGTAGCTGCGATAGGTATCGATGAAGCGGACGCTTTGTTGCGCGCGTTCGGGCCCAACGAGCGTGTAGCGCTCGAGCCAGGCGGCGGCCGTCGCGGCGTCGATGGCGCCGTCGAGATAGCGGCGCGCCGCCTCGTTCCCGGCGTAGGAAAGATCCTCCATCAACTCGCGGACCTGTGCGTAGGGTGCGGCGAGCGCCGGCTCGAGTCCGGCGAGCGGAAAGAGCACGTCGCGCTCGAACTTGAGCCTCTCCCCGCCCGGGAATGTAAGCTCCACGCCGTAGTTGGCCGTCCCCTCGGCGATTAGCGACTGCGGGGAGAAGAGCGGGTAGACCTGGAACTCGGGCCAGCCGCGACCGTGCACGAGCTCGCGCTCGAGCAGCGCGTTGTAGAGGTGGTGTCCGGGATAACCCTCGTGGCACGCGAGATCGATCGCACGGTCGATCCAGATCGGCAGCGAGACGTTGACCTGGATGACGCTCCGGTATCCGCCCTGATACCAGTTGTATCCGCTCCATGGCTTATCGGTCACCTGCTCGACCGTGAAGCTCTCGCCAGGCGGCAGCGTGACGTGCGTGACGCTGCGTGCCCGACACTCGGCGATCGCGCGATCGAAGACGGTGCCGACTTTCTCGGGAGGGATCGTCACGAGCGCCCGCAGCGCCTCGATGCGGTCCAACAGCGCGCCGCGTGCCGCCCTTTGCGCAGAGCGACCGGCTGGCAGCGTGTCGAGCACTGCCGCGATCCGGTCGAGTCGCTCCTGGAAGTACGCCTCGTCGTGTCGTGGTGCGACCGCGCCGTAGAGCGCTCGGGACTCCTCGTCAAAGCTCATCTTCCGGCCGCGCAGGAGCTCGATCCGCGCCGCTGCGCTCGCGAGCTGGTCGCGGAGGTACTCGCGCCGCAGCTCGAGCAGGGGAGCGTCGGTGCCCGCCATCGGCGCCGGCACAGTCGCCGCGGCCGCGACGAGCTCGGCGGCGCGCCGTGCGAGCGTAGCCAGGTCCGCCTTGGCCGCCTTGATCCGGGCGCGCAGCGCCTCAGGGCCGTAGTACGCGTCGACGTAATTCGGATCGTGCTCGCCGATGGCGAGCGCGAGCTCGACGTAGCCGCTCGCGATCTCGTCGAGCGTCATCGTGTGTGACTCAGCCAACGCAGGCCCGCTCGGGGCGAGCACGGTCGCCAGGAGGAATCCGATGAAACGGCCGTTGCGCGCATGGGCCATGGGCACCTCGAAGGAGCGGCGTCGCGACCCGCGGGGCAGCTATCCCACCTGCGCGATGCGGAGCCGAACGACACCTTGGCGCCCAATTGTAGAGGCGAGTACGCTTCGCACGAGTGGGACGCAGCGCTGCATGGGCGCGCGGACGTTCTCCCGCGTCGAGGGCTAAGGAGTGAGCAAGCGCATCGAGATACGGCGGCCCGGTCGCCAGCCGAGGACGCAATCATGAGTCACGACGTCGCCGCGTTCCATGCTCGCCGTTCCGTCCGGGGGGTGACCATCCTGTGCGTGCTGGTGCTCGCCGCGGCGTGCGAGTCGCTGACGCGGCCGACGGCGCCGGCTGCGCCGCCTCCGACGACGCTGCTCGACGCGGGATCGCTCACGCTGCCCGTGGGCTGCGCCGTGCCGGTCGGCCAACCCTACCGCATGAGCTACCTGGTCGACACCGCCGGACGCGCCGGAAAGCCCGACGAAATCAGCCCGCCGGACGCACCGGCTTGCCTCAAGGAGGCGCTTCGCAACTGGGTCGCGACTTTTCGCTACGCGCCAGTGAGCGAGGCCGAGCGGCTCACCGCCGACTGGATGCTGGTGACCGCGCGGCGCGGCTCCTGAGTCCTCGCCAGCAGTGGCGAAGACCATCGCCGAGCTGGAAGGCGTAGCGCATCGTCACGCCGCGGCGGAGGACGAGGGCGATCTCGCCGGCACTCTCGCCACCCTCGAGGCGGAGCCCGTCTACGAGCTCTACCCGGTCGGACTCAAGATGACCGGGCTGCCGCTCGCCCGCCGCTACTACGAGCATTTCTTCGCTCGGGTGGCGCCACGGATCGCGGGCTACGAAATGCTCGGCGAGTGGGTCAACGAGCTCGGCGTCTTGCAGGAGTACCGGGTCGCCGTCCGTTGCGACGACGATCGCGTGCGGGACTTCCGCATCATCGGTCTTCTCAAATTCGGCGACACCGCGCTCGCCGGTGAACGGCTTTACGCCGACACCGAGTTCCTGCGCATCCTCTTCGAGCCGTTGTGGGACGAGCTCGAGGCGTGTGGCGACGCGCCCGCCGGTACTCCGGCCGAGCATCGACGATAGACCGCCGAGCGACTGTGCGTAGGCCCGACGGCCACTGGCTACGCATTCTGGCGCTGTATCAGCCGGCTGATGCATACTTGCCGCGCATGGCGACTTGATCCCTTCGCACCTCGAGGCGCCCGAGCGACGGGCTGCTGCCCATGACTTCGACCTGGCCAAACGTCCGCTTCGACTTCAAAGGCGCCACGGTGCTGGTCACCGGCGGGACGAGCGGCATTGGCGCGGGGATCGCGGCCGCCTATCGCGATGCCGGCGCCGAGGTCCACGTCACGGGGACCCGGGGGAGCGCCGCCGACTACGACGACGATCTCTCGGCGTATCGCTACCTGCATCTCGACGTCGAGGACACGGCGAGCATCGATTCCGTCGCGGCGGCGTTGTCCAGGCTCGACGTGCTCGTGAACAACGCCGGGCTCGCCCTGCCCTCGCTTGGGCTCGACGAGTACCGACCCGAGATTTTCGAGCGGGCCATCGCCATGCACCTGACCGGCGCCTATCGCATGGCGCATCGCTGCATCGACAAGCTCGCTGCGAGCCAGCTGCCGGGCGGCGGCTCGATCGTCGGGATTGCCTCGATGGCCTCGTACTTCGGCATCGAGGTCGTGCCCGGCTACGGCGCCGCGAAGACCGGCCTCGTCGGTCTCACCCGCGCGCTCGCCGTGCACTGGGCGCGGCGCAACGTGCGCGTCAACGCGGTGGCCGCCGGGCTGACCGAGAGCCGCATGACGGCGGCGACCATCGCCAATCCCGAGTGGGCTGCCCCCACGCTCGCGCGTACGCCGGCCGGTCGTCACGGCGTGCCGCTCGACATCGCCGGCGCCGTGCTCTTTCTCACGAGCGCCGCGGCGAGCTGGATCACCGGCCAGACGCTGCCGGTCGACGGCGGCTACACGATCGCGGGCTGAGGAGAGCACGATGAAGGCGGTCAGGCTGCACGGGCCGGGCGATCTGCGCCTGGACGAGATCACGGAACCCACACCCGGTGCAGCGGACATCGTCGTCCGCGTCGCTGCCTGCGGCATCTGCGGCAGCGATCTCTCGTACCTGCGCACGGGCGGCGTGTCAGCTCCGGTCGTAGAGCCGATCGGGCTTGGCCACGAGCTTTCCGGCACGATCGAGGCGGTCGGCCGCGACGTCCGTGGGCTCGTTACCGGAACGCGGGTCATCGTCAATCCGATGGGCGGCGGCAACGCGATCGGCAATGGGAGTCCCGAGGGCGCATTCGCGCCGCTGCTACTGGTCCGCAACGCCGTGGTGGGCGACGGCATCCACCCGATCCCCGATTCGCTGCCGTTCGAGACCGCGGCGCTTGCCGAGCCGCTGTCCGTCTCGCTGCACGCCGTGCATCGCTCGGGGGTCGTGGCAGGATCGAAGGTCGCGGTATTCGGCGCGGGATCCATCGGTCTCGGGATTGTCCTGTTCCTCGCCCGGCGCGGTGTTGCGGACATCGCCGTCGTCGACGTGTCGGATCAGCGGCTGGCCCGCGCGCGCGCGCTCGGCGCGCACCTCACAATCAACCCGTCGCGGCACGATGTCGCGTCGCGGCTCGGCGAGCTGCACGGCAGGGGCGAGCTCTTCGGCTGGCCGGTAGTGCAGACCGACACCTTCTTCGAGGTATCGGGCGCGGCCCCGGTGATCCCCTCGATCATCGGCATGGCGCCCTTCCATGCGACGCTCGTCGTCGTGGCGGTGCACCACGAGCCGGTGCCGGTGAATTTCCTGATGGCGCTCGGCAAAGAGATGACCATCACCACCTCGATGGCCTACCCGAACGAGTTCCCGGAGGTGCTGGCGACGCTCGAGGGCGGCGCCGACGTCGCACCGATCATCAGCCATCGCTTTGCGCTGGACGACTACGCCGAGGCCTTCGCCGTGGCGCAGGATCGCCAGGCCTCGGGCAAGGTCCTGATCACCTTCCCGGCGTGAGTCCGCGCGCGATGAGCCGCGACACGATCCGCATCCGCGATCTCGCGAACCCGGTGCTCACCGACCTGCAGCGGCAGGCTATCGCATCGGCACCGCCCGTAGTCATGAGCGAGCAGGCCGTGCTCGATGCGGCGCGCGAGCGCACGGGTCTCAGCGATTTCGGTCCGCAGGATTTCCGCGAGCGGCTGCGCGTGTGGCTAGCAAGCTTCGAGGAGGACAGGGACCTGGGTCCGCTCGGGCGAGCGACGATGTTCGGCGAAGCGGTGCGCTATGCCGCGAGCCGGCTGCGCGTCGAGGACCTGATCCGGCGCCACCCGGAGATCCTCGAGGTGACGATCGACCGGCCTATCGTGATTGCGGGCCTGCCACGCTCGGGTACCACGCATCTCGTCAACATCCTCGCCGCCGATCCGCGGCTGCGCTCGATGCAGCTGTGGGAGACCATGGAGCCCATTCCCGCTGCCGGAGAACACGCGGCGCCGGACGCGCCGGATCCCCGCTTCCTCCGCACCCGCGAAATGTGGGGCGCCTTCGAGACCGTGCTGCCGCTGATGCCCGCCATGCACGAGATGGCGCCCGATCACGTGCACGAGGACATCGAGCTGCAGGGCATCGACTTCTCCTCGTACCTGCCCGAATGGCAATCGCGGCCCTATCGCTGGCGCGACTACTACTACGCGCATGACCAGCGGCCGCACTATGCCTACGGCCGCAAGGTGCTCAAGGCGCTGACCTGGCTCAAGGGGCCGAACCGCTGGGTCATGAAGTCGCCGCCGCACATGGAAAACCTGCCCGCTCTCGCGGCCATCTATCCCGATGCGACGGTGATCGTGACGCACCGCGACCCGGCGGCGGTCATCCAGTCCGCGATCACGATGCTGGCGTACGGCGATCGCATCCGCCGCCGCACTATCGATCTCGGCGAGCTCGCTAGCTACTGGATCGAGCGCATCGAGCACCTGCTGCGCGCCTGCGTCCGCGACCGCGAGGTGATACCGGCAGAGCGCTCGATCGACGTACGCTTCGACGAGTACATGGCCGATCAGAAGGCGGTGATCCGGCGCGTGTACGCGATGGCGGGGCTGCCGCTCGCCGCGGAGGCCGCGTCGCGCATCGACGCCTACCTCGCGGCCAACCCGCGCGGTAGACACGGGCAGGTCGCCTACGACCTGGCCGGTGACTTCGGCGTCGACGTGGCGGCGCTCCGCCGCCGGTTCGGTTTTTACTACGAACGATTCGGGGTGCGGCCGGAACCTACGCCCTGGGAGACCGCATGAGCGACGCGGAGCGACGTCTGGTCTCAGGCCGCGCCTGGGACGATTTCTGCGAGTCGGTGCGCAGCGCCGGGCACCTGATCGAGCGCTTCGGCGACGAGCTCGATGCGCTCGACCGTGCCGAGTGGTACCGCTTCATGACGCGGCTGATGCGCAACGGCTTCGAGCGGTACATGGAGAACTGCGAGCCCGAGCGTCCGCGGTTGCGCGATGCGCCCTGGCGGCAGGGGATCAATTTCCAGTCGCCGGACCAGGATCACCTGCTTGCGGAGTTCGTCGACGGGCGGTTCGATTACCGCATCACCGGCATCCGCGGAAACATCCCCTACTTCGTGCTGGCGGCCTGGACGGCGAAGCAACCGGCCGATCTCGGCGCGCACGACTGGGCGCCGCGCGGGGTGGAGGGCCTCGCGGAATTCGATCCCGCTACGCTCTGCACCACCGCCTTCCTGACGAGCGACGACATCCGCTTCGATGCAGATGGAAATTTCGAGATCATCGTGAGCCGCGAGCGGCCCGCGGGCGGCGGGAACTGGCTGCCGATCACCTCCGACTGCGTTGGCCTCCTGGTGCGCATCGTGCATCACCGGCGCGGTGAAACGCTGCCACCCGTCATGCACATCGCGCGACTGGATGGTGCGGCGCCGCGGCCGATCGGGCCGGCGGAGATGAGCGAGGCGCTCGCCAAGTCCGGGCAGGTGGTGCTCGGCTACGCGGAGCTCGTGCGGCACTGGTGGCAGGACAACCTGGCCAGGCGTCCGAACCGCATCCGATTCAGCCGCGCGGTATACCTGAGCAATGGCGGCGTCCCCGACCGGCACCACGGCTTCGGCACCTGGGAAAAGTCCGCCGGCGAGGCGCTGGTAGTGAGCTTTCGGCCGACGCCCTGCGACTACTGGATTTTCCAGCTCTGCAACATCTGGCAGGAGAACCTCGACTGTTACGAAGAGGGCCAGGGCTACGTGACCAAGTACCGCGCCATGTACGAGGCGGACGGCTCGGTGCGCATCGTGATCGCGGACTCGGACCCCGGTGCAGGCGGCAACTGGATCGATCCCTACGGTCACGCGCACGGCGGGATGAGCCTGCGGCTCATCAAGACGCAGGGTGACCCGCCACCGGTGACGCTGCATCGGCTTCCGATCGCCGCGCTCGCCCGCGACGGCTGGTCGGTGCTCACGCCAGAATCGGCGATCGTGAGCGGCGAGATCACGGACTGATGACCACCGCCCCCTCGACCCGATTCCTGGGCTGGCGGATGGTCGCACTGGCCTTCCTCGGCACAAACCTCGCGCTCGGTCTCACCTTCGGGACCTACGGCCCGTTCGTAGCGAGCCTCTCGAGCGAGTTCGACGCCTCGCGGTCGCTGCTCTCCGGCGGGCTCGCGCTGGTGGTGACGTTCATGGGACTGCTTGCGCCCGTGGTCGGGCGGGCGATCACGCGCTGGTCGATCCGGCGGGTCGTCTCGCTCGGCCTCGGCTTCCTCGCGTCGATGCTGATCCTTGTGAGTCTCGCCGGGAGCGCCTGGCAGTTCGTGGCGCTCTTCGGGCTGCTCGGCGGCATCGCGGCTGCGTGCCTCGTGATCGTGCCGCCGACGACGCTGGTCAACAACTGGTTCATCGCGCAGCGCGGCAAGGCGACGGGGATCGTGATGATCCCGTTCCTCGTGATGGCGACGCCGCCGATCGCGGCGGCCGCGATTACCGCCTTCGGATGGCGGCCAACCGCGATCGGGCTCGCGGTCGTGGTCCTTGTGGCGCTGCCGCTCACGCGCCTGATCGTCGATCGGCCGGCGGACGTCGGCCAGGCGCCCCTCGGAGGCGAGACGGCTGCAGCATCCGGCGACGTCTCGTCCGCGCAGGGCACTGACGGCGGTGGCGCGCTGCTACGCGCGCCTGCCTTCTGGTCGACCACCTACTGCGGAGGCATCGTCGCCGGCACCGGCGTGACCATCAGCACGCACCTGGTTCCATTTGCGACCGGCGCAGGTCTTAGCCTGCAGAGCGCCGCGTTCCTGCTCACCGTCATGGGGGGCGCCGGGATGGCGGGCGGTGTTCTCTTCGGACTGCTCGCCGACCGGCTCGGCGGCGCACGGACGCTAGCGATCATGTGTCTTGCGCTCGCGCTCCTCTGGCCGGCGCTGCTGGCCGGCACCAGCTACGCCGGGCTCGTGCTGGTGGCGGCGGGCTTCGGGCTCTGCGTGTCCGCGGTCATCCCGGTGGTCGCGACCCTGCTCGGCAATCTCCACGGCTCGCGTTCCTTTGCGCGGGTGATGGGTCTTTACTCGCTCGCCGCGATGCCGTTCGGACTCCTGATGCCCGTCGCCGCCGGATGGCTCTTCGACCGCACCGGCACGTACCGCACCGTGTTTCTCGGTTTTGCGCTGCTGTTTGGGGCCGCCGTTGCGCTCTGCCTTTACCTCGACCGCGTCGAAGCGGTGCGGCGGCGAACGAAGCCCGCCGTCGCCCCCGCCTGAGGAGGTCCCCGATGATCGAACTGGTTTCGCCGGCGGTATTGCCCTTCAGCCCGCTCAAGATCGGGCCGCTCACGCTGCGGAACCGCTTCATAAAGTCCGCCACCAACGAGGGGCGCGCCCGGGGCGGAGTCGCGTCGAAGTCGCTGGTGCAGTTTCACGAGTCGATGGCCGCCGGCGGCAACGCCATGACGACCGTCGCGTACTGCGCGGTCAGCCCCGATGGCCGGACCTTCGTCGACCAGGTGACGCTCGACGAGGCGGCAGTCCCGCATCTGCGCGTGCTGACCGAGGCCGTGCATCGCCACGGCGCGGCGGCCAGCGCGCAGATCACACACGGCGGCTGCTTCACCTTCATCGATCAGCTCGAGAGCGGCCGGCCGCTGTCCTCGAGCGGTGGC
>Ga0075421_100011759_pt1 | contig 10852 bp, 7 predicted proteins | sample SoiMetdeltSBSDD5_FD_75292 | JGI IMG/M metagenome (GOLD analysis project Ga0075421, IMG submission 75292) | Bulk soil microbial communities from a Populus tree surrounding site in Tennessee, USA - Soil MetaG P. deltoides SBSDD5 | ecosystem: Environmental > Terrestrial > Soil > Tree plantation...
GTAGAGCGCCAGGCCATCGAAGACGCCGCTCCGCGCGCGGTAGTCGAGGAAGTTTCCCGGCGACATCGGGAACTTCGGCTGAGTCCGGCTCCGCTCGAAGACTCTCACCAGCCGTCCCGGCTCGGCGTACGGGAGCGGCTTGAGCAGGACTCCATTGACGACGCTGAAGATCGCCGTCGTCGCCCCGATCCCCAAAGCCAGCGTCAGCACGGCGACCAGGGTGAACCCCGGCTGGCGGAGCAACATTCGTGCGCCGTAACACAAGTCCTGCCACATAAGCCCTCCAAGAGCTTTCAGCGATCAGCTCTCAGCTCTCAGCCAAACCAGGAACTTCCCTCTGGCTGACCGCTGACAGCTGACTGGTTCATTCTTGCCTCAGCGCGACCACCGGGTCGACCTTCGCCGCCCGCCGCGCCGGCACGTAACTGGCTATGAGCGCTACCGAGAGCAAGAGCAGCGAGATCGCCCCGAAGATCAGCGGGTCGGTCGCGCTCACCCCGTAGAGCAGGCTCGCCAGGACGCGCGCAAGCGCGAGGGCGATCGCCAGCCCCGCGCCGACCCCGGCCAGCGCCAGCCGTGCCCCCTGCCTGAGCACCAGCCGGTAGATGTCGCCGGGCTGCGCGCCGAGCGCAACGCGCAGCCCGAACTCGGGCGCCCGCTGCGCCACCGTGTAAGAGATCAAGCCGTAGGTGCCGATCGTCGCCATCACCAGCGCGACCCCGGCGAAGAGGTTGAGCAGGAGTGTCAGGAATCGGCGCCGCGCCACCGTCGCCGAGATGAGTTGCTCCATCGTCGCGACCCGGTAGACCGGCTGGTCCGGGTCCACCGCCCAGAGCTCGCGCCGCACCGCGCCGGCGAGCGCCGCCGGGTCGCCCGCAGCGCGGATGACGAGCTGCATGTATGGGACGCTCCACTGCGCGTGCGGCACATAGATCTGGAGGTCAGGCGCGACCTCCAGCCCGTCGTGGCTGACGTCGCCGACGACGCCGACGATCGTCCGCGTCGGGCTGTCCGGCCCCCCGAGCCGGATGCTCTTCCCGAGCGGATCCTCGCCGGCAAAGACCCGCCGTGCGACCGACTCGCCGATGAGTGCCACGCGCGGCGCGTCCGGCCCGTCCCGCTCGCTCAGTATCCGCCCGCGCCGGAGCGGGATGCGCATCGCCCGGAGGTAGTCCGGGCTGACCCCGTAACGCTCGGGGCTCGGCGCCTCGGCCGCGTTGGCCAGCGGCCGCCCCTCGACGTGCAGGCCCGCTTGGTCGCGGTTGCCCCCGAGCGGCAAGTTGCTGACCATCGCCGCCGACTCGACCCCGGGCAGCCCGGCTACGCGCCTCAAGACCTCCTCGTAAAAGGCGCGGACCCGCGCCTCGTCTTCATACCGCGGGCCGAGCGCCGAGACCTGCATCGTCAGCAACCCGCGCGCGTCGAATCCGGGTGAGACCTGCGAGAGCCGGACAAAGCTCCTGACCAGCAGCCCTGCCCCGATGAGCAGGACGAGCGAGAGCGCCAGCTCGCCGGACACAAGCAGGCCCCGCAACCGGCCGGGCCCGCCCCCGGTCGTCCCCCGCCCTTCGTCCCTGAGCGCCGACTGCAGATCCACCCGCGAGGCGTGGAGCGCCGGGGCGAGCCCGAAGACGAGGCCGGTCAGGACCGTGAGGCCGAGCGTGAAGAGCAGGACGCGCGTGTCGAGCTGGGCCCCGACGACGCTCGGCAGATCGGACGGCGCGAGTGCCACCAGCGCGTCCAGCCCCCAAACCACGAGCAGCAGACCGCCACCTGCCCCGACGACCGCGAGCAATAAGCTCTCCGTCAGCAGCTGCCTCAGGAGCCGGGCGCGGCCCGCCCCGAGCGCCGCGCGCACGGCCATCTCCCGCCGCCGCCGCGCGGCGCGCGCCAGCAGCAGGTTGGCGAGGTTGGCGCAGGCCACGAGCAGCACCACCCCGACCGCCCCGAGCATGAGGTAGAGGGCGGGGCGGATCGAGCTGACGAACTGCTCCTGCAGCGGCAGCAGCGTCGCGCCCGCCCCAGCGTAGTCTTGCGGGTGCTCGCGCGCCAGCCCGCGCGTGATCGCGTCGACCTCGGCGCCCGCCTGCTCGAGCGTGACACCCGGTTTGAGACGCGCCACGACGCGCAGGTGCCGGCACGTCCGGCAGGCGTAAGGCAGGGCGGCGCCGTAGCCGAGCGGCGCCCAGAGCTCGGCGGGCTCGTAGAAGTTGGCCGAGAGCGCCTCCTCGAACTCCGCCGGCATGACCCCGACGACCGTGAAGCTCTCGCCGCTCAGCGCGACTCGCCGGCCGATGACCTGCGGGTCGCCGCCGAACCGCCGCCGCCACAATCCCTGGCTGAGCACGATCGCGCGCCAGGCGTCGGGCCGGTCTTCGGTCTCGAGGAAATCCCGGCCGAGCTGCGGGGCGACCCCGAGCAGTCCGAAGAAGCTCGCCGAGACGCGCATCGCCTGCAGGCGCTCGGGCTCCCCCTGCCCCGTCAGCGTCGGGTACCAGGAGCGGATCGCCGCGACGCGCTCCAAAGTTTGGCCCCTCGCCTCCCAGTCAGCGTAGGTGGCGAAGGAGGTCGTGCCGACGGGGACCCCCTGGTTGTGCTCCTTGACAAGGACCAGGCGCCCGGGGTCGGGGTAAGGCAGCGGGCGCAACAAGACCGCGTTGACGACGCTGAAGATTGCCGTCGTCGCCCCGATCCCGAGCGCCAGCGCGACGACCGCCGCACCCGTGAACCCCGGACTTTGCCCCAACATCCGAATCGCGTAACGCAGGTCCCGCCACATAAGAGTCTCAGATTTGAAACTGGATACTTGAAATGACGTCGCTCTAGACCAACTTTCGTGCCATCCGCCGGGTTGTGATTATCTGTCACCGTGACAACAGTTATTCAGATTTCTGAACTCACATTTCAATGGCATGGCGTCCGCTTCTGGGACCCCTGCTTCCCACTTTCGGAACCAAATAATCTCTTGCCCCGCCGCCCGACCCGTGATAGAAGTAAGCACTTACTTACCTGCCTGAGGAGGGGGCGAGGGATGCGCTGGGGGGTGGCCATCGTCGTGGCGGCGGTGCTCGGCGGGGGCGGGTGCGCGAGCGTCGCGCACCTCGGGTTGCGCGCGCGGGGGGACGCGGGGCTGGTCTTTTCGGGGACGGTCGAGACGCGCGCGGTGCGCGTCGGCTCGAAGGTCGGCGGGCGCGTTCTCGCGGTGCTCGTCGAGGAGGGGGCCGAGGTCGCCGCGGGGCAGCCGCTGATCCGGTTTGAGGTGGCCGAACTCGAGGCCGAGAGCGCGCAGGCCGAGGCGCGCGTCCGCCAGCAGCGCGCCCGCCTCGAGCAGCTCGAGCGCGGCGCCCGCCCCGAAGAGCTGGCACAGGCGCGCGCGGCCACCGAGACGGCCCGCGCCGGCCGCGACGCGGTGCGCAACGGGCCGCGCCCCGAGGAGATCGCCCAGGCCCGCGCCGCGCTCGCCGCCGCTCAGGCCGACATGAGTGAGGCCGCGACCGAGGCGGCGCGTGCCGAGCGCCTACGCGCCACGGGCGACATCTCGCAGCAGCAGTTCGACGCGGCCAGATTCCGGCTTGAGAACCAGCGCGCGCGGCTCGACTCCCAGACGAAGCAGCTCGACCTGCTCCTCAACGGCAGCCGTCCCGAGGACGTGCGTGCGGCCGAGGAGCGCTACCGTCAGGCGCGCGCCGCCGAGCAACTGATCCGGGCCGGGGCCCGCCGCGAAGAGATCGCCGCCTCGCGCGCGCAACTTGCCGAAGCCGAGGCCCGGCTCGCCCAGCTCCGGGTGCAGCTCGCCGAGGGCGAGGTGCGCTCCCCCTCCCGCGCCCTGGTCGAGGTCGTCTCGGTCCGTCCCGGCGACCTGCTCCAGCCCAACCAGCCGGTCGCCCAGTTGCTCGAGCAGGATCAGCTCTGGGTCCGCATCTACGTCCCCGAGCCCCAGCTCGGCCTGATCAAAGTCGGCCAGCGCGCGAGCGTCAAGGTCGACACGTTCCCGGACCGCGCCTTCGACGGCGCGGTCGAGCAGATCAACGCGCAGGGCGAGTTCACGCCGCGCAACGTCCAGAGCCGCGATGAGCGCCACCACCAGGTCTTCGGCGTCAAGATCCGGGTCGATAACCGCGAAGGCGTCATCAAGTCGGGCATGGCCGCCGACGTGACGCTGGAAAACAGCAATCAGCGATCAGCGGTCAGCCAGAAAGGGCTCTGGCTAGGCTGATCGCTGACCGCTGACCGCTGAAAGCTTGACCATGTCAGCAATCTCCACCGACCAATTGACCATCCGCTTCGGCCAGTTCACGGCCGTGGACCGCGTCACCCTCGAGGTCGGCGAGGGGGAGATCTTCGGCTTCCTCGGGCCGAACGGGTCGGGCAAGACGACGCTCATCAAGGCGCTCTGCGGGCTGTTGCGGCCGGCCGCGGGGCGGGGCGAGGTGCTCGGCTTCGACTGTGTCGCCGAGGCCGACCAGATCCGCCAACGGGTCGGGTACATGTCGCAGAACTTCAGCCTCTACGGCGACCTCACCGTGGCGGAGAACATTGATTTTTACGCCGGGGTTTACGGGCTGCGCGGCGACTACCTGCGGCGGCGGCGCGAGGCGGTGATCGCGCTCACGCACCTCGAGCCCTACCTCGACCGCCGCGCGGGCAAGCTCTCCGGGGGATGGAAGCAGCGGCTCGCGCTCGCCTGCGCCTTCATCCACGAGCCGCGCCTCATGTTCCTCGACGAGCCGACGGCGGGGATCGACCCGGTGGCCCGGCGCGACCTCTGGGACCTACTCTTCGAGCTCTCGAGCCAAGGCGTGACTTTCTTCGTGACGACGCACTACATGGACGAGGCCGAGCGCTGCGGGCGCGTCGGGTACATCTACCTCTCGAGGCTGATCGCCGCCGGGACGCCCGACGACCTCAAGCAGATTCCCGAAGTCTCGCCGCTCGGGACGCGGCGGGTCGAGGTCTCGACGCCGCGCACGGCCGCGGCGCTCGCCCTGCTCAAGGGCCGGCCTTACGCCCGCGGGGCGACGATCTTCGGCCAGGCGATCCACCTGCTCATGGACGAGGGCGTGGGGATGGACGAGGTGAGGGCCGAGTTGGAACGCGCGGGGTTCGCCGGGGCCGAGGTCCGCCCGATCCCGCCCTCGCTTGAAGACGTTTTCGTGACGCTGACCAACGCGCTCAAGGAGTGACCGGCCGAGATGAGTGTGACGCTGGATTCGGTCGCCGTGAAAGAGCCGCGGGCGGGTGCGCCGCCCCCGCCCGGGCCCACCGTCGGGGCACGCCGCGCCGGCGCCTTCACCGGCCTCCTGCCGGTGCTGCGCAAGGAGGCGATCCACATTCGGCGCGACCCGATGGCGCTCTTCTTCACGGTACTCATCCCGGTGCTTCAGCTGGTGCTCATCGGGTACGCGATCAACACCAACGTGCGCCGCATCCGGACGGTCGTCTACGACGCGGCGCAGACACAGGAGAGCCGCCGGCTGCTCGACCGCTTCACCAACTCGGACGATTTCCGGATCGTCGCGCGCGCCGCCTCGGACAGCGAGCTCAACCGCGAGATCGTCGCCGGGCGGGCGCGCGTCGGGATCAAGATTCCGCCCGACTACTCGCGCCGCCTGCTCGCGGGCGAGACGGCGAGCGTGCTCGTGCTGGTCGACGGCTCGGACTCCTCGGTCGCGGGCGAGGCGTCGAACGTCGCCAACGCGATCGCGTTCCAGGAGTCGCTCGACCGGCTCCTCAGCGTCTCGGCGGTCCGGGCCGAGCTCCCGGTCGAGGCGCGGCGCAAGGTGCTCTTCAACCCGGACTCGCGGTCGCCCAACTTCCTCATCCCCGGCATGATCACCGTGCTGCTCCAGATCATGACGGTGCTCCTCACGGCCGTCGCCATCGTCCGCGAGCGCGAGCGGGGGACGCTCGAGCAGCTCTACATGACGCCGGTCACGCCGCTCGGGCTGATGCTCGGCAAGATGATCCCCTATGCCGCGGTCGCCTTCGCCGAGCTCTGTCTCATGCTCGCCTTCATGCGATGGGTTTTCCTGGTGCCGATCCACGGCAGCACCGCGCTGTTGCTTCTCCTGGCGGCACCCTTCATCATGGCGATGCTCGGGCTGGGGCTGCTGATCTCGACGCGCGCGCACTCGCAGCAGGAGGCAATGCAGGTCTCGATGGGCACGATGATGCCCTCGATCTTTCTCTCGGGCTACATTTTCCCGGTCGAGACCATGCCGCTCTTTTTCCAGTGGCTGAGCCGGCTGCTCCCGGCGACCTACCTCATCGAGATCATCCGCGGGATCGTCCTGCGCGGCGCCGGCCTGGCCGACCTCTGGCCGCAGGGGCTGGCCCTGCTGCTCATGAGCGTCGCCCTGATCGGGGTCAGCGCGCTGCGGTTTCGGAAGCGGGCGGGGTGAGACAGATGACGGAGAGATTGACATGACAGAGCTGCTTGAGCCGGGCGAGTCGGGGCGCGAGGGCTGGCATGATCTGCCGCCCGGGACCCTGCTCGCCGGCCGCTACCGGATCGAGCGGCCCGTGAGCCGGGGCGGGATGGGGGCGGTCTTCCGGGCGACGCAGCTCGGCCTGGACCGCGCGGTCGCCATCAAAGTGCTGCTCCCCACCTACAGCCGCGACGCCGGGATGCAGGAGCGCTTCCGCCGCGAGGCGCGGTCGGCAGCGTCGCTGAGCCACCCGCACATCATCCAGATCTACGATTACGGGATCAGCGACTACGGGCCATACATCGTCATGGAGTTCGTCCGCGGCGAGAGTCTGCGCCGCATACTCGGGCGCGGGCCGCTGGCGCTCGACCGTGCCGTGCGCCTCATCGAGCAGGTCTGCTCGGCGGTCGCCTCGGCGCACCGCGCCGGAATCATTCACCGCGACCTCAAGCCCGACAACATCATGATCGAGGAGGAGCCGGGCGGGCCACCGACGGCCAAGGTCCTCGATTTCGGGATCGCCAAGCTCCGCGCGGCCGAGGTCGACGAGTTGAGCCCGACGCTCACCGGCGCCCGCGTCATCGGCTCGCCCAGCTATATGTCGCCCGAGCAGGCGCTCGGCCTCGAGCTCGACGGGCGCTCCGACATCTACGCGCTCGGGGTGGTCCTCTACGAAATGCTCGCCGGCCGGCCACCCTTCGCCGACGCCTCGTCGGTGGCCGTCATCCTCCAGCACGTCAACGCCGCGCCGCGCCGGCTCTGCGAGGCACGCGCCGAGGTCTCGGAGGCCGTCGAGTCGGTGGTCATGAAGGCGCTCGCCAAAGACCGCGGGCAGCGCTACGCGGCCGCGACGGAGCTGGCGCAGGCCCTCCGCCTGGCCTGCGACAACCCCCACGCCTTCGAGACGCTGGTCACCGGGGCGCTGCCGGCCGGGCCGCCCAAGCCTGAGGATGCCTACGCGACGCGGGCCGTAGCGGGCCCGTACCCCGTGACCGGCGCGCGGGCGACCTTCGGGGGCGGGCGGCGGCGGCTGGCGATCCTTCCGCTGCGCAACCTGGCGGGGGACGAGGCGATCGATTTCCTGGGCTTCGCCCTGGCCGACACGGTGATCACTCAGCTCAGCGGTCTCAAGTCGCTGATCGTGCGCCCGTCGTCGGCGATCGAGCCTTACCGCCACCAGGTCATCGACCCGCGCGCGGTCGGGCGCGAGCTGCAGGTCGACACGATCCTTTCGGGCAGCTACCTGCGCGCCGGCGACCTCTTCCGCGTCAACGTCCAACTCGTCGACGTGGCGGCCAACGAGGTCCTCTGGCAGGAGCGGATCGACCTCAAATTCGACAACGTGATCACCCTCCAGGACCACATCTGCGACGAGATCATCCGCGGCCTGCGCCTCAACCTGACGACCGGCGAGCAGGAGGCGCTCAAGCGCGACGAGCCGCGCCACCCCGTGGCCTACGAGCACTACCTCCGGGGGCTGGCCGCGGGGCAGACCGCGGAGGGCTATCGGCAGGCGCTCGCCGACCTCGAGCTGGCCGTCGGCCTCGACCCGGCTTACGCCCCGGCCTGGGCGGCGCTCGCCGGGCGCTACCTCGACGCGCGCCACTACCTGCGCGACGACTCCCTGCTGGCGAAGGCCGGGGAGGCCGTCCACCGCGCCCTGGAGATCAGCCCGCGGCTGCCCGCGGCGCTCTTTTACCTGGCCATCTTCCACGCCGAGCGCGGCGAGCTCAAAGAAGGGCTCGCCGTCTGCAAGCAGTTGCTCAAGGTCGCCCCGAACAGCGAGTACGCCTACCAGGCCATGGGGCACGCTTACGACTATGCCGGCCTGCCCGACATCGCGCTGACTCTTTTCCGCAAGGCGCGCGAGATCAACCCGGTGGCCTACCCTTACATGATCGGCTTTATCCATTACCAGAAAGGCGACCTGACGGCGGCGCGGGGCGAGTTCGAGGCCAGGCTCGACGCCTGCCCGGAGATGGCCTACTGGCTGGCGGTGATCGAGTTCGTCGAGGGCCGCGCGGAGGAGGCCGTCCGCCTCATCGAGCGGGTCATCGAGCAGCAGGGGGAGACCAAGATTCACGGCATGAGCTCGGCGCTGCGCTGCGCCTTCCGGGGCGAGCGCGAGGAGGGGCTGCGGATGCTCGCCGAGATCGCTGACTCGGGGGCCCAGCTCGCCGGCTACAGCTGCTACATCATCGCCCAGATCTACGCCCAGCTCGGCGACCTCCCGTCCTGTTTCGAGATGCTCCGCGCGGCGATCCGCACGGGCTACGGCAACTACCCATTCCTCATCTCCGACCCGCTGCTCGCGCCCGCCCGCGCTGACGCCGGCTTCGCCGGGGTCGCGGCCGAGATGCGGCAGCTCCAGACCCGACTCCAGCTCATGCTCGTGGCCGGATAAAAGCCCCCCCCGTGGATCCGTCGGCTATCAGTAACTAAACAAAAGCATTGATATTATCCGGCGCTTAACTATAATGGCTGCGCCTTGACCTGAAGGCCGGTTTGTTTCTCACATCAAGAAATTAAGAAGTGTTCTCTTGCAGGCCGCAGCCAGATTATGAGGAGGTCATGTTGAAACACCCGAAGGAGCAAGCCCCTCAGGCAAGAGAAGAAGGATTGGTCGTGCAGGAGCTGCCTGACGAAGTGCTGGTCTACGACCTGGAGCACCACAAAGCCCACTGCTTGAATCAGACGGCGGCCCTGGTCTGGAAGCGCTGCGACGGGAAGCGGACGGTGCGCCAAATCGCTACGAGTCTGAGCGGCGAGATCAAGGCCGCAGTTGACGACACGTTGGTTTGGTTCGCGGTGCAACAACTCGGCAAGGCGCGGCTGCTCCGGGAGCGCTTGCCCCCTCCCCCCGGGAACGGCGTCAATCTCTCGCGGCGTCAGATGGTCGGCCGGGTCGGGCTGGCGGCGATCCTCGCGGTGCCCGTCGTCACGACCATTATGGTGCCGACGGCTCAGGCGGCGGCGTCCTGTCTTCCTCCAGGCTCGGCGTGCCAGACCGGCATCGTGTGCTGTCCTCCCGCGAGTCTGTGCTCAAATGGCGTCTGCATCTAAGACCGGCGCCGCTGGATGAACCTACTCCCCGTTCTGACGAAATCGCCGGACGAGTTCCGGCCCCCGCAGGCATAAGGCCGCCACCTGAATCGGCACGCGGGGCAGATTGTTAAACGGCGCGTTGGTATCCAGTGTGGCCTGAATCGGGCGATCCCACCTGAGCCGGATTTCCTTCCAGATGGCGCTAAGATTGCGCTGACCAAGTAATGACGCGATGAGGGGCAAGTGCAGACTTGCGCCTTCGCACAGATCCCACTGGCGCAAGACAGCCTTCACCAGCCACCGAGGCAATTGCTCCGCCCGCCGCCCCACCGGGGTGCCGGTTAAGTCGGCTCCCAGGAGTCTTCCGGCCAGCCCAATCCCGCAGGCGATCCAGTCGGCCTCGCGCTGATTCCCCGCCAGGCAGCGATCCCAGTCGAAACCGTCGGGGCGCGCTTCGACCGCCGCCGCGATATCACAGAGCCAGAGCGGGCGCCACGCGCCGTGGCAAAGCATGTGCAAGGTGATCTGCCGCAGGTGATCCTCCGGCCCCGGGATGCGCACCTCAACCTCGCCCATGCTGACGATTTGCGAGCGGGCGAACATTTCCTCCGGGTCGAGCACCTCGAAATGCGCGGCTCGGGTGTGCAGATCGATCGGGAAATTCGGGTCCGGGTGCCGCCCGATGACCCGCTCCGCGGCGGCGACTTGCTCCGGGCGGGCGACGAGATCGATGTCGCCGAAGGGCCGCAACCCGGCCTCCGGGTAGAGCCGCGCGTTCGACCAGCCCTTGATCAGCAGCGGCTCGACGCCGGCCTCGCGCAGGAGGCGCAGAATCTGGCCAATCCTTCTCTCGCTCAACGCGGCCTGCAGGCAGTGGAGACGGTAAGCCTGCTGCAGCTCGGCCCCGGCCTCCGTCGCGCCCAGATCGCCGCCGCGCACCTGCCGCCAGCCCAGCCCCCCGCCGCCTGACCTGAGCAGCAGAGGGGTGATCAGGGCGAGCGATTGGGCGTCCATCTCGACCGACGGCGGCTCCGCGCGCCACGCGCCGGTCAACGCACCGGCGACCATGCCCCCTAATGTTCCCGCTTCGCTTTTTCGCATCTCCGGATCATTATTGATGCCGGCCGGCGTCCGCGCAAACCGGGCCTGAAGTTTTCCGCCCGGCGCGGGCAGAATACTGAATCAGAGAACACGGATGAGACGGATGCCACGGATTCACACAGATGGATCCGTGGTCATCCGTCCCGATCCGTCTCATCCGTGATGTGATGAAGCAGATGCCTCCCCTCGCCGCGAGGTTTACAATCGCGGTGAGCAAGTGACGCCCTTGCGGGCACCAGAAATGGTGCTTGTATTTGCTCAAGGCCTGGGATACGGTT
>Ga0075421_100011764_pt1 | contig 10851 bp, 9 predicted proteins | sample SoiMetdeltSBSDD5_FD_75292 | JGI IMG/M metagenome (GOLD analysis project Ga0075421, IMG submission 75292) | Bulk soil microbial communities from a Populus tree surrounding site in Tennessee, USA - Soil MetaG P. deltoides SBSDD5 | ecosystem: Environmental > Terrestrial > Soil > Tree plantation...
GGGGTTATCTTCTATGGTAGGCGATTATACTTTGCGCTCAATAGCACAGCAACCAGATCATGAGGTTGACGCCGCGTACTGCCCCAACTATCATTGCCGGTGTGCCACTGCGCACGCGGAGAAATCTCAAGGGAATATATCCCTTTATTCTAATTACATAATTGGGGAAGCGTAGATGTCAGACCAAGCAACCTACCACATTCTTCTACTGCCTCAAGAGAATTATTGGGCATGGGTGGGTGCAGTGCGAGAGTATGCGATCAAGTATGGTGTTTCGATCACTCCGTCGCCTCAGAAAGCGGCCCTCTTCCACAAGCCAAATCAGCTAATCAGTGTTGTTTCGCCAAATTCATATCGCGATTACGGGGATATTGCCTCGTGGTTACAACATGAATCTCCGGATGCACGACTCGATTTGCTGACGGTAGCCAATCCAGATGATCTTAGAAGCTTACTTGCTGAGCGAATCACGACTAATGATCGATTGGCGGGGACATCGGTGATCACTCGCTCCCCGGCTTCTACGTCAATAACTTCACAGACAGATACACTCAAACAGGCCCTAGAACCACCTACCAGTACGGCTGGCCCTACGGGGCATGATTCTGGTTTTCGTCTTTTGTGGCCCACCGATTACCCTGAGAAGGTTCAAGAGTTTGGGGACAATCCGGATCTGTATCGACGTTGGGGTTTACCCGGACACGATGGGGTAGATTTCAAGGCTCCTTTGAATAGCAATGTGTATGCGTGTGCCGATGGAGAAGTCTACAGAGTCCACGATGGGAGCGGGGGACACCCTTATGGCATTCATATTCGCATTCGGCATTCTAAGGAATATTCCACGATTTATGCACATTTGAATCATTCATTTGTGGATGAGGGCCAAGTTGTTACGGCAGGGGAGCGCATTGCCCTAGCTGACAGCACAGGCAATTCAACCACAAGCCAACTGCATTTGACTCTGAAACAAGAGGGGGCAACTAAAGCAGGGATAACACCTTATCCACACGATATAGTTGATCCGACCCCATTTCTGACCTTCCCCGCAGAGCGCAAGGCAACGAGTCCAGCATCAGCCGCATGGTCATTTCAGCATTGCTTGGTCGGGATAAATGGTCGGGTTGATAGCCCCATGCAAGAGGCAGACTGGAAAGTTATCAAAACTGCCCGAATCGAGGCTATAAAGCTAACCACCCTGTCAGTTCCAGAGGATGTCGAACGAGCGCGCGCCTTGAATCCAGATATGTTTGTGTTAGTCCGGCTTACTGCTGACTTTCGTAATCGGGTTATTCGGGCTGCCGACTTTGCAAAGTGGATAGAGTTTGATTTAGGCAGGTTCTATGAGAAGGGCGTGCGCTATTTTGAGGTGCATAATGAGCCAAACCTTAGCCTAGAAGGCTTTGGATCTAGCTGGCGAACTGGCGAAGAGTTTGGGGAATGGTTCGTAGAAGTAATTGGCATTTTGAAACCTTCATTCCCTGAAGCCAAATTCGGTTGGCCTGGATTATCTCCGGGCGAGACTGAAGGGATGAGATTCAATCATCGGGCGTTTCTGGAAAGCGCAATGTCACTCGCGAGTGCTGCCGATTGGATCGGTTGCCATTGCTATTGGCAAACAGATATGGATATGCTGGCAACTACCAATGGCCTAGGGTATCAGTTATACCGCGATTTGTGGCCCGACAAACTGATTTTCATTACGGAGTTTAGTAATCCGAACGCAAAAATTGATAGCCGCACGAAGGCCAATGAATATTTGACGTATTATCAGCATCTTCGTAATGTACCAGGGATTGGCGCAGCATTTGCCTTTGCAACGTCGGCGGCTGCTAACTATTCCTACGAAACTTGGCGAACCGAAGATGGACAACAAAGTGAAATCCCATCAGTCATAGGGGCCCGGACGTTTTAACCGAATTTCCAAGTTCTAAGAGAAGGTTGGGTGAGATGGCGAATCTGTTGAAGAATCCCGGCTTCGACGATCCCTTCCGAGCATGGAACGGGATTGAAGAAATTACTGTTGCAGAAGGCTGGCTGCCATTTTGGGTAGCTCATCTCCCAAGTGATGAGGCATGGAAAAATCAGCAGCCATCCTATCGTGCGGCATTACGTGGGGTGGATGCGCGTCGAGCAAGGTCTGGTCCTGCGGCGCAGATGTACTCGACAAATTGGGCAACACATATCGCCGGAATTATGCAAGTTGTAGAGGGAATTACACCGGGTCAGAGGTTAAGCCTTAGCGCTTATGGACATGCTTGGAGTACGAGCGCAGATTCACCTGACCAAAGTATCGATCCAGGAAATCTGCGTCTGAAGATCGGCATTGATCCAAATGGGGGTTCTAATCCTTTTGATAGCTCTGTCGTCTGGTCAACGGAGCGCCTAAACTACGATTTGTATGGGAAGCCGTTCACGGTTGAAGCAACAGCCAATGGATCACGTGTGACCATTTTCCTGCTCAGTGCTGTCGATTGGCCGAAGAAACACAATGATGTGTTCTGGGATGATGTTAGTTTGGAAGCAATTTCCTCGATCAGCGCGGCGTTAGCCTCTGATAAAGATGTTTTGTTGGCGTTGAGTAGTCCTGCAAAATTAGTAGGGGCGCCAGTTGGGGTAGATGTGACCGCAGTTCAACAACTTGCGAATCCGCACCTGCTTGTGAGCGGTCCTCGCGGGGCTGTTAGTCCCATAGAACGAGGCTCAGGGAAGGGAGGTCGAGGATACGTATGGCATTGGGAATTTACTCCTGATTCCCCTGGCCCATACACCGTCACATTTACTACAGATGATACTCCCGCCGTAAGCTCGACCCTCGACATTACAGCACCTTTGAGTAGCGCAGTTGTTGTTGCTTCATCCCCGGCGTCATCGCCTACCATATCCATAGCAGGGCGGGGCCGCCCGCGAACCCAGTACCATCGAGTGTATATCCTTCTACCTCCAAGCGCTGGCAAAGACTGGATTCAAGCTATTTTAGATAGTGGCGCATGGACAGACAATCGATGGACTGTTGGTTACAGCGCTGACGACGCAGGCATTGGCGACCTAGATAGGCGAACAATTATCGTCTTGAATCCTTCGTCGTGGCCGGACCCGATCATCTCATGGTTACAAATGTGGTATCCGGGTGCAGTGGTCTACCCAATCACTGCGGTATCACCCAGCGATCTTCGAATCGTACTCAAAACGCTTGATCCCTCCGCAGCGCCAGAGTTCGGGTAATCCAGCCAAAACTAGGGAGATATTTGAACATTGTCTCCCTAGTTTTGTACACATCTACTGACTGCCTATCAAATCCATTTCTGACACATAGATCTTATACGCGTGGCCCGATGCGTAAAAGCTTACCTGCGTAATGAAAACGGGACGCTGTTCCTCAGAGAATAACGTGAATAAGTTTCCTGATTCATATGTAAACCAACTTCTCGCTGTGATCCGATCATGATTACTTCGGCATGATAAGCAGGTTTCAGGAAGATTAACAGCAGGATTGTCGTTCGCATAAAAGCCATGATAAAACTCCTGCCGCGACCCCTGCGCATCTTGAAAAAGCATATGCAGCATAATGGGGCATTCACTTCCTTGGTCACCGCATCGTGGCACATCTTGCTCTTCAACATAAAATGTGGCGCGCAGCTCTAGTGAAGCTAGGTCACTGGCTTTCAAGCTGAGATTTTGGACAAGTCCGGTTTCAGCATGTCCTAGTTGAACTCCCGGATAGTTTGATTGGGAACGATCAATGACTACCACCGGACGCCCATCAAAGACGGCATTGTAAGCCTGACCGGGCGGAGTTCTATCGTTATAAAATTGCCAGCCAAGATTGAAATCCTCAGAAAAGAATGGGTTTTTCAAAAGGGAGTGTTCTGCATCTGTTGAGGTAGGTCTATTTGAGGTTGTGACGATTGTGCGTTGTTCATCTGTCAACGTGATGCTGGTAGCCGTTTGGTGCGAAATTACAGTAGCAATCCCGGTTCGTGTCGTAAAACGGGTTTGATTGTCCGAAGCATTTACGAGATACCGCCCAACCGCCTGAATTTCCGCAGTCATCTGGGCGGATGATACATGCAAATAAGTCTGCCTCTTGCCAGTGTCGAGAAGTAAGATCTCAATCCGTCCCGATACACCTTCAAGCTCAATCTGGTATGGTGCTGCGTTCAACCCAAACCGGGGTGCTGATGCTGACCCAATCGTAACTTTGGAATCTCGAAACAAAACGATGGATGCAATACGCTCTTTAGTACGTGGATCGGCAAGCGTCACAATTGCTTGACTATTTGGGTCTGTGCTTATCACAGCTCCCGGTTCAATAGCACGAGGTATATCCGTGACAGCAGCAGGTGCAAGCATGTTGGGCAGCGTGAGGCTTGCAGTGCCTCGAGCTGATTGGAGTTCCATTTCGGTCGGAACTGTGGACTGAAATACATACCATTGAATCACGTATGCAACTGTGCTGCACAGTAGGATGAAAATACCAAAGGCTGCAATTAGGATGCGCCAAGCAAGACGTTCTGGATTTGAGTGCATATTGACAATCGGGTGATGTTCGCCTAGAAGTATCGAACTTGAAAATCTGTGAACTCTTCGGTGGCGTCGCTCCACTCGGCGGTTACTCGGATAACAGAGGCAGAGGGCGAACCCGTATGCAGAAATTCCTCAAATATTTTGAGCGCTTCCTCTGATCCCTCGGCAACCGTCTCTACAGTCCCATCATGCAAATTTCGAACCCAACCAGTTAACCCTTGCTCAAGGGCTTTGCGCCTAGTGAAGGCACGGAAATTTACGCCTTGTACAGATCCATGAACGACTGCATGAAGCCTACGGAGAGAAGCTTGTCCAGTTGACATGAATGTGCTCTTATCTAAGACTGGGCAGTTGGTTCATCACTCGGAACTTTCGGAAGTGAGGCTCGAGTATCAAAAAGTGGGCGCAGATTATGACTCGGCTGCGGCGCGATAAATAAGAGTGCTAGCAGGAGGCTCATGATCCACACCACAAAGTAAGATAGTGAAGTATCATCCTGACTCACTGTGTCGGCTCGCGTCGATGCGAGATTGCGCAACCACTGATTTTCTAATTCGCTCAACGAGATACCCAAAGCCAATCGAACACCTTCATCACATGATAACCCATTCGTGTATGCCGCCACTAGAGCGCTAAGCTGAGATGCTCCATATCGTTCAGCAATATAGTGTACCACGCTCGCACTTTGTGCATAAGCTAAGGCTGCATCGTGGGCGGGCATCGTGCTGAAATTGCTGGCGCATAGCGTATTAAGTGACAACATTATTCGCTTGCTGGTAGCCTGATGCAAAACTTCGTCTAGAGTTGGATCGGGTTCTGCACTCGTATTAAGTGCAAGTCCTTCGTTGAGCCAGCCAGGAAATGTGTTAGGTTGGCTACGAACCGTGCTATAGATTGCTAAGTGCATGATCTCGTGTGGCAAGTCACGTTTCAAATTAACGAGCATATCTGGGCCTGGAGCCGCCGATACAAGAATTGTCATTTGATCAGGAATCGCGTAAGCCGCGACCCAATCCTCCACTACCCGATGATGGGCACGAAGGCTGCTCGCCATTGGAGCCAACGTAGGATAAACATAGATCGTTATAGGATTGGCAACCGGCTTCCCAATGGTTCTTCCGGCTGATGCTAGAGAGGTTTCAGCGATTTCTAATGCGGCCTTGGCAACAGCAGTTTCATCAGGAACCGTAAAGACAGTAACATTGTCTTGCTGATGAGTATCCCATTCCCAAGGAACTTGATTATCCGCGTATCGAACGGTTGCGGCGTCGGCTCGAAGCAACTGGCTGGCTTGATCTTCAAATTCCCAAAAGTAAGTCAATGTGGCGGCGGGTGGGAGATCGAGTTCATTCACGGAAACGGTTTGAAGCACATCAATTTGATTATTAATGGGAACTGTAACTGTAAATGGTGTTTCCCGATTTAGCACCTGAATTGTTAGATATGCACCCTTAAGAACGATTGGTGTTATTAGATGGGCGCTAAACGTTAAAGATTGTCCGTATTGAGTGACAACGAATTGCTCAACTTGAATCTGACCTTGGGCAGATGCCGCAGGTACACTCACACTCAGCAAGGCGATGAGAAGTAAACCTAATACTAAGGCTGAACGCCGTTCCGGATGGCGCAGGCGAATGGTAAACACAGATAGCTGCTTAGTAGTCTTCGTCCTCATCATCGAGTTCATCAAACTCGACCATATCTTCAATTTCGTCGTCATCGCCAAAGATGATTGCACTGAAACTCCCAGACGCAAGCTGTGCCATGCTAATTGCGTCTTCAATACCTTCCAAAAGGTCTTCGTCAATTTCGTGGTTAGCTAGGCGAAGGAGGGCATTCTGAGCTTCTGTGCCACCAATCTCACCAAGTGACCAAATTGCTGCCTGCTGAATCTCACGATCGGAAGTTTCTTCAGCCATACGCATTAGGCGTGAAATCGCCCTAGAAAGTCCAAGTTCGCCAGCAGCACGTGCCGCCTCATATCGGATCTCTGGTACTGCCGAATCAAGCCCCTCAATGACATTTCGTTTCCAGCGATTATCTGCACTTCGGCCCATGGAAAACACTGCGCTTGCTTGCATACCTATGTCGTTATGTTCGTAGGCCGACAAAATTAGATCGGGAACCTCTTCACGCTCAGAATAAGCGAGACTCTCTAAGGCACGTCGATGCACTAAGAGCGTCTCATACTGGATGTTTAACGCAGCCAGCAAAGCCTCTTCAGCCTCATGGCCGACTGCTTCTGGCAGATCACCAAGCTCGCCGCTAAGAACAAAGTTCCCCAGGGCCTCGGCTGCGGCTGCGCGAACGTCGCTTGATTCATCTGTTTCCAACATCCGTATAAATCGCCGCATAACTTCCGGATCATTATTAAACCACAATGTTCCAATTGCGTGCATACGGACTTCTGGGTCTTCATCGTTCAGAGCAAATAGTGAGATCGCCGTAAAATCTACTTCGAAATTCGTCTCGCTTGTCTCGGCAAGACGGCTAAACAAAGTCAGTCTGCGCTCGTCGGGAATAGATTGCCAATGGCTCTTAATCACGGCAATGTCCATTGTGTCTAAATCAGACAGCCGATATATAAGTGCAGACTTTACGGATGCATCTGTCTCGCCGAGTTCGGTCAATAGTTCTTCTAACGTTTTGTCTCGATTTTTATCATTCATTCTTAACGCGGCACCAATGGATCTACTATGTCAAGATAGACGAAGACAAGCATTGTCGTCAACAAAATTGCAAAGCCAATCAGGTGAACCATTGTTTCTCGCTGAGGATCGACTCTACGTCCCCGGATTGCTTCTATGAGTACGAATAGGATTCGTCCACCATCTAGGGCAGGGAGAGGCAGAAGGTTTGTCACAGCAAGTGCCAGACTGATGATCGACGCTAGTTGCAAAATCGGCCATGCTGCATTTGAAGACAACGAAGCGTCAATTGCCTGCCCGCTTAGTTCGCTGATTCCTACAACGCTGATCGGGCGGATGTACCGCGCAGGAATTTGAGCCCGAATTGCTTGGATGGGCAGTTCCACAAATGCTTTCATGTATGTCCAGATTTGGCTTCCAGCGCGTCCAACTGCCTCTATTAGTCCATATTGGTTAACTTCAATGATAGGCTGTACTTGAATCCCAGTTGGTCCTTGGCCCTCAGGTGGATTCGAACGCGGTATCACAGAAAGCTCAAGAGTTTCTCCATTTCGTACCACTGTCAGGAGGATCGGCTCGTCTGGAGAGTCACTCACTTTGCTCATAATGTATTTTGTCAGAGTCTCATAACCATCGATCTGAGTATCGTCTGCTTTCGTGATAACATCATCGACACGAAGCCCTGCTTGGGCTGCTGGTGACTTTGACTCGACCGCCGCAATTAGTGCGCCCGGCTTTTCTGTTGGTGCGCCAGTCAGAAACATAATTACAAGGATGATAAAGGCAATGGCGACATTAGCACCAGGACCAGCCGCCAACACGCTGACACGCGCCCACTTTGATGCGGATGCAAAGCCGCCGCCAACATTTGGATCATCTTCACCTGCCGGACGCATAAAGCCCCCTAGCGGGAGCCAGTTTAAGGTGTATTTTGTGCCGTTCCTCTCGAAAAGAGTAAGCATTCGAGGTGGATAGCCAATACCAAACTCTTCGACGTGAATACCGTTCCAGCGCGCAGCAAGAAAGTGACCAAGCTCGTGAAAGAAAATCAAGGGGCCGATCACGACGAAAAATGATATTATCGATAACCCGGTTGATCCAAGACTCATTTCCAATAAACCTTTCAAGGGAATAAATATTCCGCTCAATGTATTGATGCTAGATTATAGCGCCCAGTTGAAATGAACGGCTACTCCTTCAAATGCGTTTCCATAAGAGCAACTGGCCCACCGGGTCGGGCCAATAGTACAGACTGGATGTCATTAAGTTCTGCGATCTTACGGCGAAGTTCCTCAGCATAGTCACTCGTTGTAATTAAATGCACGTTTGGGCCTGCATCTATCGTGAAACAAACAGCAATACCAGTAGCTCGCCATTTCGCGACCTCGGAAATTATCGCAAGCGTCGTCGGGAGCCAGTAGATCAAGCGAGGGTTTGAGGACATCATTACCGCATGCATGATCAAAGCATCCTGCTCAACAATGTGAGCGAACGCATCGAAATCTCGCTCTTGAATGGCTGTCCGGCATAGGTTCAACCGACGTGGAGTATCCGCAATTCGTGCAGACTGAAGTGGCGATGTATTCGCAAGAGAATGGCCGCCAGTAGAGCCAACTTCCTTATGCATGGTACTGATGACCACCACCAAATCAACTAAATCCCAGTGGTCTGGTTCAGCGATGGTTTTTGCAAATGAGGTTTGATGGTCATTTCCCATGTACCATTCGACGAATCCACTCGGCACAGAACGGCTAGCCGAGCCAGAGCCGAGCCGAGCCAGAGCCGAGATTTCGTGTTCACTAAGTTGTAAGTTTAACGCAGCTACGGCAGCGGCGGTCAGGGCCGCAAAGGCGGATGCCGAAGATGCAACACCAGTGCCTATCGGAAAATTGTTCTGCGATATAACCTCAGCCCGTATAGAGGCATCAGAGAGTTGACGTATCTTGTCGAGTTGATCAGATACCCGAACGAGGGCCTCATTTACCTGCGGCTGACCATTTAGGATGAAACTATCAGCAGAGAGAGACTCGGAAAATCGAACAGTAGTTACTGATTCCAGACCAGCCAGATTCATCGAGATTGAGCCATTTGCGGGCAGCCTCAGCCTATCGTCGCGGTTGCCCCAATATTTGATGAATGCGATATTAGGATGGGCGCGAGCCGTCGCAATTTGATTTGGCAATGGCGTCCGCCTCTTATGCGGATATTAGTGTTCCCGGAGCATAATCGGGATCAATCAGAATTCGTTCGATGGATCCGGGTGCATCACCGGAGAATATTCGCACTGTAAGTCCCGAAATTTTTTCACAGAGATTAACCATTGAATGCACTTTGGCAAACATGCCTCCAGTTACATCCGCATGAGCGGAGCCACGTAGAGCGTTCCCCAAACCTGGAAGAGAGGTACGTCGAATTTCGGGAACTAACGCGAGATTTGTGTCATATACACCTTCATAGTCACCGGCTAATAGGATTCGCTGCGGGCTAAGGCGTTCCGCTAAAAAGGTAAAAACCTCTTCAGTGCTAATAATAGTCCCCCCACGTACCGCGTCGAATGCAACATCGCCGTTGACAAGCGGAACCAACCCCTCCCGCAGTGCGGCTTGAATGGGGGTAACCGCCATTTCGCTAATTATCCCATCGTTGCAATACGCCGATGCAGATGGCTGCGCCCTAAAGATGGGAACGCCGGAGCTATAAAGAACTTCAAGGACCATGGAATTCAGTCGCGCAGCTACAACTGCAACCTCAGCGAAGCCTCTCCACTCCTCCAGGCTTCGTACGCCTGACTGAGTATTGTAGCGGCGGGCAACAGTATGCCCGAAACTACCACTCCCATGTCCAATTACCAGCGATACGTCTGGGTTCTGGTCAACTGCGCGCTTGATTTCCCCGGCAATTCGAGTAAGTGTCTTGGGGCGTGCTGCCTCTGCTACCGATTTGTCCGTTATGAGTGAGCCGCCGAGCTTTAAGAAAGTGAGGGACATTTATCAACCAATGATGGCGTGCATTACCCGGACTGCACCTGCCACTTGCAGCGCATCAGCGATTGTTGCAGCGTCAACAGGATCGACGAGCGCTATCATATTTCCGCCGCCACCTCCACCAGACAATTTTGCGCCAGTGGCTCCTGCCTGCCGAGCGGTTTCTACCAAAGTATCAAGCTGCTCCGAGGAGACCCCAATGCGGCGTAACAAAGTCTGATTTTCATTCATCAACGGCCCCAGTGCCCCAATGTCACCGCGTTCAATAGCAGTACGGGCTTTGTTCACAATGCAGCCGATCTGCATGAAACTCTCTTCAAATTGGGTCTTGTTACTTTCCCACCCAGCGCGCACAGACGCAACGGTAAATTTTGTTGGGCTTGGGATTCCAGTATCTGCAATCAGGATATGAAACGGGACTAGCGAATCAAACACCTCAATTATTTTGCCTCGAACAAAATAGACGGGTTTATTGTAACAAATGACTGTGTTATCTATGCCACTTGGAGTTCCATGGTGCATCCTTTCAACCTCATAGACTAATGCAGATAGCGCAGCGTTATCTAGTGGGTGCTTAAGAAAAAGTGCGAATGCTCGTGCAAGAGCGGCTGAAACTGCCGCTCCACTACCAAGCCCACTAGCAATCGGGATGGTTGAATGCAGTGTAATAACAACATCGGGTTCAGATACATCTA
>Ga0075421_100011766_pt1 | contig 10848 bp, 8 predicted proteins | sample SoiMetdeltSBSDD5_FD_75292 | JGI IMG/M metagenome (GOLD analysis project Ga0075421, IMG submission 75292) | Bulk soil microbial communities from a Populus tree surrounding site in Tennessee, USA - Soil MetaG P. deltoides SBSDD5 | ecosystem: Environmental > Terrestrial > Soil > Tree plantation...
TCCTGAAATCTCTCTTGAGGTAAAGTATCGTACTGGAAGTAATGAATCTAATGCATATGCAACTGCAAAGGCAAAAAGAAATGCCAAATATAAAGAATTTTTTCCCCTTATGTTGAAAATTAAGGGTAGAAGTGAAGCTACTACGATAAATAGATAAAATTCCTCATGAAATAAGATACCTAAAATTGAAACTATTGAAAGAATTGCGGTGTAACTCAGTTTATTATTAATTCTAGTACGAATTAGGCCTAAAAGTACGAAACCTGCCGGTAAGGTGATATAAATTAGACCAGTACTAAAATCAGGAAACGCTGCAATCATAAAATTAGCGGACATCTTTATGTCAGGGGCAAGTACACTGTCGTCGAGTAAAGCAGCGATAGATGAAATATCTGGAACTGTAGAACCTGTTGCTGTCGAGGATAGTATATAAATCCATCCAAAACCTGACCCCAATACAAAAAGTGATGACGCCAGTAAAGCTGCTCTTTTCTGGTTCGAAGGAAACCACCTGGAACAAAAATAGTAAAATGCAAGTACGGCTGTCATATTCAGAAAAGCAATACTGGCATATGTATTTACAAGCGGGGTACCAGAAAGAGATGTTAATCCAGATAGTAAAGCTGATTGGAGGGGCGGATATATATTGTCACCATTTGATAGGACGATTTCTTTGAAGTGACCGGACATAAAAAGAATTGCTCGACCTTGATGATACCATTGATCACCGATGGTAATCCCACCGTAAAGATAATACGTAGATATAATTAGTATCGTAAAAAGACTTCCGAAAACATGGAATTCACAATTATACTTTTTAATTAATTTCAGAAATTTCTTACCTGTATAAAGTATACTACCATATAATCTACTCCAACTATTCGCATTCATCGTGGGAATCGTCCTATATATGTGACAATTGGTTGCGAATACTACTAGAATGAAGAGATTTACCGTAATAAGGATAAACTTATTTTGAAAAATATTGCTCTCAAGAAATATTGCCGAAAAATAAGTGGTTAAACCGGTGACTAATATACTACATAAATATGCTAATAGAACTCTTAGCAGAGGTTTAATTATCTGTTTTTTAACTAAAACATGTACTATCGCATAACCAGGCATAAAGAAAGAAACTAAAATCCCGGCACCTAATGTTATTATATCTATGATTTCAAATGAATTCCAATTTGAATAAATTGTGTCCAGATTCGAATTGGAGAAGAAAAAACATACTAGTAATGAAATTAAATAAACCAGGGTAAAAATAATATTCGAATATACTTTGATATTGTTCTCGGATCTATTAATGAAACCATTTATGGGACTTGGTACTGGTTCATCATTTTCTTCTTCACTTTTGGCGTTTTTGCTATTTGTTATGGAATAGTACCTAATTAATCCAAATGAAATTATTCCCATAACTGTAGCCAGAGGAATGGTAAATTTTGCTGGGATAAGTAGGTGCGACAGCACAAGGTAGACAGGAATACTAGAAATCAAGGTTCCTGAGATTACCGATATTAAATAACTATTGTATTTATCAAGCTTCAACTAAATATTCCCTTTTTATCGATACTCTATAGGTGTGACTATTATATTTATCATGATGACAAAAATTTCGTAACGATAGTCAATTGAGGCAAACAGAATAAAAAAACAACATAACAAATAAATGGTTCTGGCAAATTTTATTGGAAATACGATAAGATCGAAATACGATGAGTAGGTCCCCCTGTCGGGCTGGTCCATTTGTTTGGAATTGCAATCTAAAATTCAAGAGAGTTTATCCGTAGTAACAACGTGACATATAAGAAAACACTTTCAAATGTCTTGATTTTGGATAAGCTTTATTGTTTAGTATTTTTCTTTCATCTTTTTAGATTTCAGGGTTTGAATCAATTATTACCAAGCATTGGGTCTTAAAGACCCGTTAAAAAACAAACAAATCTTATTATCCTTAATTAAAGGTATTCCGCTCGGCAAAAATTAACAATTTGTTACCGCAGACTTGACAGACTGTCCAATAAAATTCTTGATTCACTTTGCAATTTATCAGCTCCAAATATTGAATAAGTACAATTGATTGTTAGTATCATTTCGTTCATTTTTGATTTAATAAGTTCATAAAGAACGGTATCAGTATTTTTTCACATTCTCTAAAACCCAATTAATTTGTTCAATTGCTTAAGATCAGTTTAGGTGCTATCATCTTTCACTCTATCACACACTTCTCAGTCCTGAATTACTTGAATAAGTGAGGAATTGCCTAATTTGAGGCAGAATATTCTTATAGGCGAGGAGGCCATTGAAATGACAATTTTGGTAAAAGACTCTCTCAAAAAGAATATTGGAATTTCAATATTTTTTCTCTTCTTGACTCCATTGGCCAATCAAACAATACACCTATGGGCTCAAAGTGCAGAAATAAATTTAATTGATGAGCGATATGGGTGGCGTCCATATAATGCCGCAACTATCACGCATGACTCTCGTGGTTTAAATATTGTTGCCGAAACCGGCTACAACACCACATTATATAACCGAGCCTTTTTGCCGATAGAAATATCATCTGGCTCGAATAAACCTGTCTTCCTGGACATGGAATATCGAATAGTATCATACTTAGGGAAGGCGGTTTTCTTCGCGGAAGTAAGAGATAACAAAACGAATGAAATTCTTTGGAGGAGTTTTTTAAATGATAGCGATAGGAGACTAACAAATCAAACATTTGAACTTCCGCCCACGCTTTTGAACAAACCAACAGAATTTAGATTCTACATACAGACTGACAGGCCCGGACTCCACGTGTTAGATATTAAAAAGGCGGTGATAAGTTCATCATCGGGTAATGCTACCGCAACAGCAATTGATAAAACAGGAATCAATGTTAGTACTGTTGCAAACGAAACTGCTAATGCAACCGAAGCAGCAATTGATAAAACAGGAATCAATGTTAGTACTGTTGCAAACGAAACTGCTAATGCAACCAAAACAGCAAGTAATCAGACTAGCAAGTCAGCTCTGGATACGCTAGAGAATATTTTCGGCGGTGTAATGGGAAATAAGTAAACTCTTGCCGCAATAAAATTATGGCAGAATCCAATTTAAAGTATAGATAACTCAATACAACGATAAGTTACCAAATATATTTTAGACTGACGTTAACCAGTCGAGAGACGGGTTTAACTGAGTGATCCAAGCACTAATTAGATGTTGCTAAATAGAACATATAAACAAAACAATAGTTTGGACCGGTCATAAAGAAGGCAGAAGGAAATTGGCTATTGGGCTACCGGGCGAAGATATATTTGTGACTCCTACTATTGAGGACGCTGGGGCTGTCAACGTGATATATGGTAGCTCTGCTGGAATATCTCCGACACAGAGTCCAGTATCTTCCCAGTTCTTTTCACAGGATTCACCAGATATGGGATTAGCTCCTGAGTTTGGTGATGGTTTTGGCCTTTCACTAGGATAGTATTTTTTTCTTCTAGTTTTCTTTCCATTTCCATTTCGTTCTATGCCTTCCACTTTAGTTAGGGTGTGGGTAGTTTCAGAAGCTCGTTGGAATCCTGAAGATGCTCAAGCCGTATACGAAATTGCGTCTAATATTAAGTCAGGTAAAAAATGCGAACTACGCATTGGAGAAATTTTTGGCGTAGCGATATACTAAATGATTGGCGAGGAAAAACTGAAACCTAATCCAAACTGAGACCTAATCCTGATTTAGAGCTTTCCATATAATACACACTTATTCATTCTTCCATTTCTTGTATAATTTTCTAAATTGTTAGTACTTAGCCGGATCCTTCTGAATATCTTCATACCGCTTGTCGATAAATGAAATAAGGTTAATTGCCACGTATGTGCGGTATAATTAATATCATTTACCATGTTCAAAAATATTATGGGTTTGATTTAATTTTAAAATAACCTAGCTCGCTTTGGATTCGAACAGTTCACATATTTGGATCCAGGATTTCTCATATTTTCTAAAACCAGGTTTATTGGTTCTATTCTTCTCTTTACATAATTGTTGTAAGGACTTAACTCCTTTTTCTCTACCGCGCCATTGCTTGAAATTTTCAATTTCCTTTAGCAACGTTTGTTCTATAGTGATAATCCGAATTATCAGAGTCATGATTTAATATCTAAAGTTTAAGACGGGTCTTATCCAAAATCGATAATAACACCGTTTACCATTAGTCGATAATAGGGATTTTCCATATTAGTTTACTCATTCATGTTTCTCCGAATATTTAGATTATAAATCCTATTTAAAGGCATAAATCCTAGCTCATACGATTTCTCAATAGGTAATGTCCGAGCAATGCAAGGTAATATTGATAAAAAAAAACAATTTTCCAATAGAAAAATTGCCTTCATAGTATGGGACCGGGAAGGTATAAGAGCATATGGGATCTCTAAGCACATTGGGTCTTCACTTCACTTCCTGTATACCTCTCGTATTAAACATCCACTGTTGTATATCAGGACTTTACGATTACTAAGAAAAGAGAAACCTCATATTGTAATCTGCCAGAGTCCCCCCATAACATGTGCTTGCATTGCCCTGGTGTATAAATACTTGTTTCCTTCCACTTCGAGGATTAAGATTTTAATTGATGTGCACACTGGGGCAATTACCAAACCTTGGTCTAAGAACTTTAGTAGAATTGTTATGAGACGTGCTTCAGTTACCATAGTTATCAACAAGGAGCAACAAGATTATCTTATTCAAAATTATCAAGTAAATCCAGTCGTACTAGAGGATCCGATTCCTGACCTTACAGATATGCTATTATCTAAGGAACATGAACGATATATTTTAAAACAAAAGGCTGTTTTCAATGTAGCGGTCATATCATCGTTTGCGTATGACGAACCGCTGCAAGCAGTATTTGACGCAGCATCAAAACTGCCCGATGTAAACTTTTACGTAACCGGTGACAGAAAAAATGCCGATAAAACGCTTTTTATTATAAAACCTGAGAATATTATTATAACTGGCTTTCTAACTTATGGTACTTACATAGACCTTTTACAAAAAGTTGACGTTATAATGGATCTTACCACAGAAAATACATCAATCGTAGCAGGTGCATATGAGGCAGTAGCTCTGGAACAGCCATTAATAACTTCTAACTGGCCCCCTCTAAGACGTTACTTCAATAAAGGTACCATTTTCACAGATAATTCAGCAGAAGGAATTAGAAAAGCAATTATAGTTGCTATGACAAAGAAAGATGAACTATCTACAGGAATGCATCAGCTTAAAATAGAAAGGACCAAAGAGTGGGAAGACAAAATTTCTAATATTTATTCCGTTTTTCAATAGTGATTACCTTTGAAAAGATTTTCTATAGTATTCATATTTTCTTAAATTAAATCTTTATATGAGAACGGTAAGAATAGTTACCCAATAAAAGTACGCACTTGATTAAAAGAAATGTTTGGAAGTACATGAGTTCTTATCTCAATATGAGCAGATTATCAAGGAACAGCTTTTTATTTTTGATCCAATAGCCCTTTTAAGATAATCAGAGCCATGACCAATTAATAAATTGTACCTATAGATTGGTTTAAAAAGCATAATGAACCAATTAATATTCTAAATACTGATCAAGTTGATTAAAGAATGATAAGAAATGAAATAGGAAGAGGAGCACTATATCTCTATATTCAATTAATTTCCTCTATGATTTCTGGATTTATCTTTTTCATATTATTGGCTAAGATTACTAGTACGGAGATTATTGGAACATTTTCACTTTTGGTTTCAATTTCAGAAATCTTTGCAAATATTGCAGTAATTGGTTTACCTGACAGCATCCAGAAGTTTGTCGGCAGGAGTTTCTTGCACCATAAGCAAGCGGATGCTAAAATTTTTGTAATAACCTCTTTCATCCTTTTATCAGTAGGTATCATCGCTTCATGCTTGGTGGTTCTATTTTTCAAGGACTTGCTTTCTAACAGCTTTGGAATAGGTCTTGGTTTGATAATTGTAGTAGACTTAATGATAAGTTCGTATGCGATCTATACTGTCTTATATTCTATAGTCGTCGCTTCTCTTAAAACAAAAGTACTACCAATAATAATAATAATCTCTTCTATCGCCAAAGTTATTTTGGGTCTCTCATTGGTTTTAATGGGTTATGGGATTCTAGGTCTGACTCTGGGATATACCTTTTTTGGACAAATTTTATCCTCTGTTCTTCTGGCCATTTTCATAGGTAAGATATTCAAATCAGCTAAAAAAGTTACCAAACCAGAGATAACAATTAGGAACGCTTCCAAAAGCCTCCTAGTTGGAGGACTCGTAGCATGGATTCCTGTTTTAATTACAACACTGGGCATCGATCTAGGAACACTAGTATTGTATAACACATACGGATCATTCGAGTCTGCTGTATATTTTATAGCACTGGCAATAGCTAACGCTATAAACGCAATAGTATACTCCGTCTTTACAATTTCTTTGCCAGTCCTGACTTCTATGGACGATGGTCGAAAAAGGTTTGTATGGCAAACAATTAGAATTAGTGCGATTATGGCGTTACCATTATCTTGTTCGATAATCTTTTATTCAAATGATATTATGAACTTGATCGGCTCTAACTACGAGAAAGGATCGTTTTCGCTACAAATTTTGCTATTGTCATCCTTTCCAATTATTCTTTTGACTGGAATTGAGACCCTAGTTTTCTCTTACGGTCGATATCAACTTACCTTGACCATTAGTCTAGCTACAAGTATTCCACGAACTATCCTTTACTTGACTCTTGTTCCAATGTTTGGAATGGCGGGAGTCGCTATGTCGTATACCATCGGTTCACTAATAGGGTTCATTGCCTCAATTGTAGTAGCAAATAGGATTAGAATGCCAATATTTTGGAAACCTCTGGCCTTAACCTTTTTTTTACCCCTTTCTCTGTCCTTCGTATTCGTAATCTTTAATGTAAATTATATTGTAGGAATAGTTACTACAATTACTATCACTTACTTTTTATTATTGAAGTTGCATGTCATCGAGAAGACAGATGGATCATTTTTCATTGAGTTAATGCCTAATAGAATTTCTAAGCCACTAATTACAGTAGTTAATAAACTTGAGAAAATAATAGACTGGTTTTATGGATGAGTATGTAAATTGTAATTTACCTTAAATTGATAACAACTTATATTGTTCAGATATAAACAAAAATCTTATAATAACTCGAATAAAATTGAGTGGGTTGTTAGATGTAGAAAACTTTAGAATAACTTCTTCCGCCGATAAAAATAACAAAAGGCAATCGGTTATCAATAGCTTGGGAAGGTACGTAGATTTGTGGCTTTACAAATAATTATTATAGAGACCTATGGCAGCACTTTTGGTAGGTAGTAATATTACGTTATTCTCATATTCTTAATAGTTAAGGAATGTTCACCTGTACCTTGGGTTATGATATACAATCTTAATTCTACTGGCCTATTTGATACATCAATAGGAAGAAAAAATGTTCCGATTGTTGATTGACCATCCGGATTATTTAGACGACTACTCCAAAGTATTTTGCTACTGGTTTTATCTCTAATCTCTGCAAAAAATGTACCGTTTCCTTTAATGGATTGCGGGAAATAATCCAAAGTTAAAAAAAGCGGCTCTCTTGAGGTATTATTTAGATGAATGGGCAAAAAGGCGCGATTGTATAGTTTTCTGTCATCATTCGTATTTACCTTAATAGTTAAGGTATCATTTTCTTGATTTAATACTGCATTATTAAAAGAACTCCATATGTGAGTTTTGTCAATTAAATTTATTTGTCGACTTTGTGATGAGGGATAGAGAACATTGGATATTAATATTTTCGCGTCTGCAAATGTAGCTAGTAAATTTTTATCATATGAATTGTACATCTTCTGTAACCGCTGTCCGTAATCATCATCAACCGATATTAGATCTCTGAAATCATCATCAACTATTAAAACAAGATTTTTTGTTTTTACTTCTCCCAACCCTAGAAAGCCATAATAATCATTATCCAAATGAAAAACATATTGTGGTATCCATAAATAAAATGGATTTGAAATTATAGTCATTTTCTCATTACTATTATTTAGTAAGTATTTAGTGAGAAAGGCCTCTGCTTTAAAATAAGGTGACGTATCATTTTGTGTGATTAGGATTGTGGTATTAGCTAACCCAAAAATTGTTATCCCAGAAATAACAACAAATGGCAATACTTTCTTGACTTTTGTGTTTCTAAGTTTTTTTGATAGGTCGACTATAGTCTTGGCAGGTGCGATACAAAAGGCCGGGAAAATCAAAATAAAATAAAAATATTGAGTAAATCCAATGAGGTACAAGAAGATTATATACGGGAAAACCCACAGCAGAACAAACAAATCCTTTTTTATTGCCGCATAAACAATGCCAATGGCACCAATGATTAATAAAATAGGGTCGATTTTGAAATTTCTCTCCATATCAGCAAAGAACGATCCTCCTGTTCTATGTGTTTGATAATTGATACCGTCTATCCAATCATTTAATTCCCCTACAGATATAGCGTAGGCAGGCCAAATTAACGGGATCAGGATGACAGGAGTAAACCATAAACCAAGTGTTTTCCAACTACTCTTGTTACTATCATTTGTAAAGATAAGAAGGCCCACCAATGGTATCATGGTAAATGCTGGTATTTTTGTAAATATGGCCAGTCCCAAAAAAATACCCGAGAGCAAGACTAATGGAATTTTTATATTTTTGTTGCTTTTACTCGAGTTATTCTTTGCCACATAAATTGCAAATAATATGGATCCTAGTACAAAAGGCAGCTGGATAGAATCTAACCATACCATTCGTAGTAACCATGTTATGGGCATAGTTGCAAAAATAATAGATGCAATTAATGCTACATTTTTGTTATAGCGATGCTCCGTAATTTTGTATACGAGAAAAGTATCAATCACAGCAAGCAGTCCCATAAAGAGTCTAGGAATCATCCAAAGGATCTCAATTGAATGTAAGTCGCCCACTTTAGGACTTACCGAATCAGGATAGCCCATTACTTTCAATGCACCGGCCAATAACAGCTGTCCAAAGAAAGGGTGGTCATATCCAAACATCCGATCCCGAAGGTTCATGTCTTCCAAGGCCCGCAAGGTCCTCTGAATGTAAATCCCTTCGTCGTGCTCTGGATGAAGAAATCCAATAGGACTCCATAGGTGGGTAAATGCTGATAAGAAAATGGGTATGGATATCAAAAGAGAAGTATAATTATACCTTGAAGACTGCATGTATTAAGTAACATGTCCTTCAATTTTTAAGCATTAACCATTTAAGGGTCATAATAGACATATTTTAGTTGATCTTGTACCCCTGATTCTCTAGCTGTCACTAATGAAAGATAATGCAATTAAGGTAAAGACAAGCGTAAAACTATATTTCGGCAAAAATTATCATTTGATGAATTTCGACTGCTCAACTTATGACAGTTTGTGACCCGATTTATGTTAATCCAGCGAGTATATTTTAATTCAGAAGTAAAAATCATGCTTGGTAATGTACACACAATAGTAACAAAAGGATATCTTGCCATTCCTGAAAGATATTATAAACTAGTTACTAGTCTAAGAACAGCATATGCAGAAGAATTGAACCTTAAGAAAAACGTTACTGGTTATGATGATTTGTTAGATGCTCTTAGGCTAGCTTTAAAAGCGTATAATTTCGAATAAAATGATTAATTCAAATTGAGAATAAGATTGAACTCAACGATTCTACTTTCTATTTCATTCACAATTGCTATAATCTCTAATTGAATTTGTTAGCATAATATATGAAGGATACAAGTCAGAAGAATAAATTTAGCAATAAGTTCATACCGTTAATTTTAGCACTCGTAATATTAGTTGTGAGCACATCTCCCTTTTTATCGCTTCAATTGGTCAAGGAGGCAAAAGCAGCAGGATTGACCAACGTCTCGGTCTTACCTGCAAGCAACATAATAAACGAAAGAGCAACATATGATATCTTTCTTAAAACAGCAACAGCCGGTACGATAAAGACCATTGAGACGACCTTTCCGCCTAGTTTTGATCTAACTGCTGCAACCAGGTACATAGAAAGAAGTGGAATTGGCTCAGGTTCATTATCTTCTTCTGGTTCAACATTGAAATACACGGTGAATAGTCCTGAAAGCGTGCCTGCTGGCACAAATATAAGACTTGAAATAGGCAGAATAATAGCGGAAAAAGGAGGTACTTTCACCGTCAGTATGAGCACATTGAATTCGGGAGGGGATATTATAGATGGACCGACAACATCCGATCCATTTACTATAGAGCGCGTAACCGGTAGCGACATAGCGGGTAGTACAATAACAAGTGGCGACATAACGGATAATACAATTACTGGTAGTGATATTTCCACGGCTTTCATGATCCAAAAAACATTGCATGATGATACTATAGGAAACACACGAGGATGGGATCCAGATGGTAATAAGAAAGCATTTGCAATAGCCGATTCTGATATTTCGTCAGCACCTAATAGTCAGTTTGTTAGTATGATGATACGCTCTGAAAACGCAGTATTTTGTTCGGCTGCTGGTGCGGACACCGGACTCTTCGTTGTATACTGTAATTCGGCCCCACGAAATTCCGCCGACATTAATTATATCATAACCAAACTTCCGTCGCATGATGTAACTTCATCACTATCGGCATCTTCGTCTGAATCTACGCCTTCATCTGGATCTTCACCCACATCTTCGTATCCACATTCGTCTGCCTTACCAGATGTTGATTCTATTAATAGACAAGACGAAACCTCATCAGAGTTCCCCTAAAACTCCCTCT
>Ga0075421_100011767_pt1 | contig 10848 bp, 3 predicted proteins | sample SoiMetdeltSBSDD5_FD_75292 | JGI IMG/M metagenome (GOLD analysis project Ga0075421, IMG submission 75292) | Bulk soil microbial communities from a Populus tree surrounding site in Tennessee, USA - Soil MetaG P. deltoides SBSDD5 | ecosystem: Environmental > Terrestrial > Soil > Tree plantation...
GGCCAACCGCGGCCGTTCGAGTAATCAAAAGAGAACAGCACCGTGCCGCCGGCGCCGGCCTTCAGTTCCAGCTTCTCACCGTTGTTGGCCAGGCTTCCTGAATACGGCCCGACCAGCGGGACCGAAATATCCAAAGCGTAGTGACCCCGAAACGCCGCAAAGTTCGTCGTGTTGACGACCACCAGGTAACCGCCCGGCGGAATCGCTGTCCCTTGCGCAAAGGTAAGGTCCACGCCCGCGGTGAAGTTCACACCGTCCAGATCGAGCGTCAGGTTCGTGCTCAGATTATGCAGTTCGATGAATTCGTAGTCGCTGCCAGCCGGCGGATCATGCATCAGTTCCGTCACCCGCAGGTTGTCCACCAATGCCGCCACCGTGTCGGGCAGGCCCACGACAAACTGAACGGGTTGCGACCAGTTGCTCCAACGACCGGTATTGTCCTTCACGCGCAGGCGAACGCGGTAGGCATGCCCGACTTTCACCGCGCTTGAAGGAATCGTGACATCGCTGTTGAACGTCGTGAGCTCATCGCTTTCCCAGTCCGACGTGATCTCGTACTTGCGCGGCTCCGTTGGATCGTAGGCTGGTGCATTGGTATCGGTCACTGCGCCGATGCGCCATTTCATCGCCGCGAATGGATTGGTCCCGGCGTAGCTGGAGGCGCGGAACGCCAGACGGTTCAACGGATAATTGGCCGATCCGATGTAACTGATTGCCGGCCGCGAAGGAATCGAAAGGTCGTTCGCGATCGTGTCGAGGCGGCTGCCGCGCGAGTTCACGTAGTTCTTCATCAACTGAATGCAGCCGTCGAAGTTTTTGCTCACGCTCGGCTCGTTCGGCCACTGATAAAAGCGTCCCTGGCCCGCTTTACCCAGCGAAGAGCTGTACGCGCCGTTGTTCATCTTCGGATTGTAGTCCCACATGCAACGGTCTGCGTCGAGAATTGTCGGTCCACTTGCCGGTCCGCGAAGTCGCGAGGCGTATTCGTCGATCAGTTGGTGCGCCTGACCGGAATTGAACAGCAGGTCCCGGATTTCACGGACGCGATTCTTGTACTCCAGGTTGAAAGCAGCCCGCGTTGGGTAGCCAGCGCCGCCGAAAACCGGACGATAAATGTCGTCGATCCCGCCGCACCCGGAATCGAACATGTTCTCGGCCCACGTCAGGTCGAGGTCCCAACTGTGAACCGACCACAGCCCGTTCAAAGGATCGCGGTAGTAGAAATAGTTCTTGTCGTAACAGATGTCGTAATGGTGGATGCCCTGGGCGATGGCCTGGTAGCTGTAGTATTTGAAAACGTTAAAATTCGTCCGATACCATTCGTCGGTCGGAAACGTAGCGGTGCTGCGATAAGTGCTAAGAAAGGAGTTCAGGTCCGACTTGTCGGTGGGTCCGTTCGGCCCGAGGTTGTTCAACTCGCCGGTGCCGCCCTCCATCTTGTAGAAGTTGCCGTCCGGCAAATTGTGTTCGTCGAGGAAACGCCTGTCTTCCTGTTCGACGGCGAGATAAACACCCCAGAAATCGCCTTCGTACTGATCGCCCGTCTGGACCTCAGCGGCGTCGTCGATCACTCGAAACTGAATGAAGGTGGTGTTCGGTGATTCGACGCCGGCGAGGTTGAACAGTCTGAAGCCGACCGACTCAAACATTCCCTGCTCGCCTCGATGGTTGTAATCACCCTGCTGAATGCTGGCGCCCAGGTTGAGTTTGGTCCATTTGGTTTTGTAGTTGCGGCCGTAATCGTCCCGCATCTGGAAATCGTGGCCGCGATTGAAGTCGAGCTTCCACATGTTCTTCACCATCGCGTAGCGCCAGACGCCACCCCGCGCACGATAATGGATGTGATCGTACACCTTGCCATCGTAAATCAGCGTCCCGCTCCAGAGGTAGAGATCGCCGCCGTAGCGGCTAAACCAGGTCGCGTCCGCCACCACGTCGCTGCGAGAAATAAGATGAATGGTGGGCAGTCGGCGCATGACGTTGGTGTCGAAGTTCAAAACCGGCGTGACTCCCGGACGCACCGCCCCGCTCCATGCGGGCACTCCGTCATAGACGAAATAGGCAAAGTTGGGTTGCGGATCGTCGGCGTAAGGGACCGTCAGGGTGCGTCCGCCGGTGTCGGCCACTGCGATTCTATAACGAATGAGCCGGCGGTGGACCTGCAGTGACGCAGGCAGGGTCGCACTGTACACGCTGTCCCCTGACAGCGCGTCGCCGTCGAGCCCGGCGTCGTTCATGGGAACAGGAGTCCAATCGCTGGCGTATGCGGGATCAGTCAGTTCAATGTAGCTGCCAGGATCAACGAGTTGATATTGGAGCGTAACGCTCGCCACGCCGTCCGGATCCGTCACTTTGGCCGTGATCCGCACCGGCTGAGCGGATGCAGGCTCATTCGGACTGTGTTCCACCTGGCGGATGGCGGGTGGGAGGTTGGTCCCATAAACCGAATTAATCGCCCCTGGAGTCGGCCCGCGATTGGCCGGGCCCCGCTGCGCAAGCAAACGGACATCCAGAAAGAAGTCGGAACTCGCGCTCCGGTCGGAGTTGTGCGCCTGGATGGCGATGATGTTGGTGCCGTTGATCAAGTAACCTTGAGGCGAGTTGATCGTGAATGTGTTGTAGGTGCCGTCTTCGCGCGCCGTTCCGGCCGTGCCATCATACGGGACCTCGCCCGTCGAAATATTCGGGTTGAGCACGTTCGTTCCATTGATCCAAACCTTGAAACCGTCGTCGTAGAGGGCCTCCAGAATCAGTGTGGAGATTTCGGACTTGTTCACCACTTCGAACTTTGAGCGAAAGAAAACCGATGTGTAATTCGACCGCATGTCGGAAAGAAACGTCCCCATCGGCAATCCCGGATCGTAACCGATAGGAGCCGTGCCGGCGAGCCAGGCGAAGTCGTTGAATCCCGGTGCGCGCCACGCCGTCGTCGGCGAAGAAGCCTCGCTCAATCCTTTGAAGTATCTCCACGTCGAGTTTTCCGGAATCAGGGTCTCGGTCTGCTGTCCCGGGTTTCCGGCAGCCGAAGCGCGCCAGCTTCCGCCGAGATTGTTGTCGAAGCTCGGATTGACCAGTTCGATGGAATATCCCGGAGGATCACCCACCGTCGGCCAGGGAAAACCGAGTTGATAGTCAACCTCGTCCTCTATCCCGCCGGGCGCGTTCCGCAGGACAATTCTTTCGCCATCGTTGTCAAGGTTGCCAACCCACGGTCCCAGTGCCGTTGCACCGAACTTGGCTTGTAACGTTGCTGGATTTTGCGCCACGACGACATAACCGCCCGGTCCGATCGACGTGCCGTTGGGGAAGGTATATTGGATGCCGTCAGAAAAGTACCAGCCTGACAGGTTCACTGCGCTGGCTCCGGCATTATAGAGCTCGATGAATTCCGCCGGTTCCGTCTTTACGTCCGGATCGTAGTGGATTTCGTTGATAACGACTTGAGCCAGCACACTTGAGATTCCCAAGCCGAAAAGCCCACACGCCGATGACAACTTTCCGATCCTTCTTACGTAATGCACAATGGAATGCCGGACGGTAACTTCTCCGCTTTCATCAGGCAAGCAGCAGACACGCATAACGGTTCGGGTTCGGATCGACTCTACTGAACTCAGCAAAACGCGAGCCGACTGGTTTTTGAGCGGCCAAAATCTTTGCGGTGACCGGCCCGACTTGGCCTGGGAATGCACCCATCGGCTCGAGATTTTCCTAACTGTCGACTTGACAACAGACTGCAACTGGTAAACAGTTCGGAAACTCCACGTCCCGCACCGGAGCAACGCGAGCGGCGTGAGTTGCTTTTTATGCTTACGATCTACGGCTCAAAGCAACGCTTCTGCGACGGCATTTCGCGACGAAATTTTCTCAAGATTGGCGCGCTCGGTCTGGGCGGCCTCACGTTGCCGCAACTGCTCCAGGCCGAGTCGGCGTCGGGCATCCGCCGCTCGCACAAAGCGGTCATTATGGTCTTCCTGCCCGGCGGCCCGTCGCACCAGGACATGTTCGATCTCAAGATGGACGCGCCGTCGGAAATCCGTGGGGAGTTCAAGCCCATTCCCACAAACGTCCCGGGCATCGAAATCTGTGAACATCTGCCGCTCCTCGCGGGCCTGGCAGATAAATATACTCTCATTCGTTCGATGGTCGGCGCGGAGGACCGTCACGACGCCGTCCAATGCCTGACCGGCCGGCTGGCCCGCAATCAACCTCCCGGCGGCTGGCCCTGCCTCGGCTCGGTGCTCTCGAAGCTCTGCGGCGCAACGGACAAATCCATCCCTCCGTTCGTCGGCTTAGCCCCCAAAATGGGCCACATGGAATGGGCGGACAATGGCGTCCCTGGCTTCCTTGGTGTGGGGCACGCTCCGTTCCAACCGAACAAAGGCGCCGGTAAAGACGACATGATTCTCAATGGCGTCACGCTCGACCGGCTTGCCGATCGCAAAGCGCTGCTTGCAAGCTTCGACAGGTTTCGTCGCGACATTGACGGCAGCGGCATGATGGAGGGTCTCGACGCCTTCAACGAACAGGCCTTCGGCATCCTTACTTCGAGCAAACTGCTGGAAGCACTCGATCTGGACAAAGAAGACAAGAAGACACGCGACCGCTATGGCAAAGGCGATCCAAAGAACCGCGACGACGGCGGACCGAAGCTGATGGAGCACATGCTCGTCGCCCGCCGCCTCGTCGAGGCCGGCGCGCGTTGCGTGACCCTCGCTTTCAGCCGCTGGGATCACCACGGCGACAACTTCGGCGCGCTGCGCCAGGATCTCCCATTGCTCGATCAGGGTCTCAGCGCGCTCCTTGAGGATTTGCACCAACGCGGACTCAACAAAGACGTTTCCGTCGTCGTCTGGGGCGAGTTCGGCCGCACGCCCACGATCAACAAAGACGGTGGCCGCGACCATTGGCCACGTGTCTCGTGCGCTGTGCTCTCCGGCGGGGGGATGAAGCACGGACAGGTTATCGGCTCCACGGATCGCCTCGGCGGCGAAGCGAAGGATCGGCCGGTCCAATTCGGCGAAGTGTTCGCGACCCTTTACCACGCTCTCGGGATCGACGTGAACAAGGTGACGATCGACGATCTTGCGGGACGTCCGCAGTATCTGGTGGATAACGGACTGCAACCGATGAAGGAGCTGATCGGTTGAGATCGTTCGCCGTATGCTGACTCTGCTCAGCCCATTGGCGGACCAGGACTGTGGATTGACCAACCCGCGCGATTTTCTCCTCATCGCCGCGACGGCCACGCCGTCCGCGAACCCTGCCCGGAGGACGCGAACCTTCACACACCGTACGGGTCGGACATTCGTGACCACGACCGTCATCGCTTTGCTGATGCTTGGGACGGTACCGGGTTTCGCCCAGAATCCGCCCACGTCGCCGACCGAAGACGCAACACTCCGCATCCATTTTCGAAGCGACGACCTAGCGCAGGCCGCCAAACCACTCGTTTTGCGGGGAAAGGATGCAAAGCAACAGTTGCTCGTCACCGCGAAACTCGCTGGCGGCGCGCCGCGCGATTTCACGAGGAAGGTCGCTTACGCAGTCACTCCCGCGACGGTTGCTAAGATCGACAGGACTGGCACCGTCATCCCGCTGAGCGATGGTACCGCGACTATTACGGCCAAAGGGCCTGATGACCTGACGGCGACCCTGCTTGTCACGGTCGAACAGTTCGACGCCGTCAAACCGATCAACTTCCCGAATCAGATCGTCCCGATCTTTACCAAGACCGGATGCAACGCCGGTGGCTGTCATGGGAAATCAAGCGGCCAAAACGGGTTCAAACTGTCGCTGCTCGGCTTCGAGCCGGCCGAAGACTACGAACATCTCGTCAAGGAAGCGCGCGGGCGCCGGCTGTTCCCTGCCGCACCCGAAAACAGCTTGCTGCTGTTGAAAGCCACAGCCACCCTGCCCCACGGCGGCGGAAAACGACTCGAAACGGATTCCGACGACTACCGGCTTCTCCTCCGCTGGATCTCGCAAGGAATGCCTTACGGCAAACCGAGCGACCCCACGATAGATCGCATCGACGTGTTTCCGAAGGAATGCACGATGGCATTGGGCGACGAGCAACAACTGGTGGTACGCGCGCACTATACGGACGGCTCCGTCGAAGACGTGACGCGCAGTGCGCTTTACGAACCGAACGACAAGGAAATGGCCCAGACGGACGAAACCGGACATGTAAAGCTATTCGAACAGCCAGGCGACGTCGCTGTCATGGTCCGCTACCAGGCCAAGGTCGCAGTCTTCCGCGCCACGGTCCCGCTGGGCGCTCCCGTCGAGAATCTCCCCTCGCCGAAGAATTTCATCGACGAACGCGTGTTCGCGAAACTCAAGACCGTCGGCATGCCCCCATCGGAAGTTTGCGACGATTCAACCTTCATTCGTCGCGTGACCCTCGACATCACCGGTCGTCTGCCGACACCGGAGGAAGTGAAGCGGTTTCTGGCGGAATGCGGAACGGGCGCCGCAATCGTGGCCGCGGTTCCCCCTCACCCTGACCCTCTCCCTGGAGGAGAGGGAACAGCGGGCGGACGCGGTGAGAATCTCCCGAGTGCTTCTCCCACCCACAACACAGCCGACAGCTTCCCCCTCTCCCCCGGGGAGAGGGCCGGGGTGAGGGGAAAAGGATCTGCCGCTGACACCGCAGCATCCCGTCACCAGACCGCACGCGAGGCGCTTATTGATCGCTTGCTCGACAGCGCCGATTACGCCGATTACTTCGCCAACAAATGGAGCGCGCTCTTGCGCAACAAGCGCAACGAAGCTAAGCAGGCTCGCGGCGCGTATGCGTTCCACGCCTGGATTCGCGATAGCCTCTTCGAGAACAAACCGTTCGATCAGTTCGTGCGCGAGATACTGGCCGCCTCGGGAGAAGTCCGGGAGAATCCGCCTGTCGCCTGGTATCGTCAGGTCCGCGAGCCGCAGGCGCAGCTCGAAGACACCGCACAATTGTTCCTCGGCATGCGATTGCAGTGCGCGCAATGCCACCATCACCCTTTCGAAAAATGGAGCCAGAACGACTACTACAGCTTCTCCGCGTTCTTCAGCCAGGTCGGCCGCAAACCCGGCGCACAACCTGGTGAGGAGTTGATCTTCGCGCGCAACACGTCCCCGTCCGCGACGAACAAAAAGACCAAACAACCGGTGAAACCCGCCGGACTCGCGTCAAAGCCACTAAACCTTTCAGCCGATGACGACGCGCGCCAGGCATTGGCCGATTGGATGACTGACAAGGAGAATCCGTTTTTCGCGAAGTCGCTGGTGAACCGTTACTGGAAACATTTCTTCAATCGCGGCATCGTCGATCCGGAGGACGATATGCGCGAAACCAATCCGCCCACCAACCCCGAACTCCTCGACGCTCTGGCGAAACATTTTGTCGGCAGCGGCTACGACGTGAAGGAGCTTATCCGAACGATCTGCCGGTCACAGGCGTATCAACTCAGCGCGATTCCGAACGAACACAACAAAGTCGATAAGAAGAATTTCTCCCGCTACTACCCGAGACGACTGACCGCCGAGGTGTTGTTCGACGCCGTCAATCAGGTGACCAAATCCGAAAGCAAATTCGAGGGGCTCCCGGCCGGGACTCGCGCGGTCTGCCTGCCCGACAACAGCTTCAACGCCGGCTCATATTTCCTGACGGTTTTTGGCCGGCCGGACTCCGCCAGCGCCTGCGAATGCGAGCGCTCTCAGGACGCCAGCCTCGCTCAAAGTCTGCACCTGCTCAACGCAAAGGACATCCAGGAGAAGCTGGTCGGCGACAAAGGCATGGCCGCCCTGCTGGCCGGCGACGAAAAGCGCGGCGACGACGAGAAGCTCCGTGAGCTTTACCTGACCGTGTTCTCTCGCGAGCCGAGCGCCGCGGAAATCTCCATCGCCAAAGATCACCTTGGGAAAACATTAAAGGACAAAGAAGGCAAAACGTTGCCCATCGACAAGCGTCAGGCCTACGAGGATGTCATCTGGGCGCTGATCAACACGAAGGAGTTCTTGTTTAACCACTGATTCCGCCCAGCGTTTCGAATGGTCGCTTTTGATCTTAGGGTTTCACACGGGAGCGCGGACAGCTTGTCCGCGCGTTTCGTCTGTGGATTGAGGCGAACCTGTCGCAGCGCCTTCAGGCCCGGCTCGCGGGCGGGCTGCCCCCGCTCCACCTCATGAGACGGCGCGTTCAGAGTGAATGTTGGCTGTTCCTTCTTGCGCTCACAACGCCGCTCTGCTCCCAACCACTCCACGCTCAACTCCCCATCGCCCGACTGTCCACCATCTTTCCTCCGGGAGGCAGGGTCGGAACAACGGTCGAAGTTTCTCTTACAGGCACGGACCTGGACGAGACGAGCCAACTTCTGTTCTCGCACTCGAACATCACTTCGAAACCCAAACTCATCGAAGCCACGGGCCAAGCCGACCCGAACAAATTCGCGATCAACATCGGCGTCGATGTCCCGCCCGGCGTTTACGAAGCGCGCGCTGCAGGCCGCTTCGGCGTTTCCAATCCCCGCGCGTTCGTGGTTGGTGTTTTGCCGGAGATCATCTCGCCGACGACGAATCACACGACCGCGACCGCCTTCGAAGTTCCGCTCGGCACCGTCGTGAACGGTCGCGCCGATGCCAGCGCCGTGGATCACTTCCAATTCGGCGCCGGGAAAGGTCAGCGAGTCCTCATCGAGTGCGTCGCCATGGAAATCGATTCGCGCATGGATGGAGCCCTGCTGGTTTGCGACAGCAACGGCAAGGAACTCGAACGCAGTCGGCGCGGCAACCTCCTCGATTTCACCGCTTTGACCGGCGGCCAATACGTCCTCAAAATCCATGACTTCACTTACCGCGGCGGCGACGAATACTTCTACCGCCTGACGGTCAACGCCGGACCGCATATCGACTACATCTTTCCTCCTTCGGGCATGGCCGGAACCAAAAGCAAATTCGATCTTTACGGTCGCAACCTTTCCGGCGGCACGCCGTCCACGGACCTGTCCGTGGACGGGAAGCCTCTCGAAAAACTCACCGTGGAGATTGAGATGCCAAACGACCCGACCGCGGCACAGGTCGCTGCCGCCGGAGTTCCGCTTAAGCCGGCGAGTTCTGTTCTGGACGCCATCGAGTATCGTCTCCGCACACCGCAAGGCATTTCCAATCCTATCCTGTTGAGTTTGGCCACCGCCCCGGTCGTGAGCGAACAGGAGCCCAACAGCAAAGCGGGCGAGGCGCAGAGGATCACGTTGCCATGCGAGATCGCCGGCCAGTTTCATCCGGCTGGCGATCAGGACTGGTTCAGGTTCGACGCGAACGCGGGAGACATCTATTGGGTCGAAATCTTCTCCGCCCGGCTCGGATTGCCAACCGATCCATTTGTGCTCGTTCAGCGCGTAACAAAGAATGACAAGGGTGAAGAGAGCGCGTCGACCATCCAGGAACTGTACGATTCGGAGGCCAACATCGGCGGACCTGAATTCAACACGAGCAGCCGCGATCCCGCCTGGCGATTTGAAGTGAAGGAAAACGGCGCCTATCGCATCCAGGTTCGCGACCTGTTCGGCCGGTTGAAAAGCAGTCCGCGCCACGCGTATCGCCTGTCGTTGCGAAAGGAGTCTCCCGACTTCCGGCTCGTGGCGCTCCCACAGCCTCCACCGCCCGTGAACAGGGACGCAAAGGAGGCTCAGCTTTGGACTCCGTTCCTGCGGCGCGGCGAAACGATGCCGATCAAACTGGTCGCAATGCGTCGTGATAATTTCAACGGCGAGATCTTGCTTTCCGCCGACGGACTTCCGAAAGGTGTCACTTGCGCGCCCGCCACAATTGAAACCAATCAGAACTCCAAACTCCTTCTGCTGACGGCCGCCGAAAACGCGGAAGGCGGGTCCGGTCCGATCACCATTGTCGGCAAGGCAAAAACAGGAGGTTCTCAGGTTGCGCGTTCGGCACGCGCCGCTTCGATCAACTGGACCGTTCCCGACTACAACAACGAAGCGATTCAATCCCGCCTCACTCGCGACCTTTTTCTCGCGGTGAGCGGCGCAGAGTCAGCGCCCATTACGGTTGAACCCGTCGAAGACAAAGCGTGGGAGGCAGTCGCCGGCGCCAAACTGCAAATCCCGTTTAAGGTGATTCGCCGTGGAGATTTCAACGAAACCCTGAAGCTCAAAGCCACTGGCGTCGGCCCGCTGGACTCACTGAAAGAACTGGACGTTGACGGCAAGACCAACGCGGCCATGCTCGAAATTGATCTCGCCCAGCAGAAGTTACCACCCGGTACGCACACGTTCTATCTGCAGGCCCAAACGAAAGGGAAATACCGCAACAATCCGGAAGCCGCCAAGGCTGCTGAGGAGGCCGCCAAAGAGGCGGAGAAGGTTGCGGTTGATTCGATGGCTGAGGTCAAGAAAGCCGAAGAGGCACTCGCCGCCGCCACAAAGGCGTTGGAGGAAGCCGAATCTGAAGTCAGGGCCGCCACGGAGAAGCTCGCCTCGGCAAAGGCCGCAGCCGAACAGACGCCGGCCAATGAAGAGTTGATTTCGGCCAGGAACGCTGCGGAAGGCGAGATTACGGCTTCCGCCGAAAAAGCGAAGCAGGCGGCTGAAGCCAAAACCTCCGCAGCAAAGGCCGTTGAAGAAGCGGCTGCCAAGGTAAAGGCTGCTGAAGTGAAAAAGGCGGAAGCGACCGAACGCGCAAAAAAGGCGAACGAAAAGGCGCAGCCAAGAGACGCGACCATTACCGTCTATTCGACACCGATCACGGTCGTGTTGAAGCCGGAGGGGAAGAAGCCATGACGGAGCATGTACCGTTAAGGAATGTTGCCTGCTGTGATGCCGCTTCCTCCGAGAATCCGTCTGTCCA